>ERZ795057.3753-NODE-3753-length-10125-cov-3.064945_pt1 | contig 10125 bp, 9 predicted proteins | sample MGYA00375141_ERZ795057 | MGnify/ENA primary metagenome ERZ795057 (study PRJEB30186, sample SAMN05720163) | activated sludge metagenome | isolation source: Anaerobic digester | place: Hong Kong | collected 2015-01-26 ... | reverse complement strand
TTTACGTCCTAAGATGTGAGACATCTTAGGACGTTTTTATTTTGAAAAAAATTCAATCCACAGAAATGAGTGTGAACATTATGGCATTAAAATTTGCAAAACGTGTAGCAGACATTCAATCTTCAGAGGTCCGTGAATTATTAAAACTAACTGAGCAACCAGAGTTTATTTCATTTGCGGGTGGTTTGCCAGCACCAGAATTATTCCCTGTGGACGAAATTAAAAAAGTGAATGAAGTGTTGCTAGAAAAAGATGGACAAGCTGCCTTGCAATACAGTACGACAGAAGGTTTTGATCCTTTGCGTGAATGGATTGCTAAACGGATGAACCAACGCTTACAAACTAATTTTAACAAAGACAACATTTTAATTACGAGTGGTTCACAACAAGCGATTGATTTAACAGGAAAGATTTTTCTTGATGAAGGAGACGTAGTATTTTGCGAAAGCCCTACTTATTTGGCTGCCTTAAATGCGTTTCGAGCGTATGGATGTGAATTTGTTGAAGTTGCTACTGATGAGCAAGGAATGATGATGGACGATTTAGAAGCTAAGATCGAGCAGTATCCACATGCCAAATTAATCTATGTCATTCCTGAATTCCAAAATCCAACGGGGTTAAGTTGGGGATTAGAACGTCGTCAACAATTAGCCAAGCTATCTGCAGAACATCAAATCCCAGTCTTAGAGGATAATCCTTATGGTGAGTTACGCTTTGAAGGAGAAGCGTTTCCTTCTATTCGTCATTTTGACCAAGCCGGAACAGTTATCTGTACAGGAACATTTTCTAAAATTTTCTGCCCAGGATATCGGATTGGTTGGTTAGCTGCCGACGAAGAGATTTTACAACGGTACACAATTATGAAACAAGGAACAGATTTACACAGTAACACCAAAGCTCAACGGGAAATTGCCACTTATTTAGAGCGCTATGACATTGACACACACATTCATAAAATCCTTGAATTATATCGTCAGCGTCGTGATACGATGCTCAGAAAATTGACGGAAGTCTTTCCGAAAGAAGTGCAATTCACTCGTCCAGAAGGTGGACTATTTGTTTGGGTGACTTTACCGGAACAGTTAGATGTCACACCGATTTTGAAAGATTGTCTAGTAGAAAAGGTTGCCTTTGTTAGTGGTGAAACCTTTTATCCAAACAGCAAAAAACGCAATACCTTCAGATTAAATTTTTCCAATATGCCAGAAGATAAAATCGAACTTGGCCTTGAAAAAATGGGACGCGTTTTACAAAAATATCTAGAAAACTAGGAGGAACATCCATGTCAGAAAAAAATTTATCGACAAAGTATCAACCCCAAGAAGTTGAAGCTGGTCGTTATGAAGAATGGTTAGCAAAAAAATTATTTAAACCAAGTGGGGATAAAAAAGCTCAACCGTATTCAATCGTTATTCCACCACCAAACGTAACTGGAAAGTTGCATTTAGGTCATGCGTGGGATACCACATTACAAGATATGATTATTCGCCAAAAACGAATGCAAGGATTTGACACCTTATGGCTACCAGGAATGGACCATGCCGGAATTGCGACGCAAGCGAAAGTTGAAGAAAAACTACGCGAACAAGGAATTTCTCGCTATGATTTAGGCCGCGAAAAATTTGTTGAACAAGTTTGGGATTGGAAAGAAGAATATGCTGGACATATTCGTGAACAGTGGTCAAAACTAGGCTTGTCGCTCGATTATAGTCGTGAACGGTTTACATTAGATAGTGGGTTATCTGATGCAGTTCGCAAAGTATTTGTTACGTTATACGAAAAAGAATTAATCTATCGTGGGGAATATATCATTAACTGGGATCCACAAGCACGAACAGCTTTGTCTGATATTGAAGTTATTCATAAAGATGTAGAAGGCGCTTTTTATCATATGACGTATCCGTTAACTGATGGTTCTGGTGTTGTTGAAATTGCGACTACTCGACCAGAAACAATGTTGGGTGATACGGCAGTTGCTGTTCACCCTGAAGATGAGCGCTATCAATCATTGATTGGGAAAACAGTTATTTTACCATTAGTAGATAAAGAAATTCCAATTATTGCGGATGAATACGTAGAGATGGACTTTGGAACAGGAGTTGTAAAAATTACGCCTGCTCACGATCCGAATGACTTTGAAGTTGGCAATCGTCATGACTTGCCACGTGTAAATGTGATGAACGATGATGGTTCAATGAATGAACTAGCGGGGAAATATGCTGGTATGGATCGTTTTGCCGCACGTAAACAAATTATAAAAGATTTAGAAGCGTTAGATCGTCTAGTAAAAATTGAAAAAATGGTGCATAGCGTAGGACATTCTGAACGTACAGGAGTTGTCGTAGAACCACGTTTATCTACACAATGGTTTGTAAAAATGAAACCATTGGCAGAGCAAGCGATTAAAAATCAAGAAACAGAAGATGCAGTAGAATTTTACCCGCCACGTTTTAATCAAACGTTTTTACGTTGGATGGAAAATATTCACGATTGGGTTATTTCTCGTCAATTGTGGTGGGGACATCAAATTCCAGCATGGTATCACAAAGAAACAGGTGAAATGTATGTGGGGATGGAAGCTCCAGCAGACAGCGAAAACTGGATACAAGATGAAGATGTGTTAGATACATGGTTTAGTTCAGCATTATGGCCATTCTCAACATTAGGTTGGCCGGATGAAAACAGTGAAGACTACCAACGTTATTATCCTAATAATACATTGGTTACAGGCTATGACATTATTGCTTTTTGGGTAAGCCGGATGATTTTCCAAGGCTTAGAGTTTACAGGTCAACGTCCATTTAATAATGTGTTAATCCATGGATTAATTCGTGCAGAAGATGGACGTAAAATGAGCAAATCGCTAGGTAACGGAATTGACCCGATGGAAGTGATTGATCAATACGGTGCCGATGCATTACGTTGGTTCTTATCAAATGGTTCCGCACCTGGTCAAGACATGCGTTTTAGTTATGAGAAAATGGATGCAGCATGGAATTTCATTAATAAAATTTGGAATGCGTCCCGTTTTGTATTAATGAACGTTGAAGGAATGACAGTGGCTGACATTGACTTCTCTGGTAAAAAATCAGTTGCAGATCGCTGGATTTTAACGCGCTTAAATGAAACCATCGAAAAAGTAACCGACTTGTTTGATCGTTTTGAGTTTGGTGAAGCGGGTCGTCAATTGTACAACTTTATCTGGGATGACTTCTGTGACTGGTATATCGAAATGAGTAAAGAAACATTATATGGCGAAAATGAAGCTGCTAAACAAGTCAATAAGAGTGTCTTAGTTTATACATTAGACCAAATTTTACGCTTGTTGCATCCAATTATGCCATTTGTTACGGAAGAAATTTGGAGTCAAATTCCTCACGAAGGCGATTCATTAGTAGTTGCCACTTATCCAGTTGTTCGTCCCGAGCTAACAAATGATACAGCAGCTAAAGGTATGGAAGTTCTAAAAGAATTAATTCGTTCTGTTCGTAATATCAGCTCAGAAGTGAATACGCCTTTATCTAAACCAATCACTTTATTAATTCAAACAAGTGATGAGGCCGTGGATACTTTCTTAAAAGCCAATCAAAACTATATTGATCGTTTCTGTAATCCAGAAGAATTGACGATTGCTAGTGATTTAGAAGCACCAGAATTAGCAATGTCGGCAGTTTTAACAGGAGCAACGATTTACTTGCCACTTGCAGGATTGATTAATATCGAAGAAGAAATTGCTCGTTTAGAAAAAGAATTGGACAAATGGAACAAAGAAGTAAAACGTGTTCAAGGAAAACTAGCGAATGAACGTTTTGTAGCGAACGCTCCTGAAGAAGTCGTTGCTCAAGAACGTGAAAAAGAAGCAGATTATTTAGAAAAACAAAAAGTCGTAGAAGAACGTATTGCGCAATTGCGTACAATTTAATTCATTAAAAAGAGTGGAATCGTTATTCCACTCTTTTTTACCACAGGGAGAGCGAGCATGAAGTTTAGATTTGCAACAGAAGCTGATTTGGAAAAATCGTTGTTTGATCAAAAACGTGCGGAAGTTCTATTTGCACTCATCGATGAAAAAGAAGTTGGTTTTGCTTTATTTTTCCATAACTATTCGACTTTTTTAGGGAAAGCAGGTCTGTATTTAGAAGACATTTATATCAAACCAGATGTTCGCGGACAGGGCATCGGAACGCTGCTACTAAAAATAGCGCAAATTGCTTTAGAACGTGACTGTGGTCGTTTAGAATGGTGGTGCTTGGATTGGAATCAAACAAGCATTTATTTTTATCTTTCTTTAAATGCGGAACCAATGGATGAATGGACGTCTTATCGATTAACAGGTGAGAACTTAAAGAAACTGGCAGAGTAAAAGAATTATTTGTTATAATAATCATAGAGGTGAGTAGTGTGAGAACAGTAGAAGAAGCAATTGAGTGGATTCATAGTCGATTACCTTTTGGTTCACGACCAGGGTTAGATCGAGTAGAAGCACTTCTAGCATTATTAGACCATCCAGAAAAGAAAGTTCCTGTTATTCATGTTGCTGGAACTAATGGAAAAGGTTCAACGGTTAGCTATTTACGGGCAATGATTCAAGAAACAGGTTTAACTGTGGGAACATTTACGTCTCCATACATTGAGAGCTTTAATGAGCGCATTGCCAAAAATGGTGTGGCGATTTCTGATTCAGAATTAGTTGCTTTAGTGGAGAAAATTAAGCCGCTTGTTACACAATTGGATCAAAAAGAAGCAGTAGCCGGTATTACCGAATTTGAAGTATTAACAGCCATGGCATTTGACTATTATGTGCAACAAGAAGTGGATATTGCGATTATTGAAGTAGGTCTTGGCGGATTGTTAGATAGTACGAACGTGGTTTCTCCAATGTTAACTGCAATCACGACAATTGGGATGGATCATACCGATATTTTAGGAGAAACTTTATCAGAAATCGCTGCTCAAAAAGCAGGGATTATCAAACCTAAGATTCCCGTAGTCACAGGGAATATTCAACCAGAAGCCTTAGCAGTTATTGAAAAAATTGCTGCTGAACAAGCAGCAAAAGTGTATCACTTTGATCAAGATTATCGAGTGGAATATCGCCATCCAGATGCCCAATGGGGTGAAGTATTTGATTTTTATAACGAAACGGGTAAATTAACTGAATTGAAGACACCCCTCTTAGGAAAGCATCAAGTAGAAAATGCAGGTTTGGCCATTCAATTATTTTATTTGTATTGCCAACAAGTCAAATTGCCGCTTAAAGAAAAATACATTCGCGAAGGCTTAAAAAAGACTTTTTGGCCCGCACGAATGGAACGCATTAGTGAACAACCGCTTGTGATTTTAGACGGAGCCCATAATGAACATGCGATGAAACGTTTGATTGAAAATATGAATCAAGAATTTAGCAACTATAAAATGCAGGTTCTATTTTCAGCATTAGAAACCAAAGAAATTAAAGGGATGATCCAACAATTATTGGAGCTACCAAATGCCGATATTTATATTACTACCTTTGAATACCCTAAAGCTTTACGCTTAGAAAAAAACTATCAACGAATAGATGAAAAACGTCTACAAATTGCTTCATTGTGGCAATTTGGTTTAGCCGATATTTTAGAAAAAACGGACAATGATTCCTTAGTTTTAGTAACGGGCTCTCTTTATTTTGTTTCTCAAGTACGACAACTATTACAGGAAATTCAAGGAGGAAAAAATGCGTAATTTACAAGGTGTTATTTTTGATATGGACGGATTGATTTTTGACACGGAGCATTTGTATTATCGCGCAACTAAAGAAATTGCCGATGAGTTAGCCATTGATTATGATATGGAGATTTATAAACAATATATCGGAGTTGGTGATGATGAAGTATGGGCAGCGTATCATGAGATGTATGATGACCTTCACGGCGAAGAAGTTATCGTAGAATTCATTGATCGATCATTTAATCGAACCATTGAATTATTTGAAGCTGGAGCGGCTGATTTAAAACCTGGTCTAACAGAAATACTCGACTATTTGGCAGAAAAACAAATTCCACGGATTATCGCTTCTAGTAACCAACGTCGTATTATTGATATTTTGCTGGAAAAAAATGGTTTGCAAGATGCGTTTGAACACATTGTTTCGTTTGAAGATGTGACGCGTGCCAAACCAGATCCACAAATTTTTGAAAAAGCACATCAATTTTTTGATGCACCAAAAGAAAATATTCTTATTTTAGAAGACTCTAAAAATGGTATTCTTGCGGCTCACAGTGCTGGAATTGACGTAATTATGATTCCTGATTTACTAGAACCCACTCCCGATTTAGTAGAAAAATCATTGGCAGTGTTAGATACTTTAGCCGATGTACCTGGATTTTTAGAAAAATAAAAAGACGCTGAATGTGATTTTCACATTCAGCGTTTTTGAGTTATTATGCTTTAACAACGTTAGTAGCTTGTGGACCACGATCTGATTCTTCAACATCAAATGTTACTGCTTGACCTTCTTCTAAAGTCTTGAAGCCGTCACCTTGAATTGCTGAAAAGTGTACGAATACGTCACTTCCATCTTCGCGAGTAATAAAACCAAACCCTTTTTCTGCGTTAAACCATTTCACTGTTCCTTGTTCCATTTCTAGTAACCTCCTCGTGCATAAGCACTTTTCAATAAATAGTTGTAACATTGCTCGTGTACGATAGAGGTGTAACAATTCGTTTCAACTTCTACTACCAAACAAGATTACAAATTTATTCTACACTTGCAGTTATTTTTTTGCAAGCGTTGTTACTAAAATCCATTCCAAAAACCCTCTTCACGTAAACTAACATAACTCTCATTACCGATAATCAAATGGTCTAATAATTCAATGCCCATCAACTCGCCACATTGTTTGAGGCGTTGTGTAAACAATCGGTCGTTCTCAGACGGTTGCGGTGCGCCACTCGGGTGATTATGGGCACAAATGATTCGTGCAGCGCTGCAACGGACAGCTTCTCGGTAAATTTCACGAGGATGAGCAATACTTTGATTCAGTGATCCGATAAATAAGGTTTTTCGATAGGTAATTTCATTTTTTGTATTCAGATACAAACAGACTAAATGTTCTTGATGGTAATCTTTATATTCTTCAATTAATTGCTGTGCCAAACCGTAACTTGATTGGACTTTGCCGTACTTGGGTTGTCTGGTTTGATGGATTCGGCTGCCTAATTCCATCATCGCTTTTAATTCAATCGCTCGGATTTGTCCAACCCCACGTATCTGTTGTAGCTCATTGAGACTCGCTGATTTTAATTCATATAAATTGGGGAATGCAGCTAAAATTAGGCCTGCTAATTCTAAGACATTGTAAGGTTTCGAACCTGTTCGCAATAAAATTGCCAGTAATTCTTGATCGGATAGAGCTTTCTCTCCAAAATCAAGTAATCGTTCACGCGGTCGTGAACTTTGAGGAACCATTGTGTGTTTGTCCATAAAAAAACTCCTTTGCGTAGTATCACTGATAAGTACGCAAAGGAGAGCTTATTTTATTCTTCATCTAAAGTCATAATCATAGATAATATCATTGGATGACGTTCTGTTTTTTCGAATAAGAATGGTTGTAGCGCTGCTGACATAGCTTCACGCAATTTGTATTCGTTACAATCAGGCTGACTTAAGGCTTCACGTAAGGCATGGAATAAAATACTTTGGCCTTCGCTAATCATTTCACCTGATTCACGCATATAAACAAATCCACGAGACAAGATATCTGGACCAGCCAAGATTTCTTTTTTCTCAATATCAACTGTCGCAACAGCTAATACTAAACCTTCTTCAGAAAGAATACGACGGTCGCGTAAAACGACATTTCCAATGTCACCAATACCGCTACCATCTACATAGACATCGGCGGCATTGAAATGACCCGCAAGACGCGCGGTATCTGGTGTTAAAGCGAGCATATCGCCATTTTCCATGATAAAGCAGTTTTCTCTAGGAACGCCAGTGTCTTGAGCTAATTGAGTATGGATTTTTAACATACGGAATTCACCATGAACCGGCATAAAGAATTTTGGTTTCATTAGACGTAACATTAGTTTTTGTTCTTCTTGACCACCGTGACCAGAAGTGTGAATATTGTTTAATTTTCCATGAATGACTTTGGCACCCGCTTCTAGTAACAAGTTAATCAAATGATTGACGCTTGTTGTATTACCTGGAATAGGTGAGCTTGAAAAGATGACCGTATCATCAGGATGGACTTGAATTTGGCGATGCGTTCCGTTGGCAATACGACTTAATGCTGCCATAGGTTCGCCTTGAGAACCCGTACATAAAATCATCGTTTCATTTGCTGGTAAGCGATTGATTTCGCTTGCATCCACAAAGGTACCCTTAGGAACTTTGATATAGCCTAATTTTTGTCCATTGACAATGGCATTTTCCATACTACGCCCAAAAACAGCAATTTTTCTACCAGTTGCTACCGCTGCATCCGCTGCTTGTTGTAACCGGAAAATATTGGAAGCAAAGCTGGCAAAAATAATTCGTCCTTCGATTTTCTCGAAAATTTTGATGATTGAAGTACCAATAGTTTTCTCTGATTTTGTGAACGTTGGAATTTCTGCATTTGTACTGTCAGATAACAAGCAAAGCACGCCTTCTTCACCAATCTTTGCCATTTTATGCAAGTTTGCTGGTTCACCAACTGGCGTAAAATCAAATTTGAAATCCCCAGTTGCCACGATATTACCACAAGGTGTTTTAACAACAACACCTAACGCATCGGGAATACTGTGTGTTGTACGGAAGAAACTCACAGAGGTCTTTCTAAAGCGAATGACTGTATCTTCATGAATTTCGTGTAGGACTGCGTCACGTAGCAAGCCATGTTCGTCTAGCTTGTTGGTAATTAATGCCAACGCTAACGGACCTGCATAAATAGGAATATTTGCTTGTCGTAATAAGTAAGGAATACCACCAATATGGTCTTCATGGCCATGTGTGACAATTAATCCTTTGACTTTTTGTAAGTTTTGGACGATATAGCTGTAATCAGAAATCACGTAGTCAATTCCAAGGAGCTCATCTTCGGGGAATTTAATTCCCGCATCAATCAAGATAATCTCGTCTTGAAATTGCACCCCATAACAGTTTTTTCCGATTTCTCCTAATCCTCCAATACCGAAAACACCGGTCTCGTTGTTTTTAAGAGATACTTTCATCTTAAAACTCCGTTAGTTGGAAATCAGCATTCTCTTTTTCATATTCTAAGTGATTTCCATCTAATTCATAGACAAGTTCGATATTATATGGGGTATTGTCTTCAACTAGTTGGCGTGCATCTACAGCGCTGTCTGCTTCGATATATAACACGTGCGTTTGTTCTCTTTTTGGATTGCGTTCTTTTGTTTCTTGGTAAAAAACTTTATAAATCATGTATTTATCTCCTTTATCTGCCTAGAGCAGTTTGTTATTATTTTGACGCTTGAATTCTTACGCGCAACAAACTTGCGGACTTCTTAAAAGAAGACCTGCATGCAAAAGAAACCCTTTTGAAATAAGATGCTTTTTTCAGACATAATGTGAGAAAAAAAGAGAAAGCCTCGTCTTTGCTTTCCGAATGTATAACATAAAAATTCAACCGATTCTATCGTTAGCACGATCTTTTCTCCTAGTTTATCACACAACTTCGAATAAGTATAGAAAGTAAACGAGTTGAAAAGGCTTGTAAAAAGAATTATTCGGGAAGTTTTTTTAAATAAAAAGCTTGAAAAATTAAAAGATGATGAAAAGAGAGCGGAATTTACTGAAAGTTATTAGATCAAAGTTTTTTAAAAAAATAGAGTGTGCTATATTTAAAATAAGTGTTCATTTAAGGAGGGAATTATTTTGAAGCTAATGTTACGTTACACGATGAAAAATAAAAAGCTACTTATCATGAATTTCATCTGTGTCTTTGGATTTATTTTAATAGAGCTTGGACTACCAACGCTTTTAGCACGTATGATTGATATCGGAATTGTCAATAACGATGCTGATTATGTAAAGAAAATCGGGTTTGCGATGATTGGGATTGTTATTGTCGGAATCATTATGAATATTTTATTAGGATACTTTACCACTCGTATCACAACGAATATGACAGCTGATAT
>ERZ795057.3746-NODE-3746-length-10136-cov-2.390338_pt1 | contig 10136 bp, 10 predicted proteins | sample MGYA00375141_ERZ795057 | MGnify/ENA primary metagenome ERZ795057 (study PRJEB30186, sample SAMN05720163) | activated sludge metagenome | isolation source: Anaerobic digester | place: Hong Kong | collected 2015-01-26 ... | reverse complement strand
CTTCATAGCAGTACGCTGAAATGGGATGATCTTTGGAGGCGACCAGTACAAAGTCCTCTTCTTTGATAACCTCGTAATCAATGTGGCTTCTTTCCAAAGAAAAATTATAGAAGGCAATGTCTAAACTGCCATGCAGGAGCATATCGTCGAAGCTTGTCGATGTGTCTTCCACGACATTGATGTGAATATTGGGATGAAGGGCTTGGTAATCCGGTAGAACAAGCGGTAAAAGGTAACCTGCACGCGTACCCGGAAACCCAATATTGATGAAACCCATTTCCTTTTCGATAATTTCATTCAGCGCCGAATCCATAACATGCTTTAAGTTTAGAATCTGCTTTGCGTAGTGTATATATATTTCACCTGCATAGGTAAGCTTGAACCGATTGCCGACACGCTTAAAAATAGGTTGCTTAAGCTCTTTTGCCAGTTTCTGTACGAATTTGCTTAGGGTTGGCTGCGATACATACAGAATGTTCGCGGATTTGGTAACACTGCCGGTTTCGGCAATGCTGATTGCATATTCCAACTCCTTAAAATCCAACTGCCAAACCTCCATATTGAAGTATAATGATTCACCGAAACAACGGGGCTTTATCGCATCGGTTCTCTTGGCTGCTATTATATCATGACTTGAAAACACTGACTAATACTTTTCATCGCAATAGTCAACCTCCATTAGAGAGAGTCCCGAAGCGATATCGTTTCTTTTTTGGACAGAGGGATTCCGGGTATAGAAAGCAGATGGAATATTACTAAAATTCATGATATATATAATAATTATGAATTTGACCTATAAGAGTACGCAGACTATAATACTAAATAAAGAGGCAACCCCAATTAAAAAGATGGAGGTTTCGAAAATGCAAGATTTATTCAAGAAAATGGCGGGCTTACTATGCGTGGTTTCAATTCTGATTGCTGGTGTCCCAGCGATGGCCGCTGATGTGGTGGAACTGGAGTTCTATCATCAGAAACCTGAAAACGTGCAGCTGTATGAGGAGCTTGTTGCCGATTTTATGGCAGAAAATCCTGATATCAAGATCAGTATTACCCTGAGCTCCGCCACAACAACTTCCCTCGTATCACGCATTGCGGCAAACAACATTCCGGAAATTATTTCGATTTTCCCCATGTCCGCGACCTATATACAGATGGAGCAGGAAGGCATCTTTACTCCGCTGACTGGTCAGGAGTTCCTTACTAAGGTAAACCCTGATATTCTAAAGAACTGCGACGTTGATGGCGAGTACTACGTCTTGCCGCTTACGCTCAACGCATACGGCTTGTATTATAATGTCGATTTGTTCAATGAACTAGGTCTTGAACCGGCAAAAACCATTGACGAGCTGTGGGTGCTGTGCGAAGCGCTGAAAGAAAAAGGAATCCAGGCATTTTCCTTCCCGGACAAAAAGACAACCCGCATTGCACAAATGTTTGACCGCATGCTCGTGGGCAGCGTCGATCATAACTTCCATGATGTATGTGTAGAGATTGTGGATGGTAAAACATCAGTAATGGAAAATCAAGACATTCGTACGTATGCTGATGTAATCCTAAAGCTGCGTGAGTACGGCAATCCCGATTCCCTGGGTTATGAAGACGAACCAGCCTATGAGGAATTTGTGAGTGGGAAAGCTGCCATGTATCTGGATGGCACATGGGCAGTTACGACCTTTGAAACCTTGAATCCCGAACTGAACTTCACCTGCACAGCAATCCCTACAATCATCGAAGACGAATTCTATACTGCTGGAACGATTGACACCGCGTATGCGATTTCTGCTACCGCTACCGATGAACAGAAAGCAGCTGCGTTGCGCTTCTTCGATTTCATGGTGCGTGATGACATTGCACAGCGTTTCTGCGATGGTGACAAGAACCCCAATATCGTCCTGTCTGTCGACTATAACGTACCGCAGCTGGATGAAATCAACGAAATGATCGCCACCGGCCGTTTTGCTCCCGCGCTGTCCACTGTGTGGAGTGCAACTCTACGCAGCGCGTTGAACACTGAAATCCAGGGCCTCATCCTTGATAAAGATGTTGACGCTTTCCTGGAACGCTTTAATAGTGTACTGCTGGAGAACTTCGGCCAATAATGATCACGTAGTAGTGGATAATTGTAATATGCAGTATACTATCCCAGCAAAATGATCGTTATATCGGGTTGTTACAGTTTGTAACAACCCGATATAACAAAGGAGATAAAAAGTTGGAATCACATCAAATAGTGAAAAGCCGTAATTACGACAAGGAACGAAGGCTTACCCATTTCCTTTATGTGCTTCCCAGTACACTTCTATATACGGTGTTTACGATTGTTCCGATTGTGAGCGGCTTATACTACAGCTTTACGAATTGGAATGGTATATCTCGCGTATATAAGTATATCGGCGTACAGAACTATCTGAAAATCTTTTCTGACCGCAGGTTTATAAAAGCAATATCATTCAATATAACCTATGCGGCCATGCTGATTCTCTGTGTGCTCATTCTCGCTGTAATACTGGCTTTAGCGCTGAACGCAAACCGTTTTCACAGGACTTTCTTTCAAATGACCTATTTCTTCCCCGCCTGTATTTCCATGCTAACCATCGGCTTGGTTTTTAACTACATCTACTTCCAGGGCGTTCCCGCACTGGGATATGCTTTGAACATCCCTTGGCTGCAAAAGAATATTCTATCGTCAAAACAGTTGGCCGTTTATGGGATTTTAATCGCCAACATATGGAAGAGCGTCGCCATTCCAACGGTGCTGATCATCTCAGCTTTACAGACCATACCAAATGAGATTATTGAATCCTCAAAAATCGACGGCGCTAATGCATTTCAAAGGTTCAGGCACATTATCTTTCGATTTATATTGCCGACTCTGAGCATTATTTTCGTGCTTCTGCTCAAAGAAGGATTGATGATTTATGACTATATCGTGGCATTGACTGGCGGTGGTCCTGCCGGCGCAACAGAGAGCATAACCATGTCTATTTATCGCCAGGGCTTTGAAGACATGAAATTTAGTTATGCGATTTCTCAGGCGATGATCGTTGCGGTGATTATATCAACGGTTTCCATTTTTCAAATCAAGATGTCTTCCAAGAAGAAGATTTACGACTAAAGATAGAAAGGAGTTCAATATGAGAAGCAAATTAAAGCTCAGCGAAGTAATTCGCTATACGTTGCTGGTCTTAGGCACGGTAACAGTTTTTTTCCCGTTATATTTAACGGTCGCGTCCTCTTTTAAAACCAGCAGTGAGATGTTTTCGGATTTCTTCGGCTTGCCTGTCGCTCTAAACTGGAGTAATTATTCCAGTGTTCTTCAAGCTCCGGATTATCTGATGGCTTTCTCTAACTCCGTTATCATCACGGGCGTATCCATTGGATTCATGATGCTCCTCTTGCCAATGAGTTCCTATGCTATCGCCCGCCGTATGAAACATAGTAAAATCTACAATATCCTATACTTCTTCATTGTGGCTGGCATCTTTGTTCCTTTTCAGGTCAAGATGTTGCCCATGGTCAAGCTGATGAGTGCTATGGGCATCATGAATCAATTTGGCGCAATCCTGATATACCTTGCCACATCAACGTGTGAAGGCGTATTCCTGATGGTAGGATACCTGCAAGCAATACCTACGGATCTGGAAGAAGCGGCATACATTGACGGCGCATCCACCAACAAGATGTTCTATCAGATTATTCGCCCGATGATGGCGCCGATTATCTCGACGGTTGTGATTAAGAACTCGCTTTGGGTATGGAACGATTACTTTATGCCCTCCTTGGTGCTGAATCAATCAAAAGCCGTTCAAACACTGACGCTCTATCAATACTCTTTCAAACTGGAAAACTCCACGAATTACACTATCATTTTTGCTGTGGTAGCGCTGTCGATTTTGCCCATCACCATCAGCTATCTTATTTTTCAAAAGAAAATTGTATCAGGTTTGATGGACGGTGCAATCAAAGGGTGATATCCAATAACGCTAGGAGGGTATCTCAATGGGATTGTTTCAATGTAATTTTTTCTCGTACTCGCTGCATCGGCTGGTTGACGTAAACATCGTCATTCCAACCTTGACTTTCGGCGAGGTACATGAAGGAACAGCGGTAACGAACGTCCATAAAACAGATAAACGGTATCCGGTTTTATATTTGCTGCACGGTTCTGGCGGCGACCATTCCGGCTGGATGCGCTATGTAGCCGTTGAACGGTATGCGGAGGCGCACAATATTGCGGTTGTCATGCCTTCGGCCGAGAATAAATTCTACGCCAACCGGCCCAATGGAGATATGACATATGACTTCCTCGATAAGGAACTCCCCGATTTTATTTCTGCGTTTTTCCCGGTTTCACAGCGCCGGGAGGATACATATATCGCCGGGTTGTCCATGGGCGGCTATGGCACGCTGCTGCATTCTCTGGGTTCTCCAAAACGGTATTGTGCCTTCGGCGCTTTCTCTCCGGGAGTTCGGGTTACAGGGTATGAAAGTGAAAGGCTGACCGATATCACGCAGGAAACGCGATTTGATCTGTTTTTAGCCCTCAAACAATATGAAGGCAGGATGGACCAGCTTCCAAAGGGCTATATGGCGTGCGGTGAAGATGATCGTCTGTTTGAAATGAACGTGAAGTTCAAAGATCAGTTTCTGAGCCAAAACGGCGATTTAACATGGGAACAGCTGCCCAATTACAAACATGAATGGAGTTTTTGGGACTTGCAGCTCCAAAAATTCCTAGCCTGGATTCCGCGCACGGATGATTGCGTTGTATCCAAATTACGGGAAGTTTAACAGCGGGGGGTATAGCGCTTGATGCACACAGTGCCTTGTATGATTTTTAGGGGAGGAACAAGCAAGGGACTGTTCTTCCTCGAAGATGATTTGCCAAAAGACCTAAAACAGCGAAATGAAGTGTTATTACGCTTGATGGGAAGCCCGGACAATAGACAAATTGATGGTCTGGGCGGTGCAACCAGCGTAACAAGTAAAGTGGCGATTATTGCTCCTTCCGTACATGACGGAGCGGATATTGACTATACGTTTGCGCAGGTTTCAGTTGATAAACCGCTGGTTTCCTACGCTGGGAACTGCGGCAATATCTCTTCGGCTATTGGCGCATTCGCGATTGAAGCAGGGTTAGTCGCGCGTACTGACGACAGTACGCTTGTTCGCGCATACAACACAAACACAAACAAGATCCTGGAAACTGTGGTTCAAACTCCTCACAGGCAGATAGCCTATGAGGGAGATTACCGTATTTCCGGTGTGCCAGGTATGGCCGCGCCGGTGAAGCTGACCATGAGGCATCCCAACGGGACGATTTCCAATAGAGCACTGCCGACGGGTAATGCCGTCGATGTGCTGGAAATCCCTCATTTCGGCAGTCTGGAAGTTTCCATGGTGGATGTGACCAATCCTCTTGTTTTTGTTAGAGCGACCGACTTGGGATTAAAAGGCACAGAACTGCCGGCGGAAATAGATAGCAATCCAAATCTCCTGTCTCTGCTGGAAACAATTCGCGGAATGGCGGCGCAAAAACTGGGCTTGATTCAGCAGTATCGAACATCTGCATGGGATTCGCCCGGAGTACCTAAAATAACTTTGGTTGCGCCGGTTCAGGATTATTCTATTGTAACGGGTGAGACTGTCCAAAAAACAGAAATTGATATTGTCGCCAGAATGATGTCGATGCAAAAGGCGCATCCAACCTATGCAATGACCGGAAGCCTGTGTACGGCGGCCGCGGCATTTATTCCCGGCACCATAGTGCATGAGATGTATAAAGGGCAGGACAATCAGCATCAAGTGCGAATCGGACATCCTTTCGGAGTGATTACGGCCGAGGCGGAGATCGATATCGATCCTAATGGAGAACTCGTCATCGATAGCGTATCAGGCTATCGCACCTGCCGTTTATTGGCAAAGGCAAAGGCTTATTATATAGGCGATGCTGAATAAAGACTGAAATCACTATGTGGAAAAGATGGCTGATATCTTATAGAAAGAAGGCAGTTTCATGTATATTGTAAAAACCGCAGTCGCAGGCACCTTGGAGTCTAGCGATGTGATGATTACAATTGAACCCAATCAAAGCGGTATTGAAATTACACTGAACTCGACCGTAGAAAAACAGTTTGGGGATGCGATACGCAATACGATTGTTAATACGTTACTAGAGCTGGGGGTAGAAAATGCAGCTGTCAAAGTGATCGACAAAGGGGCGCTGGACTGCGTAATCGTAGCGCGTACGCGCACGTCGGCATATCGCGCGGCAGCATGCGACGATTTTTGTTGGGGGTCTTTAAAATGAAATTACGCAGAACCATGCTGTTTGTTCCCGGCAACAATCCAAGCCTCATTCGGGATGCAGCAATCTACAATGAAGATGCCATCATCCTGGACCTGGAAGATGCTGTTTCAATCAATGAAAAAGACTCTGCCCGTTTCCTGGTATATCAGGCATTGCAATCTCTGGACTTCAGAGATAAAGAAGTGGCTGTCCGTATCAACGATCCAAAAACCCCTATCGGCAAAATGGATTTGAAAGCCGTCGTAAAAACGCGAAAAGCGGTCATTCGGCTGCCAAAATCCGAATGCAAAGAGGACATTGCAGAATGTGCGGCAATCATTGAAGAAATCGAACGGGAAAATGGAATAACCGTTGGTACAACACGGATGATGGCGGCCATCGAATCCGCAATAGGTGTGCTCAACGCAAAAGAAATTGCGTTTGCTTCGCCCCGCCTGTTGTCAATTGCGCTGGGTGCTGAAGATTATTGTGCAAGCATCAAAACCTCTCGAAGCGCAAACGGACAAGAATTGCTATTTGCCAGATGTATGATTTTACAAGCTGCTAGGGCTGCTGGAATCGACTGTATCGATACGGTCTTTTCTGACCTGAAAAATGATGAGGGTTTTATTTCGGAAGTAGAAACAATTCATCAGCTGGGGTTTGACGGGAAGTCGATCATTCACCCGAAACAAATACAGATGGTTCACGCTGTATTTACGCCCGGTGAAGCAAAAGTGCAAAAGGCGATGGCTGTGGTAAGAGCAATCGTCGATGCAAGGGACAAAGGCTTGGGCGTAGTCAGTTTGAACGGTAAAATGATTGATAGACCTGTTGTTTTGCAGGCGGAGCGTACCCTAATGCTTGCAAGTGCTGCCGGATTGCTGAGTCGGGAGGATAAAGAGTATGCTAGACTTGCATGAAATAGAATTATACACTGATATCATGGGATTGCATGGTCTTTTTGAGCCGGATAAATTACATAAAAATTATGAACTGATTGACGAACGGAATCAGATCCGCAGTAAAATCATTCCTTCTTTGGAAGAGGCCGTGCGGCTGTCGGGATTGAAGGACGGAATGACCATATCGTTCCATCACCACTTCCGCAATGGTGATTACATTGTAAATCTCGTGCTGGATACGTTAGCACGCATGGGTTTCAAAGATCTGGTCGTTGCGGCGTCATCGTTAACGGACTGCCATGCACCGATGATTGAGCATATTCAAAGCGGCGTTGTGCGCCGTATCGAAACCAGCGGATTGCGGGGGAAGCTCGCGCAGGCGATTTCAAACGGCGTGATGAATGCTCCTGTGGTATTTCGCAGTCACGGCGGACGGGCATACGCGATTGAAACAGATGAATTGCAAATTGACGTAGCTTTTTTAGGCGCGCCATCCAGCGACGCCGTTGGGAATGCCAACGGTTATTCCCGCGAGAACAACGATAAAGGCATCATGTGCGGCGCGATGGGATACGCCAAATGTGATGCAACTTACGCAAATAAAACGATTATTCTGACAGACCATATTGTTCCGTATCCCAACGCTCCCTTTGGAATTCCCGAATCTGACGTGGATTTTGTAGTACAGGTAGACGCAATCGGAAATGCCGAAGGCATTATGTCCGGTGCGACTCGCTTTACAAATAATCCCAAAGAGTTATTGATTGCGCAGCTTGCTGCCGATGTGATCGAAATGAGCGGAAGATTTGAAAACGGATACTCCTTTCAGATGGGTTCTGGGGGAGCATCCCTCGCGGTTGCACAGTTTCTTCGCGAAAAAATGCTTCGCAATAATATCAAAGCGTCGTTTGCTCTTGGCGGCATTACCGGCAGAGTGGTGGACCTGCATGAGGAAGGCCTGGTGCATAAATTGCTTGATGTACAGTCTTTTGACTTAATCGCAAGCCAGAGCTTAAAGAATAATCGTTATCATCAGCAAATTTCCGCTTCTTATTATGCCAGCCCCGCAAATTCTGGCACAGCCGTGAATCAATTGGATTTTACAGTTCTATCTGCGCTTGAAGTGGACTGCGATTTCAATGTTAATGTGCTAACCGGTTCAGATGGTGTCATCCGTGGCGCAATCGGCGGGCATCCGGATACCGCCTGCGGCGCCGCGGTATCCATCGTTGTTGTACCTCTTACACGAGGACGCATCCCTTGCGTTGTACAAAGGGTCAATACGATCGTAACGCCGGGGAAAACAGTAGATGTTGTGGTTACGGAATACGGTGTGGGAGTGAATCCCCAGAGAAAACAACTTCGAGAGAATTTAGCCAAAGCCGGAATTCCGCTGCTTACCATTGAACAGTTGCAGCAAAAAGCCGAGTCTTTGGTTGGCAAACCTGAACCCATCCGATATCTAGATAAAGTAGTCGGCATTGTGGCATATCGCGATAATACGATTATTGATCTCATTCATCAGGTGCAATAGTGCATGGTACGATTGTAAATATCTTGTTGACGATTGGGTGCGCTGTCGTCATAGGGTACCTTTTCTATCGTTTAAAAGTGCCGGGTGGAATGATGATTGGCGCGGTAATAGGCGCATGTATCTATAATCTGATATCGCAACAGGCATATCTTCCCGTATCCTTAAAGACGCTTGCACAAATTATTACCGGAGCCTTTATAGGTGCAAGAATCGGAAAAGATGAAATCAAGGGATTTAGACAGATCATCAAACCGGCATTAATCATCTATGGTTCATTGCTGCTGATCAATTTAGTTTGCGGATTCCTTATATATTCTACGGGTTGCTGCAGCCTGGTGACCGCCATGTTATCGAGTGCGCCGGGAGGAATCAGCGATATGCCCATCATCGGGGCAGATATGGGTGCTGATTGCTCCATTATTGTGATTATGCAGTTTGTTCGACTGATGATGGGCATTGGGCTTTTTCCCATGACGATCCGGTTCCTGCGTGGCAGTCAAGAACAAGAAAAGTGCTTGCCGGTTGTCAACCCGGGAGACGCAAAGGCATCCTGGAAAGCTATGTTTGTCACGTTGCTTGTTGCTACTGTGTTCGGGCTGATCCAAGTACCCATCCCTGCCGGTACGATGGTGATGGCTAGTATCGGAACGATAGCGCTGAAATATTTCTACCCAAGGGCACAGATTCAAAAGAGCGTTCGTTTGCTGGCGCAGCTTGCGTCGGGTGCCTATGTCGGCCAGAGCATTTCATTTCTCCAGCTTCAGACGATTACAACATTGTGGAAACCAGTGTTGATTCTCTTAGGCTGCTACTCCTTAGGATGTTTTGGCATCGCTTCGATCCTTAAGAAAAGGTACTTTACGTCTACCGAAGCCATGCTTGCGTCCACCCCGGCGGGGGCGGGAGATATAGCCCAAATATCGGCAGACCTGGGAGTCGAGAATCCTAAACTGGTGCTGATTCAAATTCTACGCCTGATCGTTGTGATTTCGATATTTCCGACAATCATTCAGTTTGTTAGCAATGTGGCGGGGAGTTATTTGCCTTGAACCTATTTGGGGAACCCATCAATTCTATTGGGAGTGTTCGTTATGGTGAAACTTTGCAGCACAGGCGCATACGTTCTTAACGGCAGGGAAATCATTGAAGATACAAAATGCAATGAGACGCTCATTGCGCAAAGAGGTCTTTCCAAGGAATGCTATACGGGTACGATTGCCTATCGTATTTTAACTAGCCATTCTCATGGCAATGATAGGCGTCAGCTGCATATAACCTTTGATGCGCTGGCAAGCCATGATATTACCTATGTTGGAGTTGTCCAAACTGCACGGGCTTCAGGGCTTAAGCAATTCCCGTTGCCTTATATTCTTTTGATTTAATTTTATTTGTATATGTTACTTTA
>ERZ795057.3741-NODE-3741-length-10138-cov-4.496975_pt1 | contig 10138 bp, 8 predicted proteins | sample MGYA00375141_ERZ795057 | MGnify/ENA primary metagenome ERZ795057 (study PRJEB30186, sample SAMN05720163) | activated sludge metagenome | isolation source: Anaerobic digester | place: Hong Kong | collected 2015-01-26 ... | reverse complement strand
CCCCGGCTGGACGGGGGCGGATGTGATCAATTTCTCCTGGTCGTGGACCGAGTCCACCACGCTGAATTCGGCGCTGGCCGACGCGGCGGCCAACGGGCGCGGCGGCAAAGGGTGCCCGATCACGGTGTCATCGGGCAACGACGGGGGCGGATGGTATTATTTCTCGGTGCCGGTTTCGGCGGGTTCGCATACCTTGAAGTTCGAATATCTCAAAAACTCTTCTGAAGGCGACGGGGAAGACTGCGTCTGGCTCGATGATGTGTTCATTCCGGGCGGGGGCATGGAGAGCTTCGAAGGGGGGACGTTTCCGCCCTCCGGCTGGACGACCGGGGGCAGCGCCGGCTGGACGCGCGCTGCTGACGGGTGGCATGCCATGGGAACCGGAACCAACTCCGCCCGGAGCGGGACCATCACCCATTCGCAGTCGACGTGGTTGCAGACCATCCGGACCACCGGGACGGGCGACATCTCGTTCTGGCTGTGGACCAGCACGGAGGCCGGCTATGACGTGTTCAATTTCTATGTGGACGGCGCGTTGCAGGATCCCTACGGCTACGGGGGCGGGTACACGGATCCGGGTGGGGTGTACGGCACGACCACGACCATTGCCTATCCCGCCAGCCATCCGGACACGATCGCGGTGGGCGCCAGCACGGATTGCGACTACCGCTCCGATTACAGCCAGTACGGCACGGGGCTGGATTTCGTGACGGCCAGTTCCGGCGGCACCAACGGGATCTCCACCACCGACCGCACGGGGGCGGACGGATATGTGTCGGGCGATTATGACGATGCGTTCGGCGGCACGTCGTCTTCCTCGCCGCTGGCGGCGGGCATCGCGGCGCTGGTGCTGGCGAAGAACACGAACCTGACGGCTGGGGAGGTCCGGGCGCTGCTGCGCAAGAGCTGCGCCAAGATCGGCGGGGTGACGTATTCCGGCGGAGACGCCGGCGCGGGCGGATGGAACACCTACTACGGCTACGGCAAGCTGATGGCCACGCTGGCCCTGGACAACACGCCGTCGCTTCAGCCCCCGGCCTTCAGCGGCATCAGCGCCACGAACGGATTGCCGGTGAACCTTCCCTTCCTGTCTCCTTCGGGAGTGCAGTGCCTGTTGCAGTACACCACCAATCTCGCCGCGGCACCCGTGGTGTGGGTGCAGGCGGACAGCGAGGCCGGCACCGGCGGCGAGATCACGCTCGAGGACAGCTCTCCGGCCGATCCGGCCCGGATGTACCGCGTGATCCGCGGCCCGTAGCAGGCGGGCTTAGCGGGTGAACCGGCGCTTGGCCTTGACGGAGCCGAAGGAGCGTTTGCCCCGCGCGGCCTTCCCGCCGAGGTGGCCGCCGTGCCGGGTGCCGGCCGGACGGGCGGAGGTGCGGGGCGCCTGTGAATGCGGGCGGGAGGCGGCGCGGGCATGCGAAGCGGCTTCCAGCGGGGCGGGCGCCCGGGAGTAGTCGAAGCCGTCGAGGCGGCGGCGCTCGATCTTGAAACCGAGCAGGCGTTCGATGGCGCGCACGGCGCCTTCGTCCTCGCGGGTGGTGAACGTGAAGGCGTCGCCGGTCCTGGCGGCGCGGCCGGTGCGGCCGATCCGATGGGTGTAGTCGTCCACGGTGACGGGCATGTCGAGATTGATCACGTGGGTGATGTCGACGACATCGATGCCGCGGGCGGCGAGGTCGGTGGCGACCAGGATCTGGTGCCGGCCGGACTTGAAGCCGTCGAGGGCGGCCTGCCGCTGGCGCTGGGACAGGTTGCCCTGCAGACTGGCGGCGCGGCGGCCCGCGGCGGCGAGTTGCGCGGCGAGGCGTTTGGCGCGTTGCTTGGTCCGGGTGAACACCAGCACGGAGCCGTCGCCCAGGGTTTTCAGCAGCTCCACCAACAGGCCGGTTTTCTGTCCCTGTTCCACGGGATAGAGGGCGTGGTCCACCGTCTCGGCGGGCTTGGAGTGCGCAATCTGCACCGTGACGGGGTCGCGCAGGATTTCGTGGGCGAGCTTGCGGATTTCGTCGGGCATGGTGGCGGAGAACAGCAGGGTCTGGTGGGCGGCCGGGAGGCGCTTGAGGATCTTGCGGATGTCGGGCAGGAAGCCCATGTCAAACATGCGGTCGGCTTCGTCGAGCACGAGGCATTCGACGTGGTCGAGGGTGAATTTGTTCCGGCCGAGCAGGTCCAGCAGGCGGCCGGGGCAGGCGATGGCGATTTCGGCGCCCTGGCGGACGCCGTTGATCTGCGGCTGCATGCCCACGCCGCCGTAGATGGTGACGTGGCGCAGGCCGGTGCCGGCGCCCAGCTTGAGCAGGACGTCCTTGGTCTGTTCGGCCAGTTCGCGGGTGGGGCCGACGATCAGCGCGCGCAACCGGCGACGCGGGCCGGACAGCAGGCGGTGGAGCACGGGCAGCACGAACGCGGCGGTCTTGCCGGTGCCGGTCTGGGCCAGGCCGACGACATCGCGGCCGTTGAGAATGGCCGGAATGGTTTGTTTCTGAATGGGGGTGGTGAGGGTGTAGCCCTGCGACTCGATATTGCGCAGAAGCTGGGCATCGAGGCCCAGGGAATGGAAGCTCATGATCGGGGGTTCTTTCCGGTGGCAGGTTGCGTCAGGTGGGGGTTCACGACGCCATCGGGCCATGCTTCCACAGGGCCGCCGCGCTCTGTGCGCAGCGGAACCGGGACGCTACGCCATCCCGGGGGGCTTGTCCAGCGCTGAAGTGAAGAGGCGAGCGGCCAGGGCTTTTCGTAAAAATTTGAAGCCGTTCAATTCCGGAAACAGCCTGGCTCGGCAGGGACGCCTCGCCCTACCCATCGCCGGATGGGAGGCTTGAGGTAGGGCGAACCCTCCGGGTGAGCCGGGATTGAACAGCCGGAACAGCCAGCTGCGGACCTGCCACGCGGGCGGGCGTGGTTTCACGGATTGGACGGATGCAAACCAATCCAATCCGGGGATCGAAACCGTACAATCCCGGTTCCATCCGTAGCTACATGGTTATGGATGGGATCGGACAGCCGGGACAGCCGAACAGCCAACCACAGATACCGACCTCTGGAAGAATCGGGACGGATAGAGGATCGGAAAGGGAGGGCGAACCCTTCGGGTGAGCCGATCTCCATGGCCGTTCAGCAACGGCTACAGGTAATCTGAATTTGCCCTATTGGGCGGCGCCTTGCCGAAGCAGGCGGACGAGGGCTTTTGCCAGCGGATGGGCGGGCGTGGTGAACACCAGCCGGCGGTTCTGTTCCTCGACCAGGCCGCTGGCCAGCAGCGTGCGAAGATGCAGCTGGAAGGAACAGGCGGCCATGGGGATTTCGTCGAGCAATTGACGGGCTGTCCGGGGGGCTTTCATCAGCGCGCGGACCATCGCGATGCGGCGCTCATGCGCCAGGCCGGCAGCCAGGATATTCATCTCCGCATCGCGGCGGGCGGGGAAGGCATCCAGGGACTCCATCACGGCCTTCAGCAGGGGGGCGGCGGAGGCCACCTGCGGATCGGGGACCGGCTGATAGATCAGGGACGCGCCGCGACGGGCGGGACGGAGGAATCCGCGCGACTGGATGCGGCGCATTTCCTGGCTGGCATAGGGCTGGCTGATGCCGATGGCCCGGGACAGCGCGGAGATGTTGCTTCCGGGATGGTCATGCAGCTGCCGCAGCAGCTGGATGCGGGTGGCGCCGGCCAGCATCCGGCAGGTCCGCCACAGGGTCGGGTTCAGGTTGTGCATCGGAGTCTCCATGGGGTTGAACAGGCCGGACTATAGTTATTGCAATATGTATACATATTGCAATAACTATAGCGCGGGATCAAGCCCGAAGAATGCGCGGCAAGCCGCTTGGGGGCTACTGGACGGCGGCGCGGCCGAGATCGAAGGCGCGGAGGTTGACGTCGAGGAATCTGGGGGGGATGCGTTCGCGCATGGCGGTCTGCCAGTGGGATTCGTCGAAGGGAACGAGGGTGGAGAGCGCGCCGACGAGCACGACGTTGGCGGTGCGGATGTTGCCGGCCTGTTCGGCGAGCGGATTGGCGTCGAGGAGCCGGAGCCCGGGGCGGGCGGCGAGGCGCCGGTCCATGTCCGCCGCCGGGGGCTGGAGGCCGCTGGACACGGTGACGGGGATGCGCTCCATGTTGTTGACGAGGATTTTCGCTGCCGGCTTGGCGAGATGGACCCACCGGAGGGCTTCGGTGCGCTCGAACGAAACGAGGACGTCGGACTGTCCGTCGGGGATGATGGGCGAGAAGACCCGGGCGCCGAACCGGACCTGGCTGATGACGGAGCCGCCGCGCTGGGACATGCCGTGGATTTCGGATTTCTTGACGTCGAATCCGGCGTGCATGGCAGCGAGGGCGAGGATGTCGGAGGTGAGCAGGGTGCCCTGTCCGCCGACGCCGACGAGGGAGATGTTGAAGGGAACGGACGGATCGCGGGGGATGGTCATGGGGAACTCCTTCCTACTGGACGGGGGAGATGGCGTCGAACCGGCAGACCTGCGCGCACAGGTTGCAGCCGGTGCAGAACATGGGGTCGATTTTCGACTTGAAGCGCTTGCCGGCGGCATCCTTGGGTTCGCCGCGGATAATGGCGGGGCAGCCGAGGCGGAAGCAGGCGCCGCAGGCGGTGCACTTGTCGGGATCCACGGCGTTGATGTGCTTGCCGGCCCATTTTTCGTGCAGGACGCAGGGGCCGCGCACGACGACGACGGCGGGCTCGCCGGAGTCGAGGCATTCGGTGAAGACGGTTTCCAGGCGGGCAAGATCGTAAGGTTCGACTTCGTGGACGCGGGGGATGCCGAAGGCGCGGGCGATATCGGCGACGCGGGCCTGGGGGGATTCGACCCCGAGGAGGGTGTGGCCGCTGCCGGGATTTTCCTGGTGGCCGGTCATGGCGGTGATGCGGTTGTCGAAGACCATGACGGTGACGGGGATGCGGTTGTAGGCGACATCGAGCAGGCCGGTCATGCCGGAGTGGAAGAAGGTGGAGTCGCCCATGACGGCGGCGATGCGCGGATTAGGCAGGCCGGCCTTGCGCATGCCGACGGCGGCGCCGATGGCGGCGCCCATGCAGACGCAGGTGTCCATGGCGGCGAGGGGCGGGGCGGAGCCGAGGGTGTAGCAGCCGATGTCGCCGCAGACAGCGGCCTTGAGTTTGGACAGAATATAGAAGGGGCCGCGGTGGGAACAGCCGGAGCACAGGACGGGCGGACGGGTGGGCAGGCCGGTTTCGGGGGCGGGGACGTCGGGAAGGGGATCGCCGAGCAGTTCAGCCCGCAGGGCGGCCAGGCGCATGGGGTTGAGTTCCATCATGCGCAGCTCGGTTTCGGGTTCGACCACGGGGAGGCCGGCGGCGCGGATCTGCTCAGCCAGGACGGGATCGGATTCTTCGATGACGACGAGACGTTTCACGCCGGCGGCGAAGGCGCGGATTTTTTCGATGGGCGGGGGATTGGAGAGGCCGACCTTGAAGACGGGGGCGCCGGGGAAGACCTCCTTGACGTACTGCCAGGCGACGCCGGAGGCGACGAAGCCGAGATCGCCGGTGCCGGGCTCGGCGCGGTTGAAGGGGGAGGTCTCGGAGAGTTCGCGCAGGGCGGCGGAGCGTTCCTCGACCTTGATGCGCATGAGGCGGCCGTGGGCGGGGACGGCGACGTTGCGCCGGGCGTCCTTCTGATAGGGGATGGAGGGGGCTTCACCGCGTTCGCCGGAGCCGATATTCACGAGGGTGGAGGTGTGGGCGGTGCGGGTGGTGGTGCGGACGATGACGGGGACCTGGAATTTTTCACTGAGCTCGAACCCGGCGCAGACCATGTCGTAGGCCTCCTGGGAGTCGGCGGGTTCGAAGAGGAGGCACTTGGCGAATTTGGCGAGCGAGCGGTTGTCCTGCTCGTTCTGGGAGGAGTGCAGGGAGGGGTCGTCGGCGTTGACGATGACCATGCCGCCGATGGCGCCGATATAGGTGAAGGTCATCAAGGGGTCCATGGCGACGTTGAGGCCGACGTGCTTCATGGCGACGAGGGTGCGGACGCCGGCGAGGGAGGCGCCGACGCCGATTTCCATGGCGACCTTTTCGTTGACGGACCACTCGCAGTCGATGGCGCCCTTGAATTCGGCGATATGCTCCATGATTTCGGTGGAGGGCGTGCCGGGATAGGCGGCGGCGACGCGGCAGCCGGAGCGGTAGGCGGCCCAGGCGACGGCCTGGTTGGCGGAAAGCAGTTTGGTCTGTGTCATGGTCGGATCCGATCGGGGTTTGCTTTTCGTCACTGGTAAAACGAAGCGGTGAAAATATCACGGGCTGCCGGGTCGGGGAAGTCCGAAAAGCGGAGAAAACAGGGAGGGGGCGCATCTGCGATTGGGTGCAAGCCGTTCAAAAAAGGCCTTGGGGTCTTGTATGGCTGTCATCCCGAGCCTGTCGAGGGATCTCAGCCTGGTTCCGCAGGCTGGCCATTGGGGTTGTGCCCAGATCCCGCGGCGGCGGGACAAGTGATTTCGACTCCGGCGCTGCGCGCCTACGCTCCATATGACCCCAAGGGTGCACCGAATCGCAGATGCGCCCCAGGGAAAGCGGAAAAATTATAGTTATTGCAATAAGTATACATATTGCAATAACTATAGTGCGCCTTGGCGGAGAGCGGGCCGGCGGAGGAAGGACGGGGGATGACAAGGCCGGACCTGATTCACCCATGGTGCAAGGCCATGGGGGTCCGGGAGCCGGGCGTGTTCGACGTGGGCGGGAAACCCATGGCGCAAGGCCATGGGGGTCTACAGCCAGGGGTATAGTGCGCGGCGTGGCGGTCCGGCAGAGGGACAAAAGGATTGTCCGGGAGGGCGTTGGCGTGGTAAGGACGACGACCATGCGGAGACGCAAGGGAGGAGTGGCCATGAAGCGCGAATGGATCCGGGTTCTGGGGCTGGCGATGGTGCTGGGCGTGTGGGGCGCGGCGGGGTGCAGCGACGACGATGACGACACGGGGGGGGAGACCGCCGTGGTGCGGGTCACCAATACCGTCAATGGGGTGGAGACGGTGACGGAGGTGGTGGTGACCAATGCGCCGGCGGCGGACGTGCCCCCGGCGGCGGAAGCCGCGGAGCGGTCGTTTGTTGGCCGCTGGAGAGGGGCCTATGAAAACCGGGATGGTCGGTGCGAGATCGATCTGGATATCCGGGTGCAGGATGGCGAGGCGGTGAGGGGACAGTTCACGTCCAGCCAGGGGGAGGGAGACGTGGTGGGGACGTTCAACGGGACGCGCGCGGTGCTGGAGCTTCGCTTCCGGGAGCGCAACAACTGGGTGACGCTGGACGGCACGGCCGACGAATCCCTGGGAGCCTGCCAGGGGCCGTGGCGGGATGACCTTGGAAACACCGGGACCTTCCGGATCACCAATCTGCTGAACCAGCTGGCGGCGATCCACGCCGGGGATTGAGGCCGGGGGAGCCGGGGCGGGACGCGGTGACCCAGAGGAACGTTTCGCCGCCGATGTCGCGGTAGTCGAAGGCGTCCGGGGCGAGGCCGGCGGCTTCGAGCTGGGCACGGAGGTTTTCCGGGGTGGTGTGGCTGTAGAAAAGGCGCCGGCCCATGAATTTTTTGGTTCCCTCGAATTCGTCGGCACCGGTGTAGTCCCGGGTGGCGTAGGTGAAGAGGACCTTGCCGCCGGGCCGGAGCCAGCGGACCATGCGTTCAAAGAGGGCGGGATGTCGGGCGCGGGGCACATGAAAGAGGGCGTAGATGCAGGTGACGGCATCGAAGGCGGCGGGGGAGAAATCCACGTCGGCGAGATCGGCGCAGCGGGTGTGCATGCGGGGGGCGTAGCGGGCGGCGAGTTCGAGCATCCGGGGGGAGAAATCCACGCCGGTGACGTCCCATCCGTGATCGAGAAAATAGCGGGGAAAGGGTTCGCCGGCGCCGCAGCCGAGGTCGAGGAGCCGGCCGGGCCCGGGGGGCAGGGAGCGGAAGAACGGTTCGAGGATGCCGGACATGTCGAAGAGGCCGCGGTTGGCCTCGTAGGTCTCGGCGAAGCCGTCGTAGATCTCTCGAAGGTCGGGCGGCATGGTCAGGCGGGCAGCAGCAAGACGACGAATTCGCCTTTCAGGGAATGGGTGGCGAAGTGGGCGCGGAGCTGGGCCGGCGTTCCGGCGAGGGTTTCCTCGAATTTCTTGGTGAGTTCGCGGGCGATGAAGAGCCGGCGTTCGGGGCCGAGTTCCTCTTCGACTTCGTCGAGGAGCTTGAGGATGCGGTGGGTGGATTCGTAGAAGACGACGGGGGAAGGGAAGCCGGCGAGTTCGCGGAGGCGGCGGCGGCGGGCGGCGGTTTTGTGGTCGAGAAAGCCGTCGAAGAGAAACCCGCGGCCTTCGGTGGCGCCGCAGAGGGCGATGGCGGCGGTGAGGGCGGTCGGGCCGGGGACAACGGTGACGGGCAGGCCGGCCTCGCGGACCGCGGAGGCGGCGCGGGCGCCGGGATCGGAGAGGCCGGGCATGCCGGCATCGGTGACGAGGGCGAGGGCTTCGCCGGCGCGGAGGCGGCGCAGGATTTCGTCCATCCGGGCGCGTTCATTGAACTTGTGGCAGGAGATCATGGGGGTGCGGATGCCATGGCGGTCGAGGAGGCGCCGGGTATGGCGGGTATCTTCGGCCAGGATGTGCGTGGCATGGCGCAGGGTGCGCAGGGCGCGCAGGGTGATGTCCTCGAGGTTGCCGATGGGGGTGCCGACGAGATAGAGACCGGGCGGCAGGGGAGACGAATCCGCCCCCGGCGCGGAAGCGGACCCGGGGGCGGGGGGAAGGCCGTCCATGGGGGGCGGTCTATTCGTTGTCCTTCTCCACGAGCCGGATGGTGCGGGGCTTGGCCGCATTCCTGAGCAGCTCGTCGGATTCGGCCAGATGCCGCTTGAGTTCGGAGAGGGTGGACTTGAACTCGTCGGTGACGGCGACGCCCTTGAGGGTGCCGTCCACGGCCTGCTGGAGCTTGAAGATGTTATCAATGGAGCCGGCCAGTTCGGAGACGCGGCCGAGCTGCTCCGCGATCTTGTCCTGCGACTTGGCGAGCTGGGCGGTGCCTTCCTGCTGGGCCTTGGTGATTTGGGCCGCGGCGTCGGCCTGGGCCTTGGCGAGCTGCGCGGCGGCCTCCTGCTGGGTCTTGGCCAGCTGGGCGGAGGAGTCCTGCTGGGCCTTGGCGAGCTGTTCGGCGAAGGCGGTCTGGGCCTTGGCGAGGGAGGCGGTGGAGTCGGACACGGACTTGCCGACGGTCTGGGCGAATTCGAGGCCGGCGGCGGCGGGGGTGTCGTTGCCGATGCGGGCAAGCAGATTGGATTCGATGTAGCCGGCGAGATGGGAGGCGAGCTGGATGCGCGCGACGGCGACCAGCGCCAGCAGGACCATCAGGCCGGTGGCGAGGGTCAGCAGCACCTGCGGCGGCATGAAACCGGCCGTGGCGCCCAGCAGAATCAGGATGGCGCCGGTTTCGGCGGCGATGGTGCCCAGCAGGCGCTGCATCTGGCTGGCGGCCATGACGGCAACCTGGGGGCCGGAGGCGCCGGCCGCCCACGCGGCGAGCAGGCGGCGGACATGGCGGTGCAGGAGGGAGTGGCCCTTGAGCGCGGCCAGGCGTTCGGTGGCGACGGCGCGCTCGGACAGATCCAGCTCATCCGGCAGGAGATTGGCGGACAGGGCGCGCAGCTGCAGGAACCATTCGACGATGGCCAGCAGGATGTAGGCGAGGCCGATGCCGGCGGCCAGCAGCGCGGCGAGTTCGGAGAGGGAGCCCTCCCATCCTTCGATGCGGCGCAGGGGAATGCCGATCAGGATGCCGAGCACCAGGCCGAGGGCGAGAACCCCGTAGATGCCGGTAATCATGCCGTAGCCGATGGACTTCGATTTGCGCTTTTCCATTGCCGTCACCTTTCGCGTCGGGTTGACTTTCGGGGGGCAGTATGGGGATTTCGGAGTGGAATGTCAAAGGCGGATGCGCTACAAAGCGGCCATGAAGCGCGTGGGAATGGCGGCCGGACTGATTCTGCTGGCGTGCGCCGGTTGCTCCGGGCCGCCCGGAGTCGAGATTCCGCGGCACGACACCCGCAACGGGCCGGCGGGGGGCTTCCGGATGGGGCGGTGCGAAGTGACGGTCCGGGAGTTTGCGGACTACCTGAATGCGGA
>ERZ795057.3737-NODE-3737-length-10149-cov-4.173866_pt1 | contig 10149 bp, 7 predicted proteins | sample MGYA00375141_ERZ795057 | MGnify/ENA primary metagenome ERZ795057 (study PRJEB30186, sample SAMN05720163) | activated sludge metagenome | isolation source: Anaerobic digester | place: Hong Kong | collected 2015-01-26 ... | reverse complement strand
CTAAAAGTGCTGTTAAAAAATAAAATACTGTTTTTAAAATGCTTCTTTCCATATTATTTTCTTTTTTTACCACAGAGTTCACGGAGTTTTACACGGAGTGCACTGAGATTTTTCTCTGTGTTTTCTGTGCTTGCTTTGTGTGCTCTGCGGTTAAACATATATTTACATTTTCTATTTTAATATAAAAATCTATATTAACTTTCTCTTCTTTTTTTACCACAGAGGGCTCCGAGTTTTACACGGAGTTCGCAGAGGTTTTTCTCTGTGTGCTCTGTGTCTTCTTTGTGTGCTCTGCGGTTAAACATATATTTACATTTTCTGCCTTTTCAAAATCTATATATTCATTTTCTTCTAATTTCATTCTTTGCCTTTCCTTACATTTATCGCCCGGAAAATATCCTGATCATCATCGGGGCTAAGCGAGCGAGTAAACCTAAAGATCTTTGTTATATTTCTTGCTAAATTTATTGTTCAATCTGCTTTAAATACTCCATTGTATACCTATTTCTTTATACATCGGACAGAAACCCCTGCATCTTTTAGTGCAGAGTTTGTCATATATAAATTTACTTCGTTATAATCTAGCTCAATTCGAAAAAAAGTTGTATTAGATCCTGTTGAACTAGCATAAAGTGATATTAAATTCATACCGTAATATGCTGTAGAATTCCTAAGCCCTCCAGGTAAAGCATTAAATCCACTTTCGTTAGAAGCACCTGCATTGGGGTAGTTCCAGAAATCGTAACCAGTAGATTTCAATTTTCCTCCTGCAATCTCTTCTCCTCCCAAATAATTTATCAACTCCAACCATTGCGATTTGGATGGCACCAACCAATTATCGGGGCAAACACCCTGTACAACTTCACCTGACTCATCCCCATTAACTATTGCAAACCATGAATATAACCTTCCGTAAGTATCTACATTATTTTCATCATTATCATATGTAAAATAGTATTTTGTAGTAAAATCACCATCAATATTTTCTATAGTAGTTCCATCAACCAAAGATGTTCCATCAGCATAATGTGTGGTTTTAAGGTTTTCGGCCATCCAAAACTGGTTACCAATCTTTACTACTGAGTATACATTTCCGTCATAATCGGTTATCAAAGAATCTATCACTTCAATCAGGTTTGCTTTTACTATTGAATCAACACCATACTGATTTTCTGCATACAGCTTTACATTAAATTTCCCTGAATGGTTAAAAGTATGCACAGGATTTTGCTCTGTCGATGTTTCCCCGTCGCCAAAGTCCCAATACCAACTGCTGGGCAAATATTCTGACAGATCAGTAAACTGAACTTCTTCGCCCTGTAATATCCTTCCTTCGAAACTTTGAAATTTTGCATCAGGTTTTAATCCTGTTAATATAAAAGTAATTTTTTTGGATGCCATACCTCCTGCATTATCGTAAGCGATGGCTTCTAAGGTATGTGTCCCTGCTGAAACTGTAATTAAATCCAATGTATATTTATAAGGTGCTACAGAAAGCATAGCTATTTGTACATCGTCTAAAAACAATGTAACCGATTCAACCTGTCCGTCTTTATCTATTGCATAAATAGAAAACTCTATTTCTCCCCATAATTGATAAACATGATTATTTACAGGATAAAGAATTTCACAAGTCGGAACCTGGTTTTGATGTTCCTCTTCACATCCCCATACAAGCACTGCTAAAAGTGCTGTTAACAAATAAAATACTGTTTTTAAAATGCTTCTTTCCATATTTCTTTCTTTTTTTACCACAGAGTTCACCGAGTTTTACACGGAGTACACTGAGGTTTTTTCTCTGTGTGCTCTGTGTCTTCTTTGTGTACTCTGCGGTTAAACATATATTTACATTTTCTATTTTAATATAAAAATCTATATTCACTTTCTCTTCTTTTTTTACCACAGAGGGCTCCGAGTTTTACACGGAGTTCGCAGAGGTTTTTCTCTGTGTGCTCTGTGTCTTCTTTGTGTGCTCTGCGGTTAAACATTTATTTATATTTTCTTTCAAATTGCTTGCCTCCTATGTTATAAAAGCGTGCAAGTGGGGTTTAAAATTCCACTTTCCATATAATTTATACTTTAATATTTTACTACCACAATCTGGCTCATTGCCGATTCCAGGCCACTATTAAATACTACTTTTATTACATAGTAGTAAGTTTTATTTATGGTCAGGTTTTTGTCAATAAATTCATTATCTATTGCCGATGCGTAAAACGATAGATCTTCAACAGAACTTCCCCGGTATATTAAAAATTTATTTACTCCGGGTTCGTTATATTTCCATTGCAGTTTTATAAATTTATCCTGCCTGTCGACAGATTGTGAGATTTTTGAAACAGCCGGCTTTGTTTTCTTTTCGAACTGTTTAATTTTTAATGGTTTTGCCGGTTTCGATTCCAATCCTGCCTCATCTACCGCTAAAATAGTATAATCATAAATTTTCCCTTCGGTGGTTAAAGTGTCTTTATATTCGCTAATACTATCCTGTGGGTAAAAAATGGAGATAACTTTCCAACTGGCTTCACCTTCCGATTTACGATACAATACATGTTTTTCCACATCGATACTTGAGCTGTTATGCCAACTAAGAAATATCCCTTGCTCATTGGTTTCGTAACGATTAAAAACCGGAGAAACAGGTGGGATTTTATCGGGTCTTTTAAGCTCCAGTGTTTCAGAAAATTCACTTGGGTTAAAATGTTGGTCAACGGCTTGTATCTTATAATATATATTCCGTGTTAAGGTTTTAATATTCACGGTATCCATAAAAAGGGTATCTTCAACCGTATCGATGGTTATTTGTGCAAATTCGGAGTTTTTAAAATTCGAACGGAAAACCTTGTAACCCAGTAAATCCTTATCGTTATTGTTTACCCAATTTAATGTTACAACTCCCAAGGTATCAATTAATCCTATTAAACCATTTGGTTTTACCGGCGGTATACTGTCAATAATTTGCACCATATATGGGTAGGATTGATAGGAATGCCCATAATGATCCTTTGCCATAATTTTATAGTAATTATATGAATATGGTGGTTCGTCGGCATATTTTCTTTCATGAGGTAAAATCGGCTTTTGGTTAATTGTATCAAACGGCCCTTTGTCGCTTACCGACCTTAATATATCGAATTGCTTTACCAGTGTATTTAAAGAATCGGGAAAGTTCCATTCAATGGTAACATACTTATTCGAAAATACATTTACATTACTAATCGAAGGGTTTGCAGGCAAACGCTTATAACCAAATCCTGAAATGGTATCTGAAGGTTCTGATTTTTCGCCAAAAGAAGTTATACCTTTTATCCTGTAAAAATATTCTTTATCGTTTTGTGGCAGCGAGTCAATAATAAACATCCGCTCGGGTGTTTCATACACTGCTTCAGTAGTATTAATCAAGGGATCGTCAGAAATGGGATTAAACGATTTACCGCCATCGTCGGATCGTTCTACCTGGTAAGCAATAAATATATTTTGAAACAATTGGTGATTCCAACTGACCATAGCTGCTCCATCACTAAAATCAGCACGCACATTAATTGGCCTGGGTAATGGTTTATAATCGTCAACGCCTACATACACATAACCGGTATCAATTGCCATTTTATCGGCTGGAACCTGCGAAATAATGATGTATAAGTACTTTTCGTTACTTTTTACCGTATGGTCGGTAAACATCAATCCCGAGAGTTTTGCAGCAAGTGGGGAGAAATCGGCAGCTAACAATGCAAACGAATACCTCGATTCTAATTCTTTCGATTTGTTTATCACTTCCATTATATCAGAGCCGGTTATTCCATGTGTCAATTCAAATGTTTCACCATAAATAGATTGTGCAGCAATCATAACATAATCATCATCTTCTGAATAAGGTTCCCAAAATGCCAATGGCTCAGGTTTAAAAATTTTATTTGATGGATATACCGAATCGGGATGCTCCAATATATTGCCATCGCGCATAAGTGTAAACCGCTGGATAATATACCCATATTCGTTTAAATACTGCCATGCTACATGGCTTGAAGGAGCCCAGCGCAATGCAATAGAATCCTTATATGGCCTTGCTATAACCCTTATTTTTGCATCACCCTGCGCTTTCACAAATGATACTGATAGTAAAAATAAAACTATGATACAATATATTCTCTTCATTCCTTTTGTATTATCTCTTTTTTGCAAAAATCGTTATAATGTATTCGAAATATTAACCTTGTATGTTGATGTAACTTTGTTTCGCCCCGGTATAACATATTTTATATTAAATGGATACGTACCCGATTTAACTATTGGGAATGTTGTAGTCATCAATGTTTGATACCAGGTTTTTGTATTACCCCTATACCATTGGTATGAAGCCTCGTTTTGAAGGTCAAAGAAATCATAGGCATAAAACCAAATCAGGTTATATACAAATGCTCCTTCAGTCGCTGTTCCTAATGAGAAGCCACCATCAATTTCACTCTGAGTCAAGGTCTTATTAAAAGGTACTTGCCTTATATACAATGCTTTTACAGGAGGATATCCAATTTCAAAATCCGGATTCCGCCACGTAATTTTTAGTGTTGATTGTGCATTGTAAGGTTCATAAATCAGTTTTTTTATGGTTCCTGTATAATAACTATCGCTTAATATGGCTTCGAACTGAACCAATGGGGTTATTTCTGTTGTCCAGAATGTTTCATACTTTTCAAAAAGCTCTTTTCCGAATATAGTTACTCCAAGCTCATGTATATCAGAATGGATATTTCTTCGGAAACCAGTTGTTATAGTCATATCTGCTAACTTTTGCAAGAAAGTCTGATAAAAGCTTGTCCTGAAATGCGTTGTCAGTATCGATTTTTCTTTTAAGTTCTTAATATCGCCTTCGGCAGCTTTCGTGGTTATGGTCATTTCCTGCCCTTCGCCCTGCTCACCTAAATCAACATTTTGTTCGTTGTTTGTAATATTCTGATCTATTGCACCCTGGCCAACAGGTACATTTACAATATCAAACTGATAGATAGTATTTAATGCAAGATTTGAAGGAATAGAATACTCAATTTCGTTATTTTGATTATATACAATATCAAACATGTATATATTGCCTAACGATGAAACATATCTTCCTTTTTGAACAAAATCACTATTCGACTCAAACAGATAATCCTGGCCTTGTTTTAATTTGATATAACCCTTTGGATATTCTTTAAAGTAGAAGTTGTAATGATCTAACTTTGGATAACAATACTCCACATTGCTTAATGGAATATAATCAGGAGCTTTGCCTGTAGTAAACGAAACCTCCATTGATTCAGTTAATTTTACCCCATCTACCTCAACTGTTTTCCAAACACTTCGTTCGCGCTCTTCAAAACTTACCTGAGCAATTGCTTTAAATGCTGATTCGCCGTCAAAAATATCTACTGGTTGTAATGCTACTACGGTATGATCATCGTTCCATTTCAGTGTTGCTTCTATTTCCTGGTTACCTTTTAATACTTTAAAATGGTCTAACTTAATTCTGAATGCTTTTCTGATACCATCCAGGTCAACCATTTCGAAATCTTTATTAATTTCCATATTAAATACAGCCTGTGGCGAATTAAATACATCCACTTCCGATTTCCCGTTTTCGGGTGTTAACTCAGATATAACTTCAACACCTTGTAAAACACTGCCACCTGGAGCTATTTCGCATTCCTCTCCAATAACCACTTCAAACTTACAGTTCCCTTTAATCATACCGCCAAGTACACTATAATACCCACCAACAATACCCCTCATCCAGAATGGGTTAGGCAGTTTTGACTGCATTACTGCTGCCATACCAAGGTCAATAATTTCAAGTTTCTTAGATTTACCGAATAATTTAACCTTAATACCTATTTTACCCGAGAAATATGCAAAAGCCTGCCCGTTAGCATACCAGCCATTAATACCTAATGGATCGGTTTGCCCAACACAATGAACTTCGCCATAATTCTTTAACATGATATCAAATCCTAATCCGGCTGCAAACCGAGCATAAAAAATCAGGAATGTTAAATCACCAGTATCCATGGTAATCCTTGCTCCAAAAGCTATTCCTTTACCAGTGCCCAGATCATTTAAGTCGCCCATATAATCGAGGTCTATACCTCCCAAAATTCGCGATACTTCGGCTGGAGGTGGCGGACTTCCGGGTATATTGGTACACCATAAAATAACTTTCTAAACGGAGCATTCCCAGCACTTCTAATCCAACAGGATTATCAGGTGACCCAACATGTATATACCATTCGCCTGGAGAAAAATGCATTACCGATTCACCGGCCAAATCACCAGGCCCTATTCCCCTTATTAGACCTGCTGCTACATTTACATATACCTTTAAATTAGCATGCAGAGTCCTTTCGGGGAAATTCATATTAATATGAATTTGTGCTGAAAGTGAAGCATCAGAACTTCGTGGAGGGGTCTTTCCTCCCTTCATATCATCAATCTGACTCTTAAGTTTTACCAATTGCTGAGCAGCACCCGGCAATTTAGGTGTAATAAAATTAGCATTACCTAAAAAGTCTATGGTTCGTATACCTCCACCCACATTAAAAACAATTTCGAGTGTTGCATCACCATTAAATACAGTTTCCGAACTATTTAAAATCAAACCTACTGATGCTTTTATCCCAATCAGTACTTCTTTATCAGGCCTGTATATAATCCCCGAATTAGTCATACCTAATGTACCACCAAAATTCTCGTTAAGTCAAGTTGCCTCATGTGATGGAAAACACCACCGCCAAATTTATTTAAAGAAAAAGCCCCTAAGGGGATTCCTGAACTGAAAGTAGCCATAGCATCGGCATACCAATACCTGTATCCATCAACTTTACCAAATAAAGCCATCCCTTGAATCTTAACCATATTTATGATTTCGATATCAGCTGTTCCTTTAAATCCATCGCCATAGTATTGATCGTTCTTGAAAAACTCAAGGCTACCTGCAATTTTGTAAGCACCACCACTAATATTAACAGCAATTTTGGTTAATTCAAGATAGCTATATCTCCAGGATTGGATACCACCCGACTCTGCCATTTCTCCAACAATCATCAGCCCGCAATCGGCACCAAATCCGCCATCGCCTTCACCAACCAGGTTTAGAATTAGGTTAAAACCTATACCAATTTTATTATCAGAAACCTGATGAAATGCTATGTTTTGAATGCTTACAGGGAAATTTGCGGTTTTCTGCTGAAGTGCTTCCGAGCCAAATGAGAATGCTCCAACAGACACATATGGGGCAGTAGATTTAATTTCCAGCGTTTCAAACGATAGATCAGCTAACTCAACACCTCCATCAGAAAGTTTTATACTGGCATTTCCATTTAATACGGCCTTGGGTTGAAATTCGTGATCAACCACCCGAATATCAATATAAGATGTTGGTTTTAGATTTACATCAGCCGACCAAACATCAAACTTTACATTATCAGTAGGTGAAATAGTAAATGCATACTCTCCACCCATATCTATTAATGCAGTGTATTTAAGAGGATGTTCCTTATCAATTATTGGCACCTGCACCAAACCCTCAAACCCGGCTTTTGTCAACTGGTTTGCAGTGAGTTCCACACCTATCTTGTCTAATGAAAAGGCCCAGTTTCCCATCTTCCCTTTTTCGAGAGAAAGTATATTTTCTGCAATAAGCTTGCCCGAAAAACCTTGTTCGTCTATCAAAAGATCATATGCATTAAAACTTGTACGCACACCATCAGCACCAAATTCTTCAGGTAATCTGACAGATGCTTGTTGTATATAAACTCCTCTCCATAAATTTGTATTTGTTGCTACAAAGTAGGTAGAAGTATAACCTTGTGGAAACCTTATGGATGCAAAATTTTGGTAATCGCTAAAATCGAAAACTGCATTTGTAATAGTAAAACCTACTCCTTCTACACCTGCTACCTGGAATGCAGGCATATTTATGCTTACCAAAAGGTTATTCCAGTCGCTCATTTCAATAGCAAAACTGGTTGCAACATTACCTGCAATAACATTTCCTGCCTGATCTTCAGGAACAATTAAATCCCTCGAGAAAATAACATCAGCAGCTATTCCCATTTGCTTGAAACCATAGCAATCCCAAACAACATAACTGCCTCCATCACCTTTTATAACCAAGTCGATACCTTCGCCAAAATTAAGCTTAATAGGCGTTACCAGTTCCAGACGCACATCCCCTTTTAATCCTCCGCTAAAAGAAAAAGGAATATCTAATCCTTTAAAAGCTAATTTTTTACCTTGTGGAGTTTCAAACGACATAAAAGCATCAAAATAAGCCCCATCAGGCCTAAAGCTCACCTCATCAATTAAAATGATATATTCCAATCCGGCAATTTCAGTACGTATACCAACAGGTAAACTAATTACAGCTGCAGAATCCAGTTTATCAATAAACCGATTTTCACTTTTAACTATATCTAATAACTGGCTGGCTTTATCTTGGTAATACAACGCAGAATCTTCGTTTGTATCGGTAACAAAAGATTCAACCATCGACTCTAATATAGCTTCATTATCAAGGCCTTGTTCGTTACTTGAAAAATTAAAATTACGCGATTGGTTTATATAATATTTTTCCGATAATTCTTTTGTTACATCTGAATATGCCTTTTCGGCAGTAAGCTTTAAACCGTCAATCGTTGGTAAATTATTCGAATCAGCAATAACAGGGTTATTATAAACTGTTACATACCCTAATAGTATTAAAGTGCGTAGAACTTTATTCATTAAGAAAATATTTCGTTAGCTCAGGTTAATAAATAATGTATATAAAATTCAAAGTGTTCACTAAAATAGTTATTTAGCCATTAAATCAATTTTGTAAATTTATGTTTTATAACACTTTTTTCTGTATATCAATAAATACAACGGGTATAAGCCGTAAAAAATTCGTTTAAATTTTAAAGATATCTGAAAATTTAAATCGGCAGCCGATTTTACAATTTTTATCCTTCTATTATTTTAGGGCTTTTTTCGCTAATAAACATCCTTATTTAAAGAATACCCTCCACTTTGTCCATTAAACCAAACCCTCACTGTTAATAATGAGTTTTCGTAATCATCGGTTAATAAGTCGCCTGTATAGTCAGTTTGTATAGGATAATTTTCAATTATTGGAGCTAAGTATTCCATCACCCGGTAACCACATGATATTTTCTGTGGATTTTCAGGGTTGGATGAAAAACATAATTTTGAATCGTCCATTAAAATTTTTACAAGAATATCTATAGCTTCCTTTTGCCTAATAAAAACTAAATCGGGAGCGAGAGAATATATAAAATCATCATTAACTGGTTGCTTATTGATCAGATTTAAACAATAATCCAATTCACTCTTAACACCCATACGCGCCAGAGATAAATGAGCTGCCCAACTACTTTTTCTAGAGGCATAATTTCCGTTTACTAAATTATTATTAATATTATCGATCTGATCATTTAATCCGGCAAATGCAACAATTTTCAGAATTCTATCTTCAAACATTTTTTGCCTTTTATAAATTGCCCTTAAACTATCCTTGGCCATTTCATTAAAATCAGATGATTTAAAGCTTGTTAGCCATTCGGCTACATTTCCAATGTTTCCCGAATCTTCATCTTTTAAGCCTTGTACCAGATTATAAACTGCTTTGTGCTTTAATTCTTTATTGGCACTTCTGTATGCACATTTATAGGTTAAATAATAAGCCTTTGAACGTAGCCTTGGTAACGTATCTGTATAATAAATTTGTAATAATTCCAAAAGGCCAAATGCATTATCTTCTTTGTAAAGTTCTTTATCAGGGCTTGATGAATAAGTATTCTCCCGAACACTTTTCATGTACTCATATAAATTATTTACCAATGCATTGTCCTGGGCATTTGTAATTATTGTAGCAATAATTAAACAAAAGAATAACAGACTTCTTTTTAACATATCTAGCTAATATTTAAAGTGTTTTAAATTAAAGTCGTAAAAATAAATAAATATTTTAATTTGAACTACTTATTAAAAGGCCTATCATGTTTTATTTATGATTACATACTTGAAAATAAAGGGAATATATGATTTTAATAAGGAATATTCTCAATTATTTAATTACTCATACCTTAAACAGTAGGATGGATTAATAACAGATGCTTT
>ERZ795057.3736-NODE-3736-length-10153-cov-10.422757_pt1 | contig 10153 bp, 5 predicted proteins | sample MGYA00375141_ERZ795057 | MGnify/ENA primary metagenome ERZ795057 (study PRJEB30186, sample SAMN05720163) | activated sludge metagenome | isolation source: Anaerobic digester | place: Hong Kong | collected 2015-01-26 ... | reverse complement strand
ACGACAACGACATCCTTTATCCGCCGCCCAACGATGATGAGGACGGGGTAACCTTTACCTCGGCCATTGTCTCCGGACAGGTAGCCACCCTGAACATCGTTGCATCTGTAAACGGCCTGCTGAACGCCTGGATCGATTTTAACATGAACGGAACCTGGAGCGATCCCAACGAGCAGATTTTTACCGATCTTATGCTTGTTCCGGGAGTCAACCAGCTATCATTCCCGGTTCCCGCTTCCCTCGCGGCCGGACAAACATTTGCCCGGTTCAGGTTCAGTTCGCTGGCCGGACTTTCTTTTACAGGAATGGCCCCCGACGGAGAAGTGGAAGATTACGCCGTAAATATTGAACCCCAGCCCGAAGAGTTCGACTGGGGCGATGCCCCCGACGGGCCTTACCCGACCCTGGGCGCCAGCAACGGGGCTTACCATACGATTGTCCCCGGATTTATGCTCGGCGCCTCCATTGATGCGGAACCCGACGGGCAACCCGATCCGCAGGCCCTGGGCGACGACAACGACATCCTTTATCCGCCGCCCAACGATGATGAGGACGGGGTAACCTTCAACTGGCCGCTATACACAGGATCACCGGGAAAAATTACCGTTACTGTAAGCGGCGGAGGCCTGATTAATGCCTGGTTCGACTTTAACAGGAATGGAAACTGGGATCAGGCAGGCGAACACGTTCTGATCGATTTCTACCTGGCCCCCGGGACACATGAATTAGGGTTTATTGTTCCTGTATGGGCCAGTGCCGGCCCCGCCTTTGCAAGGTTCAGGCTGAGCAACCAGCCCGGATTAAGCTATAGCGGTCCTGCAAATGACGGAGAAGTGGAGGATTATATGATTATGATTGAGGAAAACCCCGAGCTCAAATGGAAACAACATCCTGATGCAGGTAAAAGCGGGCTGCATGCCCACGATTATATCAATACCTCAGGAATCCCCGAAAGCATTATTCTTGCTGATGACTGGCTGTGCAATGGCGGCAGGGTGACCGGCATCCGCTGGTGGGGGAATTATGAACTAAACGCTTCCCTGCAGGAAAAACGCGGTGCCGGGATCAGCCATTTCCACCTGAGCATACATTCGGATGACCCTTCGGGGACCTGCCTGCCGGCCGATCCGGAGATTCAGGGCTTCGATGTGCCTTTCTCTTCAATTACCGAACAATTTACAGGGATGCAAAGCGCAGACGGCAGCCCGGTATACCTTTATGAATTTATGCTGCCCCAGGCTTTTCTGCAGGAGGCAGGCAACAGATACTGGCTCGATATCAGGGCTTTTGCAACAGATCCGGCCAACCCGGCCATCTGGAGGTGGCAGGAATCCATGCGTTCAATGATTCCGATCCTTTGCGGGGCCGCTTCCAAAACCGAGCCGGTACCGGCCACCTGGTCGAACATCACCTGGACAGGCCCTCAGGGCTGGCTGTATACCGATCTTGCCTTCGAAATTATCAATCTGCCGGACAAGACCCTAAACCTGACATTCTATCTCGAAGGGCTTTACAACGGCAGCAATGCGATGAACAAGGCGCAGGATGTTTCGGGAGACCGGTTCGGAAGCGACACCGCCGATGTGGTAACGCTTGAATTTCATGATGCCTCCGATTATCAGTCGACCGTTTACTCGGTAAACCAACTGGCTGTCAGCACCGGCGGTCAGGCATCAGTCAGCACCATCCCTTACTGGCTTAACGGTAATTACTATATCACCATCAGGCACAGAAACAGCATAGAAACTACTTCTGCCAGCCCGGTTTCATTTACCGGAAACAACGTATCCTATGACTTCAGTACTGCGGCATCGCAGGCCTATGGCAGTAACCTGAAAAATACCGGAGGGGTATTCCTGATTTACGGCGGCGATGTAAATCAGGACGGCTCAGTGGATACCGCCGACATGACTCCCGTGGACAACGATGCTTCGTCCTTCACTACCGGCTATACGGCAACCGATGTAAACGGCGACGGCACCGTGGATACCGGCGATATGACCATCATCGATAATAATGCGGCAGGGTTTGTGAGCAGTATCACCCCCTGAACTAGGATGTTTACATTTTCTCCGTGAGTTTTTTAATCAGCCGCATTTCGCTGAAGAACTCACGGAGAATAACCCTGATCACCGTGTAGGCGGGAACCGCGAGGATCATTCCCGTGATCCCGAAAAGGCTGCCTGCAATGATGATCACCAGGAATATTTCTATCGGGTGAGCCTTCACACTGGTTGAATAGATGACCGGCTGAAGCAGCATATTGTCAACCACATTGGCACCGGCAAACACCCCGGCAATAGTGAGGCTGAGCGGGAGGATCGCGGTGTAGGCCCCCAGCGAGAGGCTGCCGATAATGCCGATGACGATTCCTATGGTCGCGCCGATGAGGGGACCAAGATACGGGATGATATTCATCAACCCGCCGATGAAGCCGATCAGCAGGGCATTCTCCACGCCAAACACCGTGAGACCAAGAGAAATCAGGGTAACCATAGAGGCTACTTCCATGCACAGCCCAAGAAAATAGCGGGTGAGCAGGCGTTTTACCTCCCTCAGAATGCGGGCCGCGGATTCATTGTATTTAAGCGGAACCAGCAGCATAAAGGCATTGTAAAACAGCTTTTCATCCTTCAGAAAGAAAAAACTGATGAAAAGAATGGAGAAAACGGCCATCATAAACGTTCCTGTAAAGGAAATAACATAATTGAAGGCATCGGTAAAAGTAGCCACGCTCACTATTGACTGCAGTCTTTCCAACAGGGCTTCCTGCACCCCCTGGCCGGGTTGAAGTATGGACAACTGATGCAGGGCAGCATCTACCGCAGCCAGTGGTTCGCGGAAGGCAAAAGCCAACGCTTTGGTATCGATGGCCGAAATAACCCTGGCCTGCTGGGCAATCAGCGGCACGAATATGGCAATGAATGAAACTACCAGCAGCAGAATCAGCAGCAACGACAGCAGCGCGCTGATAACATGGGGGAATTTAAGCTTTCCAATCCTTAACCCGTCAAAAAAATGGACCAATGGCCTGCCGACCACCGAAATTACAGCCGCCGCGAGGATGTAGAAAACGATGTTTGAAAAATACCAGATAAACAACAGACCGGCTATCCCAAGCACGATACTGGCAATCAACTTCACGGTGCGGTTCATTTTGCGCTATTTTTATGCTAATATACTATTGATTCATGAATTCAGGAAATGTAATTCCGGCTATAAATACTCAACCGGTTTAAAAGGAATAATTCAGGGTTAGCCGCCCCATGATGTTTTTGCCGGGCCGGTCGTAGCTGTATGCCCCACCACGGTACAAAACGGCAATACCAATACCTGAAAATGAAGACTTTATGATATTATTCAGGGCGAAGCCGGCTTCTGCATAGCCCTTCTCCATGGTACGAAACTGCGCGTATCTGTGTTTTTCGGGATGGTCAAGGCTTCCGATGCCAGCGTTGAAAATCAGGGCCGGTTCCGGCTCAAAATAACCGGAGCGGAAGAGCAGTTTACCGAAATTGTGGGTAATAAACACTGCCCCGAAGCGATCGTTCAGAAATTCCCCCGGCTTCATCGTACTGAAACTGACCGGCGAAAAAAGCGAGAATCCGTTGCCGGAACTTCCCCTGCCATTGACCATTTCGGAACAGGGCACTGCCTGATCAATGTAGCTTGCTGCCAGCCAGACCACCGTATTCCCGATAAACCGGGTATAAAACGACCACTTCATGCGCAGATCAAGCCTGTTGAAATCAAATTGTCCGCCGAGGAATCCTTCGCGGCCGGCCGTGTATTGCAGCCAGAGGATGGGGTATGCGGTTCCCAGCGAGAGCTGACTGTCCTTATCACGTATAAATTTCTCCCCCCAGGCAAAACGCAAACCGGTAATGATCTTCCCGTAAGTATGGTCAGTGGTCAGCACCCCTATACCGTCGGTTCCCCTGTCGAAGGCATATCCGAAACCAGGGCGCTTGTATTCCCGGGAGATGCCGGCCCCCATCCTGATATACCTCAGCAACCGGAAGTCAAGCATAGCACGGTATCTTTCGGTAAGCTCCATCCGGTCAATATAAAAGCGCCTGTAATTCAGCGCGTTTAAGGGCTGGTTGTTGTCATCAAAAAAAGTAGTTCCTGCTGACTCTTCCAGGTCGTTGGTGTAGCTCAGGTTAAGCATCATGTTGCCATGCCGCTGCAGCCTGAACGAAATTTCACCGCCGTATTTTGCCTGCTGATCCCCGAAACCGTAACCCCAATAGCCTCCGGCCTGAACAATCCGTGACAGGCGGTTGCCGGTAAAAAGGCCGATGCCGGCATAGAAACCTTCATATTTACTGTAACGGACCAGGCGGTTGAGGTCAAGTTCGAAAGAACCCAGCGGCAACCGCCCCGAAACCAGTGAAGCGAACCCTTTTGCCTTTTGGTCGAACCGGTGAACCCTTCCAATACTGTCGATGGTTTGATAAGTATACCTTTCCTTCAGGCTCAGCGAATCCCCCCTGTGATAAAACCAGAAGGTTTCGTCGCGCTCTGCCGCGTCGGGCGTTAACTCAACGGCAATATTTCCCACCTCCCGACGGCTCAGCACCGTATCAAAAACAATATCGCGGCGATAGCTTTTACCGATACCCACAGGTCGCGACCTGTTCATATTAAGGTTATTGAAAGTGATCTCCGTCTCGAGCTGTACCGGGAACCAGTACCGCCCGTCGAGAAATTCGTACATCTGCCGTATCCTGATGCCCATTTTTTCGTCCGGCCTTGCAGGTTCGGCAATCACATTCCTGATGGCCCAGCCATTGTTGCTGATATACAACAACCCTTTCAGCCCGTCGAAATTCCTGTCAGGACGTGGTTTGCAGGCAATCACAAAAGTGGTATCGCCGGGTGTTTCACTGTAAATCGTATCCTGAAGCGAAAAGAAATAACGCTGTTCTGAGCCCCTGCTCACAGGGTTAATATAATTTGAGCCCGCGATGTCAATCAATTCCCCGTAAAATGAGTTTGATTGCATGGAGGAGATCAAAAAAACGAACAAAGGATCCTTTAAACCGGAGACGCGTGTGGCGATAACCCTGTCCTTGCTCCTGCCCGGCGCGATATACTGGTGTTCGGCCACCGATTCCATCAGAAAAAGATGCTGACGCTCAATAAATTCCAGCAGCCTTAGTTCGGATGAATCGGCCGGAAGATCGTTGTCCCTGCGAAGGGAATCGGCAGCTGCCGTAAAGTACATCTTATCATAAGAGGTATAGGTGTAGTAAGGGATATTCTCCGGATCGTTGATTTTGCGGTTGGCCACCGCGTTGCGGATGATCCGGTGCGCGGGATTCTCCCCGGCGGCAATCAGCACTTCTGAAAGTTCAAAACCAAGACTTACCAGTTTCACCTGCGCTTTCTCCTTTACCGGCGACAGCAGCAACGGCCGGTATCCCACATAACTGAACCGCAGCGATCGGACCGGTTCATGACTTACCAGGTTGTAACGTCCATCGATATCCGTTACGCCGCCCTGCCGCCCATCGTTGATCACAATATTGACAAAAGCCAGCGGCTGAGCGGTTGCCGAATCACTGACCCGGCCGCTCACCCGGTATTCCTGGGCATGCAGCAGTACACTGCTGAAAAACAACGCCGGAATTAAGACAGACCTGATATTGAAAAATAATTTCACAGAATATCCTGTTTACGTATCGAAAGTTACCACTGTTTCTCCGCTTCACATATTTTTCCGGATGCTTGCGTAAAATTAACAATGAATTTACATTCAGTCCGGATTAAAATCCAAATGATGCTTATTTTTACAATTCAACAAGGAATAACTATGCACCAGCGCCTCAGCAACTACTTCGGGAAACAGTGCACCGCTTTTACCGCAAATTTCGTAAAAGTTCGCGAATGCTTCGATACCGATGCCATACACGATATGCGGGTAGCTGTGAAGCGGATCCGGGCCGTGCTGATGCTGCTTGAAAAACTTGATCCGGCTTTCGATGCGGAGAAAGCCGAAGGGGAACTCAGCCGGCTTTTTAAATTATCGGGCAAAATGCGGGATGCGCAGGTGCAGCAACAACTGATCAGAAAGTATGAAAGCGCGCTGAATCAGGATTTCAGCGATTTTATCCATTACCTTAACAGGTATGAGAAAAAGTCTATCCGCAGGTTTACCGGTTATGTTGAAGAACATAAGGTGCGGGACTATACCGCTTCGTTGCAGCAGACAGCGGATGAAATCCCCGGAAGGAAAAAAGGACAGGCCATAGGGGAAGCCATCATTAACCTGGTAAATGAATTGCTTGAAATCTGCGGAAACCTGAAGAGTGATCAGGTGCATGATGAGAACCTGCATGAAATCAGGCGGAAACTAAAGCAATGCAATTACCTGCTTTCAGTATTTCACCGCGACGATCCGGCCTTGCCGCGCCTGAGCCAGACGCTGAAACTGCTTGAAACGGCCAACGACCTGCTGGGCGAATGGCACGATCATGTGGTGGGGATGGAACTGCTCCGGAAATTCATCAATAACGCGTCAAAAACCCAGGCGGAGCTGCCCGTACAATACCTGACGCTGGCGGAAGCCATGGCTGCACACCGGCATACCCTGCACCTGGAGGTGATCAACCTGATGGAGAAACAATTGGGGATACTGTGACCTGCATCAGCCTGAAGGGATCACGGGACTTTTAAATAAATGCTGATATACATCAGTGCTTCACAGGCAAAGGAATGCCGGGAGGTCATTCTGCGGTTTTATTTATTCAGTTTGGGATTATTCCGGTGGCGGTCAGCATCGCGGCGGGTCTTCTTTCCGAGATTTTTCTCCAGGGCTGTCGTCAGGTCAACGCCGGTCTGGTTGGCCAGGCAGATCAGTACAAAAAGCACGTCGGCCATTTCATCGGCCAGGTCGGCCGCCTTGTCGGATTCCTTTGCCGACTGCTCACCATACCTGCGGGCCATGATGCGGGCCACCTCTCCCACCTCCTCCATCAATATGGCGGTATTGGTAAGTTCATTGAAATACCTCACGCCGGTGGTGGTTATCCATTGATCAACCATTTGTTGTGCTTCCTGCAATGTCATTTTTGGATATTTAAAGAGTTTGTAATGCAAAGATACGGAAGGGGGCGGTGGTGTGCAATGCGGAGATGTGTTCGGGTGTTCAGGTATTCAGGTGTTCGGGTACTTAGTGAAGCGGAGTCCCGCAACTGCGGGATTCAGGTGCGTTCTAATGTGTAAATGTATCAATATGTATATATGTAAATGAAATCCGGGAATTACTATGCGAAGTGTTGCCCGGTTCGGCATTGCCTGTGACTACGAAGAAATAAGACATGCACAATCCGATCCTGATAACGATCGGGACAAAAAATCCAAAATCCAAAATCCAAATATCCCTCGTTATCCGGCTATCGTCGTCTCGCGGGACAAGTGAAATCAGAAAAATCAGCCTGAACGACTTGTGGTTAGCAACGGTGGCCGAGCGTAGCCGAGACAAGCCTGGACCAGCCCAGACCAAGTCGAATGGCCGAATCCGGAATCCTTTACTCTCAGGTTGACATGGACGCCCGGACGGATTGACTCAAAAATTAAAGAATCTCGGGGAAACATATGATTTTCCCCTACACATATTGGAAATCGGCGCTTAATACTTGATCATTTTCATAACTCTTGTCAAATAGTCTGATTTAATACATACTATGTACAGACCTGATGAGAACTCACTGACATTAATACGATGATCAGATTCTGAAATTACTTTATCTTTTAATAAAACCCCTTGCAAATTATATATCCTGAAAGAATAATTGCCTGAAAATTGTTCATCATCAATTATCAGATAATCTATTACCGGATTCGGATATATATGGACTGAAAGCGGGAAATCAGTCAGATCAGGAATAGAATTGGGAACTCCCTGCTCATTAAAAACATTAATGCCTCCAAACTTTGTGCTGATCCATTTTGAACCATTACTATCCAAGGTAATTGAATTTATATAATTATCTGAAAGAGGAGAATTTGAGGCATTGTAAACAGTCCAGCCGGATCCGTTAAAATAACCGATTCCATCATTCCAGGTGCCGGCCCAGACCGATCCATTGCCATCCAAACAAATACTGCTCAGATATAAATCATGAAGCCCCTGATTAAGATTCTGCCACTCCACGCCATTAAAGGTCACTAGTCCTCCGCCATCTGTGGCCACCCATAATAACCCGTCGTCATCTATCAAAATATCGACCACATAATTTGCCTCCAATCCTGAATTACTGATATCATAGGTTGTCCAGTTGCTTCCGTTATAGGCTGTCAAACCCGAACTGCTCCCAACCCAAATGACTCCCTGATTATCACTGGTTATGGTATTGACATAGTTATCAGGAAGACCGGAATTTTGTTCATTGAATATTGTCCAGCCGGAACCATCAAAAACACTTATTCCACCCTGTGATGTACCTATCCATTTATGTCCGTTATTGTCGATGTATATACACCGGACTGAATTGCTGGACAAACCGGAGTTTGAAGTATTATAAACAGTCCAGCCGGAATTATCCATTTTCACAAGGCCACCCCCGTAAGTTCCTATCCACTTAACACCATCCTCGTCAATTACTACTGAAAATATCCTATTGTTGGGTAAATCGGAATTATCAGTGTTATATTCTGTCCATTCAGAGCCGTCAAACTTCACTAATCCGGATCCACCGGTTCCTATCCACTTAACTCCGGACTTATCAATTGCTACTTTGCTGACAGAATTCTGCGGCAGACCGCAACTGGCGGTGTTGACTTGTGTCAGTTGCTCATTTTCCAGTTTAACCAGGCCGCTGATGGTTCCAACCCATTTCACAGACTCTGAATCAGTATTCACTGAAAGAATATAGTCAGCGGGCAGACCTGATCCGGAGTGATTATAATTAATCCAAGTCAAATCATCATATAATGACAAGCCTCCAGAATTTGTGCCCACATACTTTACTCCATTGTTATCAATTGAAAGAGCAGTAACCTGATTATCCTGAATTCCTGAATTTGAGGTATTGAAAACAACCCATTCTGCTCCGTCAAATTTAATCAGTCCTGCAAATGCTGTACCAATCCAAATATCATTGTTGATATCAAAAGCGATGGTTCTTATTAAATTTGAGGGTAGATCAGAATTATCCATTTGATAATTAGACCATTCTGTACCATCAAAAACAGCCAGTCCCCTGTTTCGTGTGCCCACCCATAATCGCCCCTGACCGTCGATGGCCACACAAGTAATGGTATTCTCAGGAAGCGGCGAATTAGATGAATTAAAAACAGACCATTCGTTACCGTCAAATTTTACCAGTCCTTCATTATCGGTGCCAATCCAAACATTCCCTAAGCTATCCGTTATTATAGCATTGATAAGATTACCCGGTAAACCAGAATTCTCAGTAGTAAAAACGTCCCAATTATTCCCATCAAACCTGGCGAGTCCACCAGTCCGTGAATCCATAGAGTTTCCCATTCCGATCCATAAATTTCCATCAATGTCAACGGTCAGTGCATTAATCAGGTTGAAAGGCAACTCCGAATTCAGTGAATTATAAAACATGAGATTCCCATTGTTCAATTCGATTTTAACCAATCCACTCAGCGTGCCCGCCCATAGAATATCATTTTCCAAAGCAAGCGCTTTGATATGCCTATGATCAAGATATTGAATCCACTGTGAATTCTGCGATTTGACAGCTCCCCAAAACGTACAAACCGTGAGCAGGAGCACAAAAATAAGTTTCTTCATCTTTACTAACTTTTGAAATTGAACTATTAACAATCCGATTATCAATAATACAAATAGATAACTGTAAAGCACTGATGTGTGAATCTATGATTAAAAAACTTAAATTCAGCACTTTAATAAATTGTTCCGACGGATCCCCGTTGAGAGTTTACAAAAGATCCGGTACAAATGTATTGGTTTGCTGAATATCCGGAGAAATATATTTTGAATTATTTCTGATTCACTTAATGGAGTGAGTATAATTCAATATGTTGACTTCACATAAATCTATGTTCTTTAATGTTGTGCCTGGTTGGCAATTCCATCTCTGACTGTCTATTTTCAGGGGTTCAGGTGCGTTCTAATGTGTAAATGTATTAATATGTAAATATGCAAATGAAA
>ERZ795057.3735-NODE-3735-length-10156-cov-5.159093_pt1 | contig 10156 bp, 10 predicted proteins | sample MGYA00375141_ERZ795057 | MGnify/ENA primary metagenome ERZ795057 (study PRJEB30186, sample SAMN05720163) | activated sludge metagenome | isolation source: Anaerobic digester | place: Hong Kong | collected 2015-01-26 ... | reverse complement strand
GTCAGCATCACGCTCGGCGTCCTGATCCTGGCGGGCCTGATCGCGCCTGCGCTGGTGAACGCCGGCTGGCTTGCGCGCGGTCCCGCCACCTTGGTGATGCGTCTTCAAGGGATCATGGCACGGCAACTTCGGCGCACTTCGCCAGGTGGGCTGTTCATCACCGGTCTGTTGAACGGACTTCTTCCCTGCGGCCTGGTGTACCTGGCGGTGGCGGGTGCGCTGGCCACGAACGGAGCGTTGGAAGGAGCGGCCTTCATGGCCGTCTTCGGCCTGGCCACCTGGCCGGCGCTGTTGGCCGTGCGGCTGGGGGGAGGTGCGCTTTCGATGCGCTGGCGCGGGATCCTGCGCCGGGCCACGCCCTACGTGATCGGAGCCATGGCCCTGCTCTTCATCCTGCGTGGCATGGGGCTGGGCATTCCGTACGTGAGTCCTGAACTCCACGCGCCGATGGCCGTGGAAGGCTGCCCCTGATCAGGCGGCCGTCTGCCGGCGCATGCTCTCCCGCGCTTCCCGGAAGTACTTGAAGGGCACCACCAGCATGCCGAAGCATTCACCATCCTCCTTCCCCAGGTGCTTGTGGTGCACCTTGTGCGCACGGCGCACGCCCAGGAAATAGACGTTCCGGGAAGTGCGGAGCCATTTGATGCGCTGGTGGATGAACACCTCGTGCACGATGAAGTACGCGATGCCGTACAACAGGATCCCCAGGCCGATCCACAACCAGGGGGTGTGAAGCCCCTTCAGGCTGCCCACGATGAACAGCACCATGGAGGGAATGGCGAAGATCAGGAAGAAGGAGTCGTTGTATTCCAGGAAGCCGTAGTGGTCCTTGCGGTGGTGGTCCCTGTGCAGCGACCACAGGAAGCCATGCATCACGTATTTGTGCGTGGCCCAGGCCACGAACTCCATGAACACGAACGTGGCGGCGACGATCCCGACGATGGCCCAGGTGCTCATGCGGCGCGCTTGCGGAACAGGGTCTCCAAGATGGCGAAACGGTAGTCGAAGATGTGCTTCAACCGCTTCTTCACAAAGATATCATGGAGCAGTTCCCCCAGGGGGCCGAACGGCAGTTCGTATTCGACGCGGTCCCGCATCATCACACCGCCATCCACCGGCTCGAAGGTGTGCAGGTGCCACCAGCGCTTGTAGGGGCCCTTCAGCTGCGTGTCCACGAAGCGATGGGGAGCCTCCACCTGTTCGATCAGGGTCACCCAGGTGAGCGGGATGCCCAGCATGGGCTTCACCGTGTAGGTGATGCGCTGGCCGGCGTGGGCGGGTCCGTCATCGAAAGGTTCGCGGATCCGGAAGCCCATGTCCGCCGGCGTGATGCGGGCCAGGTTCCGCGGCGTGCTGAAGAACTCCCAAGCCTCCTCCAGGGACACCGGCAGGAACTGTTCGCGCTGGAGGACGTGCTTCGCCATGGTTCAACCGATGATCTCGGCCTTGGGATAGCGCTCCTTCCAGAACTTGAAGGCCTTCATGCTGGCCAGGGTCACCACCGTGCGGTGGTCCAGGCGCACCTTGATGGCCTTCAGGCCTTCCTTCACGGGCTGGGTCAGGATCAGTTGCTTCTTCTTTCTCGGCATGGCTTCAGGGGAACAGTCGGGGTTGGACCTTGGTTCTCGTGTCGGCCCCATCGAGCGCCTCCTTATAGGTGGCTATCGCTCGCTTGCGGGCCACTTCGTGAACGACGATGGGTGCGGGATAGTTCCCCGTGCCATGCTCAGGCACCCATCGTTTCACATACTTTAACGAAGGGTCGAACTTCTCCAGCTGGAGCTTCGGATTGAAGACCCGGAAGTAGGGTGCCGCATCACAACCGGAACCGGCGGCCCATTGCCAGCCTCCATTGTTGCTGCTCAGTTCGAAGTCCAGGAGCTTCGCGGCGAAGTACGCCTCTCCCCAACGCCAGTCGATCAGCAGGTGTTTCGTGAGGAAGCTGGCCACCACCATCCGCACCCGGTTGTGCATGAAACCGGTGGCGTTCAGCTCGCGCATGCCCGCGTCCACCAATGGATAGCCCGTGCGCCCTTCGCACCAGGCCGCGAATTCGTCCTCGTCGTTGCGCCAGGGAATGCCATCGTAAGCCGGACGGAAGCTCGTGTCGACCACCTGCGGGAAATGCCACAACACCTGCATGAAGAACTCCCGCCAGATCAGCTCGTTCAGGTAGGTGGAACTGATGCCGCGTGACCGGCGCACGAGTTCCCGAACGCTCACCGTACCGAAACGCAGATGCATGCTCATGCGGCTGGTGCCCGCAATGGACGGTGTGTTCCGCGTGCGGGCGTAGTGGTGGAGCAGGTCGTCGTCCAGCGTGGTGGGAGGCACCTCCAGGTCGGTGGGGCGGAAGCCGATATCGGCCAGCGTGGGTAGGCCCAAGGGCTCGCAGGATGCCAGGCGGTGCAGGCGCTCGCGGCTGGGGAAGGCCTGTTCCATGTCCGGCGTGAACCGCGCCCGCCATTTGCGCATGTAGGGTGTGTAGACGGTGTAGGCGCCACCATCGTCCTTCACCACCTCGTCGCGTTCGAAGATGGAGATGTCCTTCACCGTGTGGAAGTCGACACCCCGGTCACGGAGCAGTTCCATCACATCCCGATCGCGTGCAACGGCATAGGGCTCGTGGTCGTGTGCCGCGTACACGGCCTTCACGGGGAAACGCTCCAATAGGTCCTTCCAGACCTCCACGGGACGGCCATGCTCCACCAGCAGGCTTCCCCCGAGGGCTTCCAGCTCCTGCTTCAGTGCCGAGAGCGTGCGGTGTATGAAGTCCACCCGGCGGTCCTCCCGGTCTTCCAGCCGCTCAAGGATGTTCGTGTCGAAGATGAAGAGCGGCAGCACTTCGCCACCTTCCTCGAGGGCCCGGAACAGGGCATGATTATCCTCCAGCCGCAGGTCCCGGCGCAGCCAACAGATGGTGATGGCCGGTCCTGTGCCGCTCATGCACGAACGTGACCAAGGAACTGCTCCTGGGTGTGCGGGTCCAGGAACCGTCCGCTGAAATGACTGGTCACCGTGCGGCTGTCCTCGTCCTTCACGCCACGCAGTTTCACGCACATGTGCTCGGCGTCGATCAGCACGGCCACGTCCTCGGTCCCGAGAACGCGCTTGAGCTCGGCCGCGATCTGCTCGGTGAGGCGCTCCTGCACCTGCGGCCGGGCCGCGTAGTACTTCACGATGCGGTCCAGCTTGCTGAGCCCGATCACCTTGCCGCTGGAGAAGTACGCCACCGCGGCCTTGCCGAGGATGGGGACGAAGTGGTGCTCGCAAAAGGAGTGGACGCCGATCCCGTGCTCCACCAGCATGCCGGCATAACCGTAGCGGTTCTCGAACAGGGTGGGCTTGGGCTTGTTGGTGGGTTTCAAGCCGCTGAACACCTCGTTCACGAACATCTTCGCCACGCGGCGCGGGGTTCCCTTCAGGCTGTCGTCGGCCAGGTCCAGGCCCAGCGTGTGCATGATCTGCTCGAAGTGGTGCGCGATGGTGGCGACCTTCTCCGCGTCCGTATGCGCGAAGGCGTCAGGCCGCATCGGCGTGGCCACCGCCTCGGGCAGGTCGGCATCCGGGTGGTCCAGGGCGGGATGGGGGAGCACGGCTCCGTTGGTCTTCATGGTCTCGGTGGTCTTCAGGCGCGGTCCCGGAGCAGTTCGCGGTGCCTGAGCACCTCGTTCCAGCACGCCCGGAACCAAACGGTGAAGGCCTCCGGATCGTTCGCCAGTTCGTCCGTCACCACCTCGGGCCGTACCCAGCGCCAGGCCGACGCTTCCGTGGGGTCGGGCGAGGGTTCGCCGGCATGCACGGCAAAGAAGACGTGGTCCAGTTCGTGCTCGGTGAGTCCGTTGCCGAAAGGTGCGCGGTAGATGAAATGGAAGCGGTGTTCCACGGCGGTGTCGATGCCCATCTCCTCCCAGAGGCGACGGCGGGCGGCCAGTGCGGTGTCCTCTCCTGGTCGGGGATGGCTGCAGCAGGTGTTGGTCCACAGGCCAGCGCTGTGGTACTTGCCATCGGCCCGGCGTTGCAGGAGCAGCCTGCCATCGGGGTGGAAGACGAACACCGAGAAGGCCCGGTGCAGCAGCCCCTGCTGGTGCGCCTCCAGCTTGCCCATGCGGCCGGTCTCCTCGTCGCGCTCGTTCACGAGCACCACCTGTTCGCTCCGTTCCTCGTCGGTCATGGGTTCAAAGCAGGCCGAAGCTGTGCTTCAGGTAGCTGGTGGTGAGCAGGGCGATCTTCCGGCGGTTGCGCACCCGGACGCGTTCCTGAAGGATGCGTTCGGTGGGCAGCGCCTGGATCTTCCGGAAGAGGTTCATGTAGTAGATGTAGGCCATGTACACACCGAAGCGCGCTCCCTGGGGCAGTTGGCGGATGCCCTCCAGCGCAGCGCGGAAATCGTCGTCGATCTCGCCTTCGATGCGGCGCTTGTCCTCGGCGCTCATGTTCCGCACATCGACGCCCGGGAAGTAGGTGCGGCCCAAGTTCACGTGGTCGTCCTTCAGGTCGCGCAGGAAGTTCACCTTTTGGAAGGCGGCTCCCAGGCGCATGGCGGAGGGCTTCAACCGCTGGTACAACGCATCGTCGCCCTCGCAGAACACGCGCAGGCACATGAGCCCGACCACCTCGGCGGAGCCCAGGATGTAGAGCTCGTAGGACTCCCGGTCGTGTGCGTGGTCCGTGAGGTCCATCTCCATGCTGCGCAGGAAGGTGTCGTACAGCTCCTCCTCGATGCCGTAGGTGTTCACCACCCGCTGGAAGCTGTGCAGGATGGGGTTCAGGCTGATGCCGTCGGCGATGGCCTTGTAGGTGTCCGCCCGGAAGCGGGCCATCAGGTCCACCTTGTCGTGGTCGTGGAAGGTGTCCACGATCTCGTCGGCGAAGCGGACGAAGCCGTAGATGGCGTAGATGGGGTCGTGGAACCGCTTGTGCAGGGAGCGAATGCCCAGCGAAAAGGAGGTGCTGTAGCTCCGGGTCGTGTGCCTGCTCGCCTTGAGGCACACACGATCGTAAAGGGCGATGGTGTTCATGCGCGAAGACGGTGCTTGGCGTGTTCCTGTTCGATGAGGTCGGCCACCACCTGCCCGCTGATCAGCGTGGGGGGCACGCCGGGTCCGGGCACGGTGAGCTGGCCGGTGAAGTAGAGGCCTTTCACCTTCCGGCTCTTGATGCGCGGCTTCAGCACGGCGGTCTGGGTGAGCGTGTTGGCCAGGCCGTAGGCATTGCCCCGGAAGGAGTTGTAGTCGTTCACGAAGTCGTTGATGCAGAAGCTGCGCTGCAGCACCAGATGGGCCCGCAGGTCCACCCCGGTGTGCCTGGTCAGGCGGTCCAGTGTCAGCTGCAGGTAGCGTTCGCGCACTTCGGGCGTATCCTCCAGACCCGGCGCGATGGGGATCAGCACCACCATGTTCTCATGGCCCGCCGGGGCCACCGAGGGGTCGGTCTTGGTGCCACAGCTGGTGTAGAGCAACGGGCGCGTGGGCCACTTGGGGTCGTCGTAGATCTCGCGGGCGTGCTGGTCCAGCGGCTCGTCGAAGAAGAGGTTGTGGTGCTCCATCCGCGGCAGTTCGCGGTCGAAGCCCAGGTAGAACAGCAGGGAGGAGGGGGCCATCACGCGGCCCTTCCAATAGCTCTCGCTGTAAGTGCGGTGCTCCGGGGCCAGCAGGTTCTCTGCGTGGTGATAGTCGGCGGCGGCAACCACCACATCGGCACGCAGCTCCTCACCGTTCACCTGCACACCTGCCGCCCGGCCGTCCTCGACCAGGATGCGCTCCACGGGGCTGTCCGTACGCAGGTCCACGCCCTCCTCCCGCGCCAGCTTCACCATGGCGTCGATGATCCGGCCCATGCCGCCCATCGGGTACCAGGTTCCGAGGGACATGTCGGCGTAGTTCATCAGGCTGTATAGCGCCGGCGTGTTCTGTGGGGTGGCTCCGAGGAACAGCACCGGGAACTCCATGAGCTGCCGCAGGCGCTGGTCCTTGAAGTATTTCGCCACATGCTTTCTCAGCGAGGTGAACACGCTCACCTTCAGCATGCCGCTCATCACCTTGGGCAGCATGAACTCCGACCAGTTCAGTGCCGGGCGGTAGACCAGCTCGTTCATGCCGAGCTCGTACTTGATCTTCGCCTCGGCGAGGAACTTCCTCAACTGCTCACCAGCGCCGGGTTCCACCCGTTCGAAGAAGGCCTCGAGCTCCTCCATCCGGGCGGGGATCATCCAATGGTCATCGGGTCCGAAGACCACTTGGTAACTGGGGTCCAGCCGCACCAGGTCATACTGGTCCTTCACGGTGCGGCCGAAGCGGGCGAAGTATTGCTCGAACACCTCGGGCATCCAGTACCAGCTGGGCCCCATGTCGAAGGTGAAGCCGGCCTCCCGAAGCACACGCGCACGGCCACCTGGCTGGGTGTTCTTCTCCAGAAGCGTCACCCGGTGACCCTTGTGGGCCAGGGAGGTGGCGGCGCTGAGCCCGGCGAAGCCGGAGCCGATGACGATGGCGCTGGGGTTCACGCGGGGACCTTGTCGGTGAGCATGCGCATCAGGCGCTGCCGAGCTTGGAAGATACGGCTCTTCACCGTGCCGATGGGAATGCCCAGGTGTTCGGCGATCTCGTGGTACTTGTACCCTTCGTGGTGCATCAGGAAGGGCTCCCGGAAGGTGGCATCGAGCCGGTCCAGGCTGTCCTGGATCTCGCCCATGCGCACCCGGTTCTCGGGGCTGTTCGGCATCTGCACCCGGCGCACCTGGTCGCGCTCCTTCTCCACGCTGTTCATCAACGTGTTGGTCCGCTTGGCCCGGCGGTGGTCGTTGATGAAGGTGTTCTTCATGATGGTGTAGAGCCAGGCCTTGAAGTTGGTGTTGTCCCGGAACTTGTCGCGGTAGGTGATGGCGCGGAGCATGCTCTCCTGCAACAGGTCCTGGGCGTCGTCGCGATCGCGGGTCAGGCTCAGGGCGAAGTAGTACAGCTGCTGCCGGAGGCCGAGAAGGTTCTGCTGGAACTCGAGGGTGGACATGGCAGTATTGTTTAAGTGTTGGGCGGAATGGTTCAACAAACGTAATGGGCCATGTCCGCATCTGCAAGTTTCTGTTCAATAAATATTCCATGCGGATGAACAAAGCTGACACTTCCGTGACATCGGCCCCCAGGGCAATGCTCCACTGGAACTTGTGGATGTCCAGGCAGGGCGGTCACTTCAGGAGCATCGTGGAATGTTTAACTACCTTTGCCAACCATTGAACAAATGGAACTCCGCCGGATCCTCCCCGTCCTGCTCGTGTTGGCCCCCTTGTTGGGCTTGAAGGCCCAGGGCACCATCCAAGGCATCGTGCGCGACGCGCGTACGCGGGAAGCGCTCCCGTTCGTGAACGTGGCCCTGGAAGGCACCACCGTGGGGGGCACCACCGACCTCGAGGGGCGCTACACCATCGCCGACGTGGCCCCAGGCCTGTACAACGTGGCGGCCAGCAGTGTGGGCTACGAGCCGAAGCTGGCCTACGAGGTGCAGGTCACCGCCGCCCGCACGGTGTTCCTGGACTTCGAACTGGAGCCAACCGCCACGGAACTGAAGGAGGTGGAGATCACCCGGCAGCCCTTCCAGCGCACCCAGGAGAGCCCGCTGAGCCTGCGCACCATCGGCACGGCCGAGATCATGCGCTTCCCCGGCGGCAACCGTGACATCAGCCGGGTGGTCCGCGCCCTGCCCGGCGTGGCCAGCACCACCAGCTTCCGCAACGACATCATCATCCGTGGCGGTGCACCGAACGAGAACCGCTTCTACCTGGACGGGATCGAGGTGCCCACCATCAACCACTTCAGCACCCAGGGCTCCAGTGGAGGTCCCGTGGGCCTCATCAACGTGCAGTTCGTCCGCGAGGTGGACGTGATCACCGGAGCCTTCCCGGCCGCGCGGGGCAACACGCTCAGTTCCGTCTTCGAGTTCAAGCAGCCCGAGGGCAATCGCGAGAAGCCCGAGTTCACCTTCCTGATGGGCAGCAGCGATGTGGCCTTCACCTTCGACGGGCCCACCGGGCGTAACGCCAGCACCATCATCTCCGTGCGGCGCAGCTACCTGCAGTTCCTGTTCCAGGCGCTGAAGCTGCCCTTCCTGCCCACCTACAACGACGCGCAGTTCAAGCACACCATCCGCCTCGGGAAGAACGACCGCCTCACCTTCATCGGCCTGGGTGCCTACGACGAGGTGGGGTTGAACCCGGCGGCCAACGACGGCGTCACCGACCCCGAGCGGTTCGAGCGTAACCTCTTCATCCTGGGCAACCTGCCGGAGAACGACCAGTGGAACTACACCCTGGGGACCCGCTGGGACCACTTCGTGGAGAACGGCCTCCACACGCTCGTCGCCAGCCGCAGCCACCTCTTCAACCGCAGCAGCAAGTACCGCAACAACGACGACAGCGATGCCGCTGGTCTGCTGCTGGACTATGTGAGCGAGGAGATCGAGAACAAGCTGCGCTACGAGTGGACCCGCTATGCCGGGGAATGGAAGGTGGTGGCCGGGGCCAACTACGAGCGGGCGCGTTACACCACCGACACCTTCACCAAGCGCGTGGTGAACGGCCAGCCCTTCACCGTCGACTACGAGAGCGCGCTGGACATGGACAAGTTCGGGCTGTTCGGCCAGGCCAGCCGGCAGTTCGGGCGGTTGAGCACCTCGTTCGGCCTGCGCACCGACTGGAACGGGCTGGGCGGGTCCATGGGCGATCCCCTGGAGCAGCTCTCACCACGACTGTCGATGTCCTACGCGGTGAGCGAGGCGGTGAACATCAACGCCAGCGTGGGCCGCTTCTACCAGCTTCCGCCCTACACGGCGCTCGGCTACCGCGAAGGCGATGAACTCGTGAACCTGGACAACGGCCTGCGGTACATCGAGGCGGACCATGTGGTGGCGGGGGTCGAGTACTTCACCCGCAACAACGCCAAGTTCAGCGTGGAGGGCTTCCACAAGTGGTATCGCGACTACCCGCTGCTCGTGGAGAAGGGCATCAGCCTGGCCAACCTGGGTGGCGACTTCGGCGTGGTGGGCAACGAACTGGCCACGCCGGACAGCGAGGGACGTGCCTACGGTGTGGAGTTCCTGGCCCAGCAGAAGCTGTACAAGGGCTTCTACGGCATCGCCAGCTACACCCTGGTGCGCAGCGAGTTCACCAACGCCTCCGGCGACTACGCCCCCAGCAGCTGGGACTTCGGCAACATCGTGAACCTCACCGCCGGCAAGCGCTTCGAAAAGGGCAACTGGGAGGTGGGCCTCAACTGGCGGCTGCAGGGGGGGCAGCCCTACACCCCGTTCGACATCCCCACCTCCTCCCTGGTGGACGTCTGGGACGTGAACCAGCAGGGCGTTCCGGATTACGGCCTCATCAACACCCTCCGCCTGGGCGTCTTCCACCAGCTGAACATGCGCATCGACAAGCGCTGGTACTTCCCCAAGTGGACGTTGAACCTCTACCTGGACGTGGAGAACGTCTACGCCAACGAGACCCCGGGCGCACCCTTCCTGGACGTGGTCCGCGACGATGCCGGGCAGCCCGTGGTGGATCCCAACGACCCATCACGCTACCTCACCCGGCTGGTGCCGAACAACAGCACCACCGTGCTGCCCAGCGTAGGGGTGATGGTCGAGTTCTGAGCACGAAAAAGCCCCGCGTGGGCGGGGCTGGTGGGACATACTGGATTCGAACCAGTGACCTCATGCGTGTGAAGCATGCGCTCTGAACCAACTGAGCTAATGTCCCGAAAGGGCTGCGAAAGTATGAAAGAACGTCCGATCCGGGGATCGGTCGGTCCGTCGTTGCTTGGACTTCGGCGGACCGGTGTGGAGGCAGCCGGATTCGAACCAGCGACCCTCTGCTTGTAAGGCAGATGCTCTGAACCAACTGAGCTATGCCTCCAGGATCAGCGGTCCAGCGACCCTCCCGCCTGTGGCGGGATGCTCTGAACCAACTGAGCTATGCTTCCAGGATGTGACAAAGAACGACTTTCAGCGAGCGAGTGGTCCAGCGACCCTCCCGCCTGTGGCGGGATGCTCTGGACCAACTGAGCCATGCTTCCAGGATGTTCCGAAGAACGGGCGGCAAAGATAGGCCGTGTCTGGCTTAGAGCACCTCGGCCACCACGAACACGCTGCCGGTGACCAACACCAGGTC
>ERZ795057.3727-NODE-3727-length-10185-cov-28.656663_pt1 | contig 10185 bp, 9 predicted proteins | sample MGYA00375141_ERZ795057 | MGnify/ENA primary metagenome ERZ795057 (study PRJEB30186, sample SAMN05720163) | activated sludge metagenome | isolation source: Anaerobic digester | place: Hong Kong | collected 2015-01-26 ... | reverse complement strand
CCATAAGTCTATCAGCATATCGGTAAATGAAATGAATCCAAATCAATGATAATGAAAACAAGAATCAAAATTTTTATTATTCTTTTTTCTTCAATCTTTATCCTCCTGGGCACGACCTCAGGAATAGTGCTTTATTATTATTTCCAACCTTCAGCTGTAAAATCATTTTTAGAGAAATCCCTTCCTGAATCTTTCGGCGCATATTTAAATGTCAGTGAATTATACTATTCCATCAAACCATTAAATATCCGTGCAAAAGGTGTCTCATTGAGACCAAAGGGTAAATCGCAAAATTACTTTCTGAATATTACTGACCTGTCAGCAGACCTCAGTCTTGAAGGCCGGTTTGGCCATAAAACCCTGATTGTAGAATCCCTGAAGGTCAACGGCCTTTCATCTCAGATTGCACCTGGAGCAAATCTTGGTACTGAAAGATACAGAGCAAAAGGCTCCTCATACCTGTCTGGAATAGCGAAAAGGCTGTTCCATTTTTTATTCTTCAGAGATGTCGAAATTAGAAGGGTCGAAATCAAGGATGGCACCATCACCGCAAAATCAGGAAATGGTCTTGCTGAATTGAAAGGAATAAACGCTTACCTAAATGATGATCGTAAGATAGAGATGTCCTTTGGCATTTCAGTCGATCTGCCTTCTGAAAAAACAAGTTTTATCGCAAATAAAATTTCAATAACCACTGACCGTGCCATAAAATTTATTGATCCGGAAATAAGATGCACGATGAAAGTTCAGAAAGCGACCTTCAGAAGCCCTGATGCTGATGTGAAGGCCCTGGACCTGTATTCAGAAGTCATTTACAATCACAAACACCGAAATCTTGCATTTGACTCTGCAAATCTGAATCTTCGAGGCACAACGCTAAAACTGAAACAGGAAAAATCATCTCCCCTTGACATAGATGTAACGGCAGGAATTATATTTGATCTCATTAAAAAAAGGGGGACCTTAAAACTATTTAATGTAGAGATAGAAGACGTCCTCCTGTTGAAAGCCCTGGGAAATGGATCTTTTGGAGCCGACCCTTTTATTGAAATCGATCTGTCTGAATGCACTGTTTCACCGCAGCAACTCAGACATCTTATTCCTTTACCGAAAAAAGAGATAATTGATCCATTTTCCATATCAGGCAAAGTCTCCTTTAAGGGAGATGTTCAGGGGAATAAGGCAGGTGAAAAATGGGCCTGGAACGTTAACCTGATAGCCGGGCTGAATGATAACAGTCTCTCTTACACAAAAGAAGGCCTCCTGTTGGAAAGCCTTATTAATGCAGACTTTAGGGCTGCAGGTCAATTGCCCGACTTAAAAATATCGGCCGGCATAAAAGCAGATAATGCTGTCTTATCAGCAGAAGGAATAGAGCTTAAGCCATTCAAAATAAGCCTTACTTTATACGGTAAAGTGCCGGAGTTTGTATTATCTGATTTTAGTGCCAATATTCCAGAGTCATACATCACTATTGGAAATAAACGGTATCCCATTAATGATGTTCAGTTTTATTTTAAGAACGGGTCATTCAACTGGAAGAACCGCTCGTTTTTAATACCCGGGATCGAGATTAATTCCTCTCTTTTGAAAAATCTGAATATATCTTTGGAATCCGACGGCAAAAGCACTGATTTACGTCTTCAGGGAAAGGATATAAATCTTACGCAATCAGCTATTGCCCTTGAGCTCCTGCCACCTGGCTGGGAATTCAAGGGAACTGATTTTATTCAGGTAGATGCAGTTCTTAAACAGAATGGTCGATTGAATTTTTCATCTGATCTGGAATTCAAAAAATATAGCCTTCAAAATCAGGACTCAAGCTGCATTGGTGAAAATTTATCCGCTGCCGTAAAGGCAAACGGTGAAATGGATTTGCAGAAACTGCATCTTAACGGAAATGCAGTTATGGATATCCGGGAAGGTGAAATACTTTATGATGTGTTCTATCTTGATCTGAATAAAAGCTCCTTTTTTTCTTCGTGTAAGGCAGAATATGACATATCTCAAAAATCCTTGAGTTTTAATAAGACGAGTCTCGGATTAAAAGGTATCCTTAGCGCCGAAGGTCATGGAATGGTTTTAAAAAGGCCTGAAGGTCTGAACATATCATTTGCCGTATCAGTTCCTGAGACCAACCTGAAACCAGGCTTTAATGCCTTTGTACTGGAACCATTCAAATCTGAAAAGCCTTTCCTGAACGATTTCAAAATTGATGGCCGGGTTTCCGCTGATCTGATTCTGAATAAGACAGAGGGAAAGTTTGAACTGCTGGGCCATTTTTTATTGCAAGATGCCATTTTTTCATCACATGATGAAGGGGTATCATTAGATGGTGTCAATTTAGACCTGCCGATGCATTATCAGAGCGGGCAGACGGTGCCGGACGAAATCCCCGGTAAGGGTAAACTGAAAGTGGATAAAATGGACATTCCCTGGCTTCCGGAACAGCCTTTGTCACTGACTCTGGAAGCAGGTCCTAATTCATTGAAGGTACCATATCCTGCAACCATCAAAATTCCGGGCGGAGAAGTCCAGATCGGGCCTGTTATATGCAGGGACATCTTTGGGCCTCAGCTTTCTATCCTTACAGACCTTGAGATGATATCTGTAGATATCAAACCAATAATATCAAGATTCTGGCCGCGATCTGTTGAAGGGGAAATATCCGGGAAGCTGGATACAATTTATTTTCAGGAAAATAAAATCAGAAGCAGCGGCCGGATACGTGCAAATATATTCGATGGCGAAATAGTTTTCAGCGAAATAGGTGCATCGGGGCTATTTTCATATGCGCCTGTCTTTAAGCTTAATTCACACTGGAATGGTTTGAACCTTTCAGAACTGACGAGCGGCACTTCTTTCGGGAAGATAGAAGGGGTTCTTAAAGGCCGTGTTAAAGACCTTCAGATCGCATATGGTCAGCCTCAAAAATTTGACCTGCTTCTTGAAACGGAAAAGAAAAAGGGAGTGTCACAAAAAATAAGCGTTACAGCAATAGACAACATTGCCGGAATCGGAGGCGGTCAGAGTCCTTTTATAGGAGCCGCAGGATTGTTTACCCTTTTTTTTCAGAAATTTCCTTATAATAAAATAGGCATACATGCCTCTTTGGAAAACGATGTCTTCAGGATAAATGGCACCATAACCGAAGGAGGAAAAGAATTTCTGATGAAAAGAGGTAGCCTTTCCGGTGTAAATATTGTAAACCAGAACCCTGATAATCGTATCAGCCTGAAAGATATGATAAAAAGGATCAAACGTGTAGGCGGACGGCATGGCGAGGCGGTCATTAAATAAAATACCTGGCTCCAGTGCTTTTTGTCCTGAGCCTTGACGGATTCGTAAAAAGACTAAATATACAAAAACACTTTTAAAAGAACTTAAATTCTTTCCAGGAGGTAATGATGAAATCTTTTCCGAGTTTTTTCCGAATAGCGGTTTCTTTATTGTCATTATTTGTGTTTGCATGTGTAACCATCAACATCTATTTTCCCGCAGAGAAAGTGGAATCCATTGCAGGAGAAATTGTCGATGAAATCCGTGGCCAGGATACTCCTGAAAAAAATGATAAAAGTTCTTTAATAAGAACACCTGGAATAATCCGGGCAGTTTTCTGCGCAAATGCATGGGCTGATGATATTACATCTGTTTCAAATCCCACGATTCGAGCTCTAAAAGAAAAAATGAAGGCAAGATACGCACAGATGAAGGTCTACTATCAGAAAGGGAACCTCAAGGAGAACGACAACGGGTATGTGTCAACTGGAAACACTTCTGGTCTCAGTCTCAAAGAGAAAAGAGAGCTCAAAACACTTATTGATGCAGAAAACAGCAACAGGGAATTGCTATACAAAGAAATAGCCAGGGCATTAAAGATTGACCCTTCTCAAATAAACAGGGTGGAAGAAATATTTGCCAGGGAATGGCAGAAATCTGCAAGGTAATCCGGGAAAATGACAAAAGCGCAAAAATCCGTTTATGTGTGTCAAAATTGCGGATACCAGGACATAAAATGGCTGGGAAGGTGCCCGGATTGCGGTCAATGGAACAGTATTATTGAAGAAGTTCCAAGGCCGGACAAAAAAGCGCGAGGGCTTTCATCCATTAGTATCCCCCAGACCATTGACAGTATTTCTCTTTCACCGGAAATGAGGCTGAAAACAGGAATTTCAGAATTTGACAGGACACTGGGAGGCGGTGTTGTTCCTGGTTCAGTGGTGTTAATTGGCGGAGATCCCGGGATCGGAAAATCGACCCTTATTCTCCAGGTGCTTGAAAGATTAGCCTCCAGGGGCCACAGAGCAGCCTATCTTTCCGGTGAAGAATCTCCTCAGCAGATCAAATTGAGAGCTGAAAGGCTTTCAGTTCATTCAGACAGCCTGTATGTTATCACGGGCACATGTATTGAGGAATTTTTTGAAAAACTGGATGTACTGAAACCCCATCTCATTGCTGTTGACTCCATTCAAACTTTTTATACGAACATAATTCCTTCCGCACCGGGAAGCGTTGGCCAGGTTAGAGAAGTAGCATCCCGGTTTATGTCCTTTGCCAAGGAATCAGGTATTCCTGTTTTTCTAATAGGGCACGTTACAAAAGAAGGAGCCATTGCCGGTCCGAAGGTGCTGGAACATCTGGTGGATACAGTACTCTATTTTGAGGGGGACAGGGGACACGTATTCCGGATATTGAGATCCGTAAAAAATCGTTACGGATCAACTAACGAAATAGGCGTATTCGAGATGAAGGACACCGGCCTTGCCGAAGTGGGCAATCCGTCCCGCATATTCCTCGAAGAAAGACCGCAGGGTGTGCCGGGTTCTGTTGTAATCCCGTGCCTTGAAGGGACAAGACCGGTACTCGTTGAAATCCAGGCCCTGGTCGGCCCAAGCCCTCTGGGCATGCCAAGAAGAACGGCCGTCGGAGTTGACCACAACCGTATATCACTTTTAGTTGCTGTTCTTGGAAAAAAAATGTCCATGCAGTTAGGGGACAAGGACATCTTTGTAAACGTGGCAGGAGGATTGAAGGTTGAAGAACCTGCTGCCGATGCGGGTATTATCTCTGCTATGATGTCAAGCTTTTTGGATAAACCTGTTGACAGGGAACTGGTTGTATTTGGAGAGGTAGGTCTTGCAGGTGAAATCCGGGGGGTCAGCCAGTCAACCTTGAGAATAAATGAGGCCAAAAAGCTTGGTTTTTCAAGATGTATCTTAAGCAAAAGCAACCTTGAAGGTTCACACAAAAAAGGAGATATGGAATTAATTGGGGTAAAATCCATCCGCGAACTGTATGAATTTTTATTCAAGTAGAATAGACGGATTCTTAAAAATTCTACGCCGGAGGTATTTTTCAAGAAAATTATGATCATGAAATTTCTTATGAACTGGTTACCAAGGTGCCTTGTAATAGGGTTTGTCGCATCCGTAATTCTCCCTGCGCCATCCTTTGTCAAAGGTATGTCTGAACACATGTTTACAGTCTGGCTGTTCCGCCTGGGCTGGGTACTGGTACTTTCAGTCGGAGTAGGTCTGGCCTTCTATATAATCGGATGTCTAAGGCAAAAAAAAACTTCATAGGCAAAATATTGCGATCATATTTTCCTTCAGGCGCTCATGAGCCATGTGGGATTATTGGTTTGACAATAATTCCAGAATAAATAATATTAGGTAAAAGTCTTTTTTTCTTTTTTAAAAATGTACAATGGTTTGTTTGCTGATATTCCACTTTAAATAAAAACAGGGAGGATCTTTATATGTCAATTCTTTTTACCCAGGGTTGGGATATTATTCATGGCAGGGAAGAGCAATATGCAGATTTTATTGCTGACGAATATATATTTAAGTGCAATGAGATAGGGCTTAGATCCGTAGGAGGATTTTATGTAGTGGTAGGAAGAGGTCCTCGTATTATATCCGTAAAGAGCACTGAGACTCTTGAAGAACTCTCCGAAATTTTATCAGGCAGAAATTTTAAGAACATCACCCTTGATTTGAAGGAATTTATTATCAACTACGAAAGCAAGATTCTTATGCCTACAGGCAGAGTTAAACATGAAAAATATGAGATACAGAAAGGAGTCTGGAAATACAATCAGTATTATGATCTGATCCCCGGCATGAAAGAGGAGTATGCAGACTTTATAATCAATGAATATATCCCGACAATAGAGAAGCTTGATTTTGTGGAGATTACAGGTGGCTGGGATGTGTTAATCGGAGGCTTCAGTGAAATTATTGCTGAATTTACCTTCAAAAATCCTGTTGATATAGGCCGAATGCTGGACCATGATGATTACAGGAACCTTACAAACTGCCTTTGCAATGATTATGCTATTAACTATACCAGTAGAATAATGAGGACTACAGAGAGGTATGAAGGATCAAAATAATGCTGCTTTGTAAGGCGCTTTCAACATGTTCAATCTTGTCCATGCTCAATAAAATATACTTGTTATAATCGGGAAAAAATGGCTGAATTTATAAATATTATTAAAGGCAGACGCAGTATTCGCAGATACAAGGATGCCGGTATATCAGACGAAGTTTTGAACAAACTGCTTGAATCGATCAAGTGGTCACCATCCTGGGCAAATACACAATGCTGGGAAGTGATTGTTGTCAGGGATAAGGATAAAAAGGAAAAACTCAGGGATTCGCTTCCTGAAACCAACCCGGCAAGTCTTGCCATTGTGCAGGCCCCGGTTCTGATTGTTATATGCGGAAAAAAAGAGACTTCTGGATACTACAAAGGAAAGGCAGCCACGAATTTGGGTGACTGGTATATGTATGACCTCGGTATTGCCACCCAAAGCCTTTGTCTCACAGCACATGCATTGGAATTGGGCACAGTAATTATAGGTCTCTTTGACCATAACAAGGCAAAAGCAGTACTCGGTGTTCCAGACAAATATGAACTTGTATCGATAATACCTGTGGGTTATCCAGCAAAGGATTCACCTGCTCCCAAGCGCCGGGAAATTGAGGAATTTGCACATTACGACGGATTCCAGCTCTGACGGTTTATTACAAAGCTGTTAATGTACTGCATCATAACTTCTTCAGGGAAGAAGTGGTGGAGAACAATTTCTCCTGAACTGTTTTATTATCCTCACTTACCGGAAATCCGAAGTTGCGGTAGGCTCGTCTGGTTGCTACTCTTCCCTGGGGTGTCCTTTTAATGTATCCCCTTTGTATCAGGAAGGGCTCATACACTTCTTCAAGTGTGTCTTTTTCTTCACTTACGGCGGCCGAGAGACTGCTTAAACCAATTGGCCCCCCATCGAATTTTTCTATTATCGTAAGCAGGATGTGCCGGTCCATTTTATCAAGGCCATGATCATCAACTTCAAGCATGTCCAGGGCACGCCCGGCAACTTCTTTAGTAATAATACCATCAGCTTCTACTTCTGCAAAATCCCTGACCCTTCTCAACAGCCTGTTTGCAACCCTCGGTGTACCTCTTGCCCGTTTGGCTATCTCAGCGGCACCGTCTTCTCTAATAGCAATTTCAAGTAACCCGGCAGACCGGGTAATGATCTTTTTAAGATCCTCAGTCTTGTAAAAATCTACTCTTAAAACTACCCCAAAACGGTCTCTAAGTGGAGGAGTCAAAAGTCCAATTCGGGTAGTAGCTCCAACTAATGTAAAAGAAGGCAGGGGGATCTTCATGGTTCGTGCTGATGGCCCCTGGCCTATAATAATATCAAGTTTATAATCCTCCATTGCCGGGTACAAAATCTCTTCAACTACCCGGTTTAAACGATGTATTTCATCAATGAAGAGGACATCCCTTGGTTTGAGACTTGTCAGTATTGCCGCAAGATCACCGGGCTTCTCAATTACAGGACCGGATGTGCTTTTTATATTTACCTGCAGTTCATTTGCAAGGATATTAGCAAGAGAGGTCTTGCCCAATCCAGGGCTGCCGTGAAAAAGTACATGATCAAGTGCTTCGGAACGCCCCCTTGCAGCTTCAATGAACACCCTCAGATTCCTTTTCATTTCTTCCTGCCCCACATACTCTTCAAGTGTTGCAGGCCTTAGACTCAACTCTGCTGGGATTTCTTCCAGATGTGGTTCAGGATCTATTACTCTTTCTTCCATAAATTCATGGTCTCGCTGCAATCAGCTGAAAGGTTTTTTAAAAACTCCAGGCTGTTCACGTATTAAACGCTTAAATTATTCACCTCAGGCCAGCACTTTTAAGGCCTCCCTTATAAGTACTTCAAGCGTTACATCCGTAGTCACGGACCTTGCCTTATCAATAGCTTCTCTGGCTGATTTTTGAGTATATCCCAGGTTAAGAAGTGCTGATAATGCATCGTCAACAATTAGTCTTTCTTTACCTTCTATCTGCGGAGGCGCCTCCCTGTCCTCCTGGCTTAAAACCTTTAGAGCACGATCCTTCAATTCCAGAGCAATCCTGTCGGCCATCTTCCTGCCTACCCCCGGAATGGTCTGCAATTTAAGAGAATCACCAATCGATATAGCCTTTAGAAGGTCGAATGGCCCTATTCCGGAGAGGATGTTGACGGACAGCTTTGGACCTATGCCTGAGACAGAAGTCAACAATATGAATACATCTTTTTCAAGTCTGGTTTTAAAACCGAAGAGAATAAGTGCGTCCTCCCTGACATGAGTATATATATGAAGGCTCAATTTCTCTTTTTCTTTAGGAATTTTATAATAAGTTGACAGGGGAACATAAACTTCGTAGCCGACTCCACCCGCCTCTATAATTACCGACTGGGTTGTTTTACTTAAAAGCAGACCACTGAGATGAGCAATCATGTACTACCCTTTTTCCCCTTAGAGTGATTTAAATCTTGACCAGTTATGGTGGCAAATAGCCGCAGCCAGGGCGTCAGAAGCGTCGAGATTCGGTGTATCTTTTAGTTTCAGAATCATCCTTATCATTGAACGGACCTGCTCTTTGGAAGCCCTCCCATACCCTGCAACCGATTTTTTTATCTCAAGAGGTGTATATTCGAATATTCTAACTCCGCATTGGACTGATGCAATCAATACTGCGCCCCTTGCGTGGCCGAGTTTCAAAGAACTCTGTATGTTCTTTGAATAGAAAAGGTCTTCTATCGCCATTTCCTGAGGTTCATAACGAGACATGATATCTGTTATGCCCTGAAAAATATAATGTATCCTTTTATAAAAAGGCATATCCCTGGGAGGACTGATCTGACCGTAATGAATACAGGTTAAATCATTGTCTCTTTCTCTTTTCTCCACCAGGCCATATCCAGTAACCTGTGAGCCGGGATCCACCCCCAGCACCAGCATCAGCTCAAGGCCTCCATAACCTCATCGGAAATATCGAAATTTGCATATACATTACTTATATCGTCATTATCCTCAAGCGCTTCCATCAAATTGAGCATCTGTTGAGCTTTTTTCCCTTCCAGCTTTACAGTATTCTTGGGCACCATACTGTTTTCAGCAAGGCTGTATATTATACCCTTATCATCAATAGCCTTTTTGACTGTTTCAAATGCAGAAGGATCCGTAATTACTTCAAATTCACTCTCTTCTTCCCTTATATCATCAGCACCTGCCTCCAGTGCCAGATCCATAAGATGCTCTTCATCCACGCTGTTTTTTTCAATAACAATCAGCCCCTTTTTCTCAAACAGCCATGAAACGCATCCGGGTTCGCCAAGATTCCCTCCGTACCGTTCAAAAAGATGTTTTACTTCGGCTACTGTTCTATTCTTGTTATCTGTAAGACAATCAACAAGTACAGCCACGCCTCCAGGCCCATATCCCTCATAATTAGCTTCTTCATAAGAAGTACCTTCCAATTCTCCAGTACCCTTTTTTATCGCCCTTTCCATATTCTCCTTGGGCATATTCTCTGCCTTTGCAGCATTAATGGCCGATCTCAAACGGGGGTTCCCTTCAATATCACCGCCCCCCAAGCGAGCAGCAACGGTTATTTCTTTGATCAGCTTTGAAAAAATTTTTCCTCGCTTTGCATCAGCAGCACCTTTCTTATGTTTAATCGAACTCCATTTATTATGACCTGACATTACATCCTCCTAAATTACATATTACTACAAAAACATGATACCTTTATTAAAGGGTTTGGAGCTGAGATTGTGCATACCTTCCTCGTTCAATCCGCCAGCCAGCCAACCAGCCAGAGGCTGGTAAAAGGCTGGTAAAAGGC
>ERZ795057.3723-NODE-3723-length-10194-cov-5.984811_pt1 | contig 10194 bp, 10 predicted proteins | sample MGYA00375141_ERZ795057 | MGnify/ENA primary metagenome ERZ795057 (study PRJEB30186, sample SAMN05720163) | activated sludge metagenome | isolation source: Anaerobic digester | place: Hong Kong | collected 2015-01-26 ... | reverse complement strand
CTTATGATTTCACCAACCATCTTATCGAATCCCTTGCGGGTTATGAAGCGTACAGTGACATAAACTCTCATAACATTGCAGTTGTTACTGAAATACTTACTGAAATAATTTATAAATACAACAACCTTGGACACATTTCCTGCCAGATTGATTTTGAAGATACGAATTCACTTCAAATTGATCTTGAAGGGATACCTCTCGAAACAGGCAGCGAACCGAATACCGCCGGCAATGAAAATGAAGAATCTGCCGAATCAACAACAGAAAAAACCCTTGATTCAATTGAATCTCAGGCAGATTACGTTATTGACGGAAAAGTTATTGTTTCCCCGGTGAAGGGGAAATACATTAACGATATAAAAATTGGTGAAAAAATCAAAGTAATCCCTGTAAATGCATCTGATGAAATATCCATACGGGTTGCAAAAACACTGAAAGCGTATTCTGAAGAGGGTGAATTTCTGCCGATAACCGCACGGATCAAAGCAATGGTCCCTATGGATGGCGGGGGATTTATGATTTACGGGGTCGTCTTAAAAAATATTCTTATCCGTATACTTGAAGAAGAGAATGTAAAAATTGAGGTTCATGCTCCCAGATCAGAGACAAAACCTGTCAGCACCGAGAGCTCCCTTGTAGTCTACATTTCACTTTTAATCGGGTTGATAATAATTGCAGCAGGAATGATATACCTTCTCCTGTAACAACACGTGCCCATTACGGCAAAAAGCCGATCACTCCCTTTCGGGAATAACCGGCTTTTTTAATTTCATAACGCTGATGAAGTTACTGTATGTCGTACTTCTTGATTTTTGCCTTGAGCGTATTCCTTGCGATATCAAGCACTCTGCTTGTTTTCTGCAGGTTCCAGTTCGTAAGCTCCAGTGTCTTGAGAATATAATCCTTCTCCACTTTCTCAACGACTTTATCAAGAGTTTGATAATCATCAGGTAATTTTACAGCCTTTTTTCTTCCGCGATTATTGGTATTCATTACAGTAGCAGCCTTTTCCTTTTTAGTTGTCATGTAATCCCCTCATTTTTTTAGTCTTATATATAGTAAAATTTAGTTTTACAGTAAAAAAATCAACCTTCACTGTTTTTATAATTTAAACCATAAAACCATTAAATCCTTTAGATACATTAAATATTAATAATTACGAAATTCTAAAAAAAATTACTTAATTAAACCTTGACCATGCTTTTAAATAATCTTATTTTAGTCAATTCAATATTGAAAACAAATATGATATATTTGTTGACAATAAAATCTCTTAGTACAATAATTTATTACTGTAATTAATATATCTTATGATTCAATATTATACAAAAAAAATTTTGTTAATTTTCCCCATTATAATCATGACCACTTCATCATTGTTCTCGCAGCTGCCTGGATGGAGGACCGTCATAGACAGGGACGGGAACAGGTTTTACATTGATACAAGAGGTAAAATCTGGACATCCGGACATCCCGGCAATTCATATCACATTGTATCTGCAGATGGACTCGATTATTACCTGAACCAGGGCATTGAATTGATCAGGGAGCGACATATCCCGGAAGGACTTACCCTGCTCAAATCTGTTCTCGCATTACCCCAAAACGATGATCGTATTTTTCATGCCCAGTCACGTGCTGCCGCTGAAATAAACCGCCTGAAACGAAGAGAGGGGCAACGGTTTCAGAAATATGAGGAAACATCATCACTGCTATTAACACGGGCTGACAGCATTGTTACAATTACCAACACAAGAATGAAATATAGCCTTACCATACCTTTTCAGGTAACCCTTATAAGAAAAAAAGTCCGTCAGCGTTATAATTACCGGTATTCCGGTATATTGTTCGGTATTATTTTTAAAAAACCTGAACCCGGCCAGCACAATACCCATGAACGATTCGACGCGCTCCTCGCGATCGACAGCGAGGAGTTCAAATCACTGCTTACCCATGTGAAAACACTGGAAAAACACCGCGAAAACCTGTTAGGCAGGGACATGTATACACGCACCAGTATCCAGTCAAAGGACGACATGTCAATATACCGTATCACCGCTGGCGGGAGTTTTCATCTACATGGGTTTGAAGGATATTTTATAAAGGAACAATTGGGCCATCTGGTAAGAATTGTAGCACCGGAAAAATTATCACCGGATAATGAAAAAAAAATTATATTATTTCTGCGAAATGTTAAATATTAAGTGTATGCTACGGCTCTATATCAAGATAATTATCGCTGTCTTTTTTCTTTTTTTTGCTGCCGTAGATATCTTCATCTGAATCCTTGCCAGCTTTAAGGGCAGGGTATTCTTTGTTCAGAACCCCAATAAATAATTCTATTCTTTCCTCGTCTTCAATAAACTGGACACCAACCTCACGGCCCACGACCCGAACAACTTCACCTGCAAACACAACTTTTTTTGTTTTAAATGGAAATTTTATTTTTATTTCATCTCCTTTTTTGACAATCGCATCCCTCAGGTAACATAACCCTCCGGCGCTCACGTTGATAACCTCCGCCTTGTATACAGCATCAAAGCCCTTTACCATATATTCAATTACAAACCTGCTTGTCCTGATTCTTTCATGTTCCCGTTTATCAAGTGACCTGTACATAATAGCATCCTTTACTAGCGTGAATATACAAGGGCGGATTCCCCGCAATTGTCCTTATGACTGCAATTCTGGCAGTCTTTCCATATTTTTTCCGGCAGCGTATGTTTTGGAACATATCCAAAATTATTCTTAATAAAAAACTCCGGAGAATATGTAAGGACAAAAATTTTAGACTCAGCGTTTGAAGTTCTGAGTTTTTCTATCATATTCTTTACGAGAACAGTTCCCACACCTTTTTTCGAGTGTTCAACACCCACAGCAAGAGAGCGTATCTCTTTGAGGTTTTTTCCGTAGTCATGAAACGAGATAATTCCCTGAATAACACCATTGTCTGCAGCAACAATAAAAGATTCCAATGATTCAGTAATATCTTCCATGGAACGATAGAGTATCAACTCCTTTCCGGCATAATATGTAATAATATCATGAATTCGATTAATATCCGTTAATTCAGCGCTTCTTACAATCATATTCCATCTCTAAAAAATACAAAATTATTATACAAAAGGACACATTTATTTACGGCATACTCTCTGGATATTTTTTTTAATACGGTAAGTACATTAAAACAGCACACAATGAAAGAATGTTATATGGTCACGAATACAATAGTATCATTGTTCGCAATTTCTTACAATAAAATCAAGAAGAAATCCCTGATATTGCAATCAGGGATATTCTCGATATACGCTGTAAATGTCTCATGTTCTTTTTATCTGCGTACGATTTGCAGACCGGCGAAAAGACTTCCCCGCGGATATTTCTGAACCTGCTTTAATGATATTTCTGCGGTCTCCCTGTTCTCGTAAGGACCGATATATACACGATATGCGTTGTTGGTTTTTGATAAAATTACAGTATGGCCTCTCTCTGACAGATACTTTGCAATATCCCTTGATTTTCTTTCTGTAAATTCACTACCCATACGTAATACAAAAGGAAATCTGGATCGCGGGAAGACTTTCTGCCCGGCTTCAACCTGTTTTGCAGCGGCAGTTACCGGAGCCGCATTCACCATATTGGTAACACGGTCTCTGAGATGCGAAACAGCTTTTCTTGTTTCCGGGTCAACGATTTGCGCCTGCGGGCCGGATGTAAATTTTATACCAACCACAAGTCCCGTGGTAAATGAAATAATACAGAGTCCGACAATAAACGACATCATCCTGGATGCCTTTTTCCGGTTGCGGTCAACCTCTTTTCTGTTCACGGCATCCATCCTTGTGTAGTATTCCGCATCCTGAAAGGGAGCAGATTTATTTATATTTTTCGCACTATTCCCATCATAAAAATCAATATTCTGCATAAATCCAAAACCTTCATATAGATAGATTTGAGTACCCAATCCTTCTATATTATTCGTCCTGTCTTTATAAAATTATTAGATAAATATGACAGTAATCAGTTTTGTACTGATTTTTTCAGGGTTTTGATTTCGGATTCTTTCAAGAGACGGAATTCTCCGGAGTTAAGTCCCGCAAGGCTTATCGGCCCGAATGTTACTCTTTTCAGCCGTTTCACCTTAAAGCCGAACTTTTGAAATGTCATACGGATATGTCTTTTTTTCCCCTCCCGGATATGCATGCGCCATTGAAGCCCTTCCCTGTCCAGAGGATACAGTTCAGCGGGTTTTGTCTTTTCTCCATATAGATATACACCTTTAACGATTGAACGACGTGTCTTGTCATCAAGAGGTTCATCGATTATAACAATATACTGTTTCTCTATATCAAACCGGGGATGGGTAAGCTTATACGCAGTATCACCGTCATTTGTCAGAAGCAGAAGCCCCTCGGAATCCTTATCAAGTCTGCCAACAGGCACTACGCCGGCAGTTATATATTTTTCATGAATCAGGTCCATGACGATGGCACGCCCGTGCTCATCTTTCATGGATGTAATATATCCCCTCGGTTTATTCAGTATCAGATAATAATAGCGTTTCAATACAATTCTTGAACGGTTACACTCAACGATATCATTATCCGGATCAACCGTGCAGGAGAGGTCCCCGATTACTTTCCCGTTGACCCTGACACGACCATCAAGAATTAATTCTTCAACCTTACGTCTGGACCCCAGCCCGCAGCCTGAAAGATATTTATTTATCCGCATTTTCTGTTGCATCCTGAAGGGACGAACCATCCTGAACATTTGGTTCTTCAGTGGAATTTGATGTCTTCTGAAATTTTATTTCTGATTCATCCCCCTTTTTTTCAAGATAAATAAAATTACCCCGTCTTACAATGTTCAGATTAGACTTGAATGTGGTACCTTTAAGAAATACAATTTCATTATCTCCATAATTAATATTGTATTCACCTTTAATATCACGGCCGCCCTTATAATATGACCTGTACGTACCATCTTCGGCTATCTCAAGACCATGATTAGTGAAATCACCACGCAAATCAATACTCCACCAACGGCCTGTTATTATCTTTTTAATTTTCTCTGATTCCTGCTCCCAGAAATTCGAAACATATTGTTTTATATTCCGCTCACCCTTTTTATCAAATATTTTCAGGTTTGAGCCGTACACCCATCCTGACAGGCCGTCCCTGCTTTTTATCTTATACCAGTATTCACGCATATTACCCACTGAGTATTTCATGCTTGACCGGTCAAGTATCTCCACAATATCAGCCTTCCGCAGCAAACCCACACGCCCGGAATAGAGAAGCGGGTCAATCCTCATTACAGAATCATCATTAATGACCATCGCCTGCATTTGTTTATTCTTAATGACAGATATCTGCTGAGGCCTGTCCCCTCCACATGAAAGTAACACTATCGCGGAAGCCAGAAATACAGAAACTGCAAAAAAACCATTGCATTGAAGGTTTTTTATCATCGGAATCCTCATCACTATAAATAATTATTACACCCGATCACCGGGACATGTTTTTGTCCAACAAGTCCCGTTGAAATACTATTTCATTATATAGAACAGCTTCATTACTACAAAATTTATAATTTTCACAATACATCATCAGTCAATCATCTTTTCATAATTTTTCCTGCAGCTTTTCAATATTATGAAAAATCCTTATTGTGACAGTACCGTTAATGGAAATATAATACGATTAAAAATTATGCATGTATAATATTTTTTGTAACTTAATGGTTGCGGGAAAATCATATACCTTGACTCCTGAACTATAATTTCTTTTGGTATGGTGAATTCCCGTAAGGGAATTCACCGTATTTCTTCTTTTACCTGTTACACTTTCCTTAAAACATAATTCAGAAATAGACCATATTTTTCTTGACGGATAATTCTCTACTGCCACAATCAAGCAACGTATTGAATGGTGATTTTCTTATGAAAACACGGGACCTGCTGACTGGAAGAATCGCGACATTATCCAACGCCCTCTCCCTTCTCCGGATTGGGCTGATACCGTTCTTCTGGTATTATCTTCACCATGAACATTCTTCCGGTAATCCCACGTTCATGTACAGCGCACTTATAGTACTGGTTCTCATTGCCCTCACCGATTTTCTTGACGGCTTCCTTGCCCGGACATTAAACCAGGTATCCCGCCTGGGCCAGTTCCTTGATCCGTTATCGGACAAAATTACAGTTTTTGCATGCGGTATTATTTTGTTTTTTTACAGAGAGTTTCCCCTCTGGGTTGTGGTAACTGTTTTTGTCAGGGATTTGCTGATGTTATCCGGGGGATATCTTTTATTCACGAAAAAAGACATTCAGGCGAGACCCAATATATACGGAAAATATATGATAATTTCTCTTTTTCTTTCGGGTATTGTATATGTATACCGCCCCGCCACAGTTTTTTCCGGTATTTCTCTTCAGCATATATCAATTGTATTTATTGGACTTTTTCTTATCATGTCAACCATCACAGCATTCCGTTCATATTCCAGAATTTATCATTCCACGCCGACATCGTAAACATTATCCGCTGATCTCACCGCATATAGACAAACCATACTCCTTTCCACCCCGTGTATGATTCAATGTATTCATATTGAAAAATACTCTCTCTTCGGGAGAAAATGCCTGAAAATGTTCTTTACTACAGCATAGATCTGTACATCTTATTATATAGTATCATATATCAAAAAACATGCTTTTTCCCTGATTACATATAATGAAAAAAAGTCTTAAAATATTACTTTTACATGGAAGGGCACCCCATAGACGATACAGAATATTGGTTCTTATACTTATTCTTCTATGTACACCTCTTTTCGCTGCTCACACGGATATAACCATACCTGTTATACGGAATAATAACGCACGGTATATTTCCCTGTATGATATTATCAGAAAATTCAATATCGACAATTCCTTTGACATAATAACCCAGCGTGGAAAGCTGTACAGAAAAAGCTCTGTAATGGTATATCAGGTTGGACTCTCCGCTGTACTGGTGAACGGATATCTTGTTACATCACGGGAGCCGGTAATCCGCGAACGTGGCGAGGTGCTTCTGCCGGTATCAATATTTTCTTCAACATTATCAGCATTTTTCCCCGGCATTGAACTTATCAGCAATGGGGATGCATTTACCGCGAAGAACATCCGTGAACCTGAATCCGGCACTGATATTTCCGCTCCCCCCGCAATACACAAGACATCGAAGGACAGAATCAGCTTTATCATTATCGACCCCGGCCACGGGGGGAAAGACCCCGGAGCAATCGGAAGGGGTGTGTATGAAAAAAATATCACACTCCGGGTATCCCGGCATGTAACGAGGGAATTACAATCACATCTTCCGGATATCCGTGTTATACTTACGCGAAACAGGGACCGGTTCATTGAACTTTCAAAAAGAACAGAAATTGCCAATAAACATTTAACAAAAAATTCAAACGGGATATTTGTCAGCATCCATGTGAACGCATCACTGTCAAAAAAAATATCCGGATTTGAGACCTACTTTCTTTCTCAGAACCCCACAAACGAAGAGGCACGGACAACGGCGACCCTTGAAAACAATGTAATAATCATGGAAAACAAATCTTCAAAAGGCAGATATAATGACGTTGAATACCTCGAAGCGCTCATGCTTACGACACAGATCCAGAAAGAAAGCTCTCTGCTTGCAGTATCGATTCAGAACAGTATTGATAAAAAAATACATGAATTCAAGTCCCGGGGCGTTAAAAAAGCTGATTTTTTTGTACTTCGCGGCGCCCTCATGCCTGCGGCACTTGTTGAAATCGGGTATATATCGAACCGTAAAGAATTACTTTATTTGAAAAAAAACCCGTATCAAAAAAAGATTGCAAAAGGAATCAGTGATGGCATAATTCGTTTTATAAAAAAGTACAACAGTATGATAAAAAATAAGTGACAGCATTTCAATGCTGCATCTACTGTGGAAGGATATACTGCGAAACAAAATCAGAAGCATGCGGAACCGTACATCATGAAAATTATCCGGAAAACAAAAGAAACTGTTACCAGGCTGAAGGAACGCTATGAGGCAATGGGGAGCATTGAAAAAACACGGACCCTTGTCCTTGTCATTTCCCTGCTTCTTATAATGGATTATCTGTTTTTCTGCTATCATACCGGGAAGAACGTATTTGACGTGTTTCCTTCTATTCCGGTTCTCGATTCAAGGGAGGAAATAAATGTTTTTCTTCCTGACGACACTGCTCAAAATATTATATCTGAAAAAAGACGCATCCTTATACAGGATGACCCCAATGAATTTGCCCGCTCCCTGTTTAATATTGTTGTAAAGGGTTCACGGTTTGAAAACACATCAAATATTGTTCCCATCAGGATGCACATACGAAAAGTATGGATTTTTGAAAACAACTGCTACATCGATGTCAGCCATGCCAGGCTCAAAGAGAATGTAAAAGTAATTGAAGGCTCGGAAGACAGCTTCAGAAAAGCACTGGAAAAAACAATTACCACAAACATACCATCGATTAAACATGTAACAATGCTGGTAAGCGGCATACCTGACATGCGGATGTGGTAATCCGGATTATTTTCAAAACCACAAAGCAGTACTTGTTTTTTGCACCCTTGTATGCACTAACTATTGTCAGCAATACCTATGAAAGATACCATAGAAAACACCGATTTTGATTTTTTCAGAAATGTTCTCACTGAAGCTGGTGCGATTGCTCTTACACTTCAGCACAGTAATATTTCCGTTACACGAAAAAGCGACAGCACCATCGTGACCCAGGCTGATGTGGAAGTTCAGAACTATATTCTGAAGGCGGTTCGTTCCCGTTTCTCAGGATTTAATTACATCCATGAGGAAAATTTTGAAACCACACATAACGCAATTGATGACTCCACACTTTCTGTTATTATAGACCCGATAGACGGCACCGCTGTCTACACCATGGGGCTTCCAACGTGGAGCATATCCCTCGGCATTTTCCGTGGTTATACGCCACTTTATGGTTTTGTATACTCCCCGGGCTGCAATATGTTTTTTCATAATGACGATACACACGCATACCTGAACAACACGCCGATTACCGTTGATCCTCATATGGAAATTGAACGGGAAACAAATCTTTTTCTCACCCCGAATGTTATAAAAAACCGGAGGATTTCTTTTCCCGGCAAATTGAGAAACCTTGGGTCAACGGCGCTCCACTGCAGCCTTGTTGCGAACAACCGGGCAAACAGGACCCTTGCCTATATTGGTCTTGCCTATCTATGGGACCTCGCAGGGGCAATACCTGTCCTTTTGAAAGCCGGCGGACACATGCGGTACGCAAACGGAAACCATGTCGATATCCGCGGTATTGTTGATAACGGATATCTCCTCCCGGACAACATTATCCTCTATTCTATTGATTCCTTTGAAATTTTCAGCACGATATTGAAATAACTGAAGATTGGTTTGGATTATTTTTGTCCGGAAAAACAATCTTTGCTTGTTTTTATTCTAAAAAACCCCGAAAATGACTATAAAGAAATGATAGTTTTCCCGTTTACAATCAATACTTTCATTATTACATAAAACCGGACACCTAAGAATGGATAACCCTGTACACCGTAAAGTTTTTATCGCAAAAGATGTAATGTCTTTCATTACACTTCCAAATTTCAATAGTGAAAATATTGTATCAACATCAAGTATACTGGAAGCAGTAACCGATAATATTCCTGCCGGTAAAGATTCCCCCCTTTTCGCAGTACTCTTTCTCACCGTCAATGAATTTGACAATGTCTTCTACTTTTTCAAAAAATATAAATATTCCGACCTCATTTATAAAGTCATACTTTTTGATACGAAAGGGACCCTTAACACATTCAGTGATGAAAAAGTCGAATATATTATGGAACTGCGAACTTCAAATCTTTCAGTCATTGAGTTCCAGTTTACCATCCGTAAAGCCTTTCACCAGATTGAGAACTATTACAATTTTAAAACAAGAAAAGATGAGTTTCTGCTGCAGCTCCTTGATACAAAACAGGACCAGGAAGACCTTATTAATATCGGAAAATCGTTACAGCTCGAAAAGGACCCGGACAAACTGCTCCGCCTGATTCTTTTTCTTAGCAGTCTCTTGAAAAACAGGGGGAAAAGTGTTTTTTCAAGCTTCCCCTGTTTTCAC
>ERZ795057.3722-NODE-3722-length-10196-cov-54.044374_pt1 | contig 10196 bp, 8 predicted proteins | sample MGYA00375141_ERZ795057 | MGnify/ENA primary metagenome ERZ795057 (study PRJEB30186, sample SAMN05720163) | activated sludge metagenome | isolation source: Anaerobic digester | place: Hong Kong | collected 2015-01-26 ... | reverse complement strand
ACATTTATTTCAAAATAATAGGGGATTTATATTTGCATTTAAAATAACGCTGTACCTGTTCCAGGTATACCTATTTGAGGCATACCTTCTTCCGGTATACCAATTTTTGATATACCAGATTTTGCTATACCGAATTTTGGTACGCCGACTTTTCCAGGCGGTAATTGATGATTAAATTGAAATACGCATCTACAAAGGGGTATTAACCAATAAAGCGACAAATAAGCAAACCGATTTACGCGCGCGTATTATAAATAATGTTAGAAGGACAATAAGCAGGAATAGAATCTCATCATCTGAAGCTGGATTTATGAATAACCAACAGCAATAACAATCAACTTAAAAAGATGCACAAAAGCACAAAAAACCGTTTTTTAGTTTTTTTTAAAATACTCCAGTGAGAGCCGTCAGACCTAGCCCAATTGGGGTTTATATTATCGGGTCAAAATTAGAAGTTATAAACAGCTATAATTGTTGTTCTAAAACACTAATAGAAGCTTTGGAAAAAACATGACAATTTTCTCGGATTGATAACTCAAAGCTCGATCGGGTTAATATGAAGCAACTCATTAACGACAAGACGCGTTGTTATAAGAAAACTTGATTCATCCTATTAGGTCATCCGAAGGTCTACGCGATTTAAAACCATTTTTTGCCAAAAACTCTTCCGTTGCTTTTGGGGTAAAAATAAAGAACTCTATAATTTCTTTCCTAACCTTTTCAATGTTGTTTGCATTAACACCTTTCCCTTCAGCAAGAGTAGGAAATGCGTCAACCAAATCAAGTATATCTTTAGCACCTAACAAAGCAACTTTTTGAGGATCCTCACAGAGGTGCGAACAAGTACCCAACTCCTCCAAGCATTTTTCATGTGCATCAATGGTAAGATTCAGATTCCAACCATCGTTTAATGCTTTTTCCAAGAAGCCCCATTTATTCTTTTTAGATTTTACAGCAGTATAATTTATTGCCTGAATAACCGTTTCTTCCACTTTCTGAGCTCTTGCAGGTATTTTGTTACCGTACGTCTTGTCTGAAAACATCTCCGCAAGAGAAAATAGGAAATTCTTTGACATTTGCTGAATATCAAATCCCTTCAACCTAGCAAAGACAAGTATTAGTTTTAGAGAACTGTACGATGAAAAATACAGCAGGTGCTCTCTTACTGATGTATCATCTATGGAAGAAAGTTCCATAGATGACTCATTGTTCTGTTCGTTAGTTAGTTTATATATATTTTTACTAACCAACAGAACATACATATAGGGATCCATAGACTTTTCTTCCATAGAAACGGTACCAAACAAATGATTGATAAGTGCTTTAGTTTGAATATTAAGTGATTTGGCTATAATAAAACTATCTAATGCCTTTTCGATAGAAGCTTTACTCTTATTCGTCTTGCTTAGAGAGAGCTTGTGATCAATCCAACCCTTTTGTACCAAAGACTGTACAGTTTTACCGGCCCACTTGTATGAAATATTGAGATGAGACTTGATATCGCTATTAGTAATTGTAACTATATGAGAGCTCTCCAGAAGGGCGCGATCAAAGATGTGTTCTAAGACTAATTTTTCATTTGCGTTTAGTCCAGTTTGACTTCTAACAAACGTCGGAAAATTTCTCAATGTGTATAATGCAATTTGCCAGTCGAGCGTTAGATTAGAGGGATCATCTAAGGAATGTTGTTCTATAGACGTATGTTCATCTATGGAATGTTCTACTATAGACGGTTGTTCCTTTACTGCATTATGTTCTATAGATGCATGATCCATAGACGTATCTTCTATAGACGTTGGTTCTACACTAGACGCTACATCTATAGACGTGGATTCCATAGTAGTGTGTTCCATAGAACTCTCTTCCATAGATGGTTTATCAAATAAATTCTTTGAATCGCCATCAGTTTTTTTTGCTTTAACTGGTTTAACATCTATATTAGTGGGTTTAGAATCAGGAGTTTCAGCAGACTTGGGGACTCCCCAAATGGATGCTACATCCTTCTCATAGGATTCAGCTTTCGAGAGTAAGCGCGCCTGTTCCACACCAATTTGATTAACATTTTCGCTAGAATGAAGAATCTCTTCTAATGTCGTATCCTTCTTTTTCTTGGATTTATCTGTCATTCAACTCATCCCTTATGGAAAAGAACAGGATTGTCGATACGATTAAATAATTCTTCAAGCAGGCCGATTAATATATTTCTGTGGTCCACGGCAATGTTATGAAGTAAATTCCTGCGAGCAGCTATATTCTCAACCATCCTTGATGACGTGGGGATAATTGTATCGAATGAGAAGCTGTCGTATTCCTTTTGAATTGCTTTCAATAATGAGGTCTGAAGACGATATCGTTTGTCATACGCATTTACCAAAAGTCCAAGCACATTCAATCCTGGGTTTTGACTCTTCTTTGCTGTAACTAGAAATGTAAGCATATTGCTTACACCGAGCAGAGCGTGTTTCGTTAGAGTCAGAGGAATAAGGATATTATCGGCTGCGACAACCGCGTTCTGTGTGAATATTCCCAGAGAAGGCGGTGTATCAATAATTATAAGTGAATAGTTGTCCCTCACACGATCAATAGCGTCCTTCAAGCGAGTTCTTCCATCAATCTGCGACGGAAGTGTATTGCTTATGCTCTCCAGTTTTATCGAGGATGGAATTACTACTATGTTCTTGTGCTTGGGAGATGCTTGCAGAAGAGATAAACCACTGGTAGTTTCAATTACCGAAGGGTCTTCGTAGAGTTCCAGGATGTTAACTGGTACCTCAACAGGATCAATGCCAAGGGCCTCAGTTGTGTTTGCCTGCGGATCTGTATCGACCACAAGAATTGGCAATTTGCGCATGCTTTGAGGAAGTTTACTAGCATCGTTCTTCTGAAGCCAGGTAATAGTGCTTGCGACGGCAAGCGTCACCAATGTTTTTCCAACTCCACCTTTATTGTTAGCAATAGTTAATACAATGCCCATACTGAAGACCCTCCATCCCGCAATCTATGCTTTCAGTGGAAGTATATCACAAACCATTAGATATACATAACTGTTTATGATAATACGCAAACGTAGTGCTTAAAGAGCACACGGAAGATCAACAAACAAAATATTCGTTGTTTGAATAATTATAATATCATCAAATGTGAGGTAATCATCACAAACAATGAACGAAGGACTCGGTTTCATATCAATAAGAAAAGGAAATACGCCTGTAGAAAAGCGGAGTAGATCGATTTAAGGAAGAAGAAGCAAATAGCACATTCTGTGATAAAGGGAAACAATTCAATGATAGTTAACTTAAGGATATCTATGGATGTGTATTCTATAGTTGTATAGTCTATAGTTCTATGGACTTTTATTCTATAGATTGCTGTCAGCTTCTTTTGCCAGAATAGTCTCTTCAAGGGCTAACATATCAATAATCCTATCATCGGCAAACGAGTATAGAGACCCTTTTGCCAGGATTACGTGATCAACCATTCTTATTCCAAGTATCTCGCCAGCTTTTTTAATTGCATTGGTTGTACTTTTGTCTTCTTCAGACGGCGAAGGATCTGCACAAGGGTGATTGTGCACCAAAATTATTCCCGCGGCGGATCTCATAATGGCCGGTCTGAATACTTCGCGTGGGTGGCAAATACAGCTGTCGAGTATGCCTGAACTAACAAGGTCAATGCCAACGATATTTAGTTTTGTGGAAAGAGATACAACTTTCATGACTTCCTGGTCCAGGTCAATCATTTCATGACAAGCCCAGTATATTGATTCAGGCCGTTCAACACGATTATGGTGGATTTGACTCCTCATGTACTCCGGATAAAACCTGTTCATCAAATCAATCAAAGATTTGACAATGCAACCTGTTTCAGTTTCTAGATCAAGCTCTTTCAATAGCATCTCACTTCTTACAGTGGAAAGGTCCTTCAAATACTCCCTGACAATCTGTAGATCGTTTCTACTAAGCATAACAAACGCCTCCTAAAATGAAATAGCCTCACCGAGGTGAGGCTTTAGTGGCTTCTTGCTGTAGAAAAGGGGTGGGGCACAAATCTCACTACCCTATCTACAAGGCTAGAAACCCACATACTGGTACAGCCGCCGAAGCGCTAACATTCAGCTAATCAAAATTTGGAGCTTATTAGGAAGCATTGGAGGCATAAAAAAACGGCCCCAAAGGGAGCCGCTAAAGTTAAAGGTCAAATAAACATTTATAGCAGATAGATTTAGTACATTTTAATCAATGAACAAGTTGCTGAGTATCAACTAATTGTGTATACGTTTATGCTGCGATAACAGGCATTATATGCTGATTATAAATGATATTGTTGACAACTGGCATGGATAACAGATTAGGCAAATTAATGTTAGTCACGTAATAACCTTTATCATATTCCGAACGCGCGACTTCCCTGTTGTAATACTCATTAATGGCGTCATACAGCATATCCATATCGTCTAATGACAGATATTTAGTATTGTGTTTATACTCATTGCAGCCATTTACTGAACACAGCGAGTTATAGGTCTTCTTATCATTGTTGCCATAGACAGATGGAGTAAACGATGTTTTGAACACCTTGCTACCTAAAGAAGCGGTAAGGTTGTTTTCAATGTTGTATAGCTCACACTTCTCTCTGGGATTGTTGTAGTCAACCGAAAGAGCAATGGCACAAAACGCGCAGGGCCTCTTTCTTTTTACATCGTAGTATTTGCTGTCAAAGTTGGGGTAAATATAGTAGTAATCACCTTTTGCTGTCAATTTGAAGGCGCGTCTGAAGGCATAAAGTAACTCTTCCTGATTAATTATTTTTCGGCCATTGTCGTATAGAGAACCTACCAAATGGTAATGCAAGATTCCGTTGTAACTTTTGCCCTTAGCTGTACTTGGAACCAGAATTGATTTGAGATCATACCCTTCAACCTTGAATTTTTTGGTAGTATGTGTAATGAAACTCTTGGCATTCTTGAAATTGGCTTTAAGGTTGAATTTCTCACTGTGCAGGATTTCTTTTACAGGCTTGAAATTGATAGCAAAATTCGGTTGCAAGTAGTAGGCGGTCTGCATAGTCTTTTCGATTTCGTTGTAGCAATGTGAGTAATAGTTCGTCATCAGCCTTTCTTTAATTGGAGAAGACAGTTTGCTATGTTCGAAGTATTTTTGCTTTCGCGCACCACAATACTCTATCTGAAGTTTATCACTCCAGTAGCGCTTCCCGTTTGAAAAAGCTAACGTCGCGTCTTCAATAAAACCGAGACTGGACTTTTCTGAACGGGTCATAGGCGGCCTGGAAATGTTCAGTGACCTTTTCCCATCTGTGACGGTGAAACGGTACACTTTTAGATTCTCCATCTCATGTAGTTCAAGAAATATATTACTCAAATCAGTTTCGCTTTTCATCGCCAATACTGGATCACCTCACTTTTTTCAATCAAGCATAACATTCAATCAATGGTTAAAGTGATTATAAATGTCGAATTTAATAAAGTCCGCAAACCCAGAAAAAGACTAAATTTCAACAACTTTTATCGAAAGATGATAAGCTAATTTCTATACCATTGCCAATGATGTCAACTTTTTTGTGCGTTTCTTTATATCTTTCTCGTCCCTGATTGCCTTCATCCTTTTGTAATTTTCAAATTTTCTGGCCAAATAAATTGTGGAGTCTTTGTATATGTAGTCCGCAAATTTTAGGCATTCAGCCTGTTTTGTAATTCGTATATAGTGATGGCCTTTTTTGTCAATCTTATGTTTATGATCAACGCCGACTTTCGTGAGTACTTTACTTAAGCCATCGCACATCATTGCAGTTCCCCAATAACCAATCAAAAAGCCCTTCTTTTTGCTTATTGAAATACAGCCATCTCCATCGATTAAACCTCTAATAAAATGAGGCTCAAGGTCTTCCGAGAGCCATTCTGGCCATGTGCGCGTGTAAGTCATATTGCCGCAGATACCAAGCGCAGCTATTTGCTTACTCACAACTTTGTTGTAGATTCCAAGTCTGTATAGCATCTGAGCATTTTCTCCTGCATAACTATTTGCTGAGTTTTTGATAGGCTTAATTCTTGCGTTTGATCCGATTGCTTCCTTTATTTTATGTAGGATGTCCTCACTGTCTGCAGCAACATCAATTTTTGCGACATTTGGAGACACGCTATTTGAGCCGTCAGAATAAAACCAGCCCATTACATAAGCCTTCTCTTGGGTGTCAATTATCTCGAAAAATGATTCGTCTACAGTATATTTACGTTTGTTAACTGCTCGCTCTTTTCCCAAAGGACCATAGCGTCGATTTAGGCGCGTATAGATTGTAGAGTTTGTAACCCCAAAGGCCTTTGCGATGTCACTTATCTTTTTATCTTCTTTGTACATTTTATAAATTGCTTCTACTTCTTGATCCGAAATGACTTTCTTCAAAAAAGACGACCTCCACAAATTAATTTGTTTCTAGTTGTAGAAATAACAAGTCATAATCTGTGGAGGACAAGGGCCCTTATAAATAGCTATACGCAGCTTTATAATTGGCTTATAGTAAATTGTGCGAGATTTTAAGAATAATCTTATACGTCAAGAGAAGGATATTTTGCAGAGATCAATTTGCCTCTTCCTAAGAGGATCCTTGGCCAAACATTTATCTGCAAACATGCGCTTTTCTTTACAGATTTGGCAGGCTTTAAAAGAAAGGAATTATCGGTAGGTTTGTTAGAGACAGAGACTTTTATGCAAATATCAATCTCAAGATTGTTGCTAACAATCTTCGGGTCATTTGCAATCATTTACACGGCGTTCTTTGCGAAAGATTATGGATATCATTTTCGCTATTAATTTGTGATACATCCTACATTTGTGGTAAGATTTCGTTGCCATTCTTTGCGGTGTTGGTTGACTAAATTTTCACCGCTCTTGGATGTGATTCTTTGGGACTCAAAAAGAATTTTATGCAAATGTTTGACAAATTCAGAAGTATCAAGAGCACCTCAATTAAGCTTCCTGCTACTAAAGAAAAGGATATTGTTCCTCAAATCGGATCTCACAGAATCCCTCCCGACATATTCGATCTATTGTGGTTTGAAGATGGTCCATACAAAAATCTATTTGTTCATAACGAAAACAGAGTGGAGATCGAAGGCTTCGTGTTAGAATTTTCGATTAGTGAATCCAGTGATCCTAGTGCAATAAGTATGAAGGAGCAAATATGCGAACCATCTGAGAATAAAAAAATACCCGAACTAGGTTACTACCCTTCCTACTATGTAATGTCTCCAGAACAGCGCTGGCAATATTTGGAATGGTTAACTAATATCGATTTAGACATAGACATTGGCTATGTTTTCGTTTTCTATTACGGTCTTGAAAGACATTTATTCTTAGGGAAATATGAATCGGCATTCAACACAATACTGAGATTAAGGACTCATCACAAAAATTCATCATTCATTTTTTACTCTTCACATGCTCTAGTGGCGTCTTGTATTCTTCACAGAAGGCCAGATCTCTTTTTGAAGTATCTAGAATCGCTTAAACACAGTGAAGACCTAAGTATATCTAATCTATATCTGCTTGCTAAATATGCTATGCAAATTGATCTTGTTTCTGAAGAGCTGGTTCTATTAGCAAACACTGTTGGGTTCAAAAACAAGCATTATTTGAAGAACGAATCACAGGTCTTCATTAGTGAACTGAAGAAGTTGTTGTTGGACAAGTATGGAAAGAATTCAATGCCGTTGTCTCATTTCCCATTAAAAGAATGGCCAAAAGAAAATGAGTGTTTGGCTGCAAATATGTCGTTTCTTGATGATTATAGAGCTTCCGAAGTACCATCTCTGAAGGAGTATCCAAAGTTTAAAAATACCGTCTTAACTCTACTTGAAGAGGCCCACAAAAATACAAAAGAAATTTTAAGAGCCTCTCGTAGTTCAAAAATCTCAATGATATTGCCAACTGCAGAGCAACAAGATGTTGCAAAAAAGCCTTCCAAAATCTTCAATAAATCCGAGCTGTTTGACCAAATAGACACGACAATATTCGACAAGAATATTGCTTATTACAAAAAGGGAATTTGCCCCAATTGCAACAACATTCTGAAAAGTAGATCAAAGACTAAGATAAAGTGCAGTTATTGCGGGGAAACGGTCTATGTGAAGAATAATATATTTACTGGACAAAAAGTACTACTCACTTATGAAGAGCTGCAAAGAATGGAAGACATAAAAAACGAAAGAGTAAGACGAAATTGGATTGTGAAGGTAATTCAAAGTAATGGTTTTTCGATAGAAGAGTTATTGGAATCAAGAAAACGCTCTGGTAAAGATTATGAAGAAATTCTTCTAGAGCTCCTAGAAAAAACTATAGTAATACATAAGCTAAAAGGAGACATGGGATTATGTCGTAATTCGATAATGTACCTCGGAAGAGTAAATGAGAAACTAGGCAACAAGAGAAAAGCTTTGGAGTTGTACTTAAATACGTGTTTCTATGATATCAATGGACCAGTCAATTGTTCTAGCAGTTTTGTTCTTGAAAGTGGTATAGCGATTTCATTTGCGGAGAGATTTGATGCTAAGAGTTTCTTATCTTTTGCACCTGCAGTGTTGAATTGGATAGAGAAACTGGGAAGAGAGCTCGGAATGACCATGTCTCAAATTGAGGATCTTTTCAAAAAGTCTTCTAAACGCTGTATTGAGCCAGGAATGACCGTATCTCCATCTCAAGCGTGGAATGCTCTATCTGAATGGCTAAATGATACTTGATGAGATGCTTGATATTAATTTAAAGAATTCTGAAGATGGTAAACCTTACGTTGTTTTCTGAATGAGTTAATCCTAGGTCAAGGCGCGCTTGATTTTCTTTAGAGTGTTGATAATACCTTTTATTCTATGATTCCTTTTTGAACCCAGTCCCGATAACGTTCTTTGCTTTAATCTTTTTTTGCTTCTGTCTAGCTTTTGAAGTGCTGATCTATCCATAGGTCCAGTTCAGTATTAGTTCCTACGATATCCAGCAGCTTCTTCCTTGTTAGATATGATGCTTGTTCACCAATGCCAGATACTTCCAGCATTTTTTCAACCTCTTCAGGTGTTTTTTTTGGATAGGTCATGGATCGTCTGATATCTTATAGCTTATAACTTGCTACTTGTTGTTTCTCTCTGGCTTGTTTCTAACATTTTCTTCTTTTTTAGTTCCCTCGAACCAAAATAGCTCATCAAAGCAAGAATAAAAGCCAGCCCACCCCAAATTTGGAGGTCTTTGAAGGTTTCTGGACTCGAAATCAAACCAATAACCCCCGCAATCACGAAAATAACCATTGATACCTTGGGATAGGTCATAACAAAAGCTGCACCAAAAATAAACAAAAAAAGGACAATGATACCACTTCCTGCTTCTGTGGTAATTGACTCATCTTCTGACAGTCCCCCCACCGCACCAAGAGCACATGACTGAAACCCCACAATTATTGCTAGAAACAACGCTATAATGAGAACAGCGATTCTCACTGTTATACCCCCTTTTTTGTTTTCTTAGAATATTTTACTAGCTTCACTAATTACCTGTTTGAATCCTTCCATCTATCGATGATCTGTTTGTAGATCCTTTTAACCATAATTCGTAGTAATTCATATTCCTTCAGCAACTTTAGATATGTCGAAAATCAGCGGTGGATAAACGTTATAAATTAGCTCTACTAACTTTGTGCTTTTAGGAATTTCGAAGAAAACAGCTCCCCTTGATATACCCCCATTTGGAGCTATATCCCCTCTAAATGTTCTACTGTACTTTGATGGCGGATCAAACATAAAAGTACCGGAGTAAGTATATCCTTCGTTGTCTCTCAAATATAAAAGAAGTCCTGCCGCAAACGAATCCGGCTCTGAACTGTTATTTTGGATAAGGAGATCAAGTACTATGTATTCTTGGTCTATTCGTACTATTTCCTTCAGAGTAATTGCTAAATCTTTACCAAGTAGGGGTTTATCAATTTCTATAACCGGTTTGCTACCAAGTTGAACGACCTCATACTTCCAGGTACCGTTGTCTTTAAGAAGAACTACTCGACCTTCAGTTGTCACGGCGTAAAGGTTCGCAAGTGATAATGTTGTTACCAGCAAAATCAAGAACAATAGCATACCTTTTTTCATTGTTTGCCTCCTTTCACTGTATCTTTACGGCGACTCCATTAGTTACCTGTTTCTTTTCCTA
>ERZ795057.3715-NODE-3715-length-10205-cov-21.109261_pt1 | contig 10205 bp, 9 predicted proteins | sample MGYA00375141_ERZ795057 | MGnify/ENA primary metagenome ERZ795057 (study PRJEB30186, sample SAMN05720163) | activated sludge metagenome | isolation source: Anaerobic digester | place: Hong Kong | collected 2015-01-26 ... | reverse complement strand
TACCTTGACAGCATTAAAAACGTAGGCTCACTTTTCCTCGGCAGATACGCGCCGGTTGCTGTTGGTGATTATTACTCAGGGACAAACCACATTCTCCCAACTGGGGGTGCGGCGAGGTTTTCATGCGGAACTTCAGTGGAAACCTTCATGAGAAGGACAACATTCCAGCTTCTGAACAAGGAATCTCTGAAGAAGGCGCAGGGGCCTGTGAATCTTATGTCTGAATACGAAGGGTTTGACGACAAACACGGCGGTTCAGTTAACGTAAGGTTTGAAAAGTAACTAAGATTTTATGGAGTAAATGAATGACTAAAAAAGCCTGGTTTATACTTGAAGACGGAACAGAATTTGAAGGAAAAATGTTCGGTTATGACAGTGAAACAATGGGAGAGGCTGTTTTCAATACATCAATGAGCGGCTACCAGGAGGTCCTTACTGACCCATCCTACTGCGGACAGATAGTGGCCATGACATACCCGATGATCGGTAATTACGGGGTCAACAGGGAGGATATGGAATCCGACATGATTCAGGTTGCCGGGTTTGTGGTGAAGGAGTACAGCAAAACATACTCCAACTTCCGGGCAACAGGCTCTCTTGGTGACTTTCTCAAAGACGGAAGGATTGCTGCAATAGAAGGTGTAGACACAAGGATGCTGACCCGCCATCTTCGGGACAAAGGGGCCATGAGGGCGGGCATATTCCTTGATAAAAAGGGAGCCATTGACAGGCTGAAGAGCCACCCCTCAATGAACGGTCTTGACCTTGCCTCAAAAGTAACATGCGAAGAGAAATATTTTTTCGGTGATAAAACTGCAGGCAATCCTGACATTGCTGTGTACGATTTCGGAGTGAAGAAAAATATTCTGAGACTGCTGAAAGCATCGGGATTCAACGTGACCGTCTATCCTGCGAAGACTCCCCTTAAAGATGTTGTTGCAGATGGCGCGAAGGGTGTATTCCTTTCAAACGGCCCCGGCGATCCGGATGCAGTTGATTACGCTAAAGTTCTTGTTCAAGATATTGCCAAGGAGGGGATCCCATGCTTTGGGATATGCTTAGGTCACCAGATTCTTGGACTCGGCCTTGGCGGAAAGACTTACAAACTGAAATTCGGCCACAGAGGCGGGAACCAGCCGGTAATGAATCTCCCCACAGGAAAAGTGGAGATAACTTCACAGAATCACGGATTTGCTGTGGACATGGACTCTCTCAAGGGAAACACCGATATTGAGATTACTCACATGAATCTTAATGATAAAACAGTGGAAGGGCTGCGTCATAAAAAGCTCCCGATATTCTCGGTGCAGTATCACCCTGAAGCGTGCCCCGGCCCCAATGATTCACAGTACCTCTTTGATCAGTTCAGGAAGATGGTTTCGTAACAGGAAAATTATTCCCTGTCCCAGTTATCAGCTTCATAGGCGAGCCTGTTAAGGCTCGCTTTCAGTTTTTTGCTCCTTTTATCCTTAGGCGGGAAATCATCATGTATATATTTCTCCATTGCCTTTACCGCTCTTTCAAGCGATGTATCTCCATCCATGTCATTGAAGTAGCTCATAATCAGCTCTCTTCCGGGATTGGAGAGTTTATGCTCAATGAGATTTTCCACCGCGTCAAAGAGTGCGTCTTTGAATTCTTCTTTGCTCAAAATTTGATCCTCCGGAAAGAATAAGAATATATTATTTTAAGCATGTCTACAATATTTTTCTATACTTTAGCAGCTGCCGACAGGTTTAGTTCGATGGGGTCATTGCGAGGAGCGATAGCGACGTGGCAATCTGTTCAGATTATAAACATTTTATTGTTAAAAATTACTATTTGTGTCATAAATAGATTATGACGCACATGGAAGTGCTAATGCCGCGGCTGCATGAACGTAGCGGAGCGGCCTTCACTCCCTGATGGTCGTTCACAATGACATGATTTAAATGATTCGTTATTTGCGAGAATTCGCTTTGAATTACATTTGATTTTTAAACAGTTACCGGAAAGTTTGTTGATTATTATAATCATCTCAATATTATAGCAAGAAGAGAAATTATCAGGTCAGGAAAAATAGCCGGTGAAAAAAAATATATTCATTGTATGCGCAATCTGGACTGCAATAACTGCTGCATCATTTTTATGGAACTACAGTAACGCGATTGATGAACAGCGTAAACTTGCTTTTCAGACAGCAAGAAGCTGTTTCCAGCAGATTGTCCTCTTCCGTTTCTGGAATGCCGCACATGAGGCAGTGTTTGTCCCTGTGACAAAATACAGTCAGCCTAACCCCTATCTGAATGTACCTTTACGTGATATTAAAGTGAATAAGGCTCTTACACTGACACAGATTAATCCGTCATATATGACCCGGCAGTTATCAGAAATTGCTTTAATGAAAGATGGAATAAAGTTCCGCATAACAAGCCTTAAACCGATAAGGCCCGCAAACAGGGCAACCCTTATTGAGGAGGCAGCGCTGAAAAACTTTGAGAAAGGTAGCGCTGAGGAGGGCGCAATAATCAAAAACGGCGACGGGAAAGCATTTTTCTACATGGCTCCACTCAGGACTGAGGCAGCGTGCCTGAAATGTCACGCAGTCCAGGGTTATAAAGAGGGTGATATACGAGGAGGTATCAGTGTTATACTCCCGTATATTCCGAGAATTCCACTTCTGATGATCTCCGCGGTTCACCTGTTCATGCTCTGCGCGGGACTGCTGGGGCTTGTACTGGCAGGATTTAAACTCTCCGATGCATATGCTGTTATACGGAGGCAGGCTGTATTTGACGCGCTCACAGGTATACCGAACAGGCACACTTTTTCCGAGAGAATACTTACTGAATTCAACAGAAGCCTGCGTGACGGCTACCCTCTCTCTATAATCATGGGCGACATTGACAATTTCAAGCTTTTTAACGACACTTACGGACACGGCGCCGGAGACGAATGCCTTAAGAGTGTGGCAAAATCTATTGAAAAATCATTGAAACGTCCCGGTGATTTCTGCGCCAGATATGGAGGTGAGGAATTTATAATTATTCTCCCCGCAACTGATCAGAATGGAGCAGTAAAAATTGCTGATGAAATCAGAACCAATATTTTTAACCTGAATATTCCGCACGAAAAATCTATCCCCATGCTGCGGGTATCCATAAGCTTAGGAGTTGCAACTAAAAATACCGGTGAACACATCTCACATGAGGTACTTTTGAAGATGGCTGATGATGCCCTGTATATTGCAAAGGAGAAAGGACGCAACAGGGCAGAGCATTATACTGAAAGCAGAGACTAATTTAACCTGCCCTTTATTACCTCGTAATTGAGTGAACTGAATCACCAAAGGCTGACCGTGACTCTCCGTTCCTGATAAAAGATACAGCAGTCTTAAAAAGCTTAATAACTGTAAGCCGGGGGATATCTTTCATACAGGGAAGTATCATTTTTCTCCTGATCTGGACAAAAGCCCCGGTTAATGATGTTACACAGAGTTTACCATAGTGACTCGCTGAAATCTCGTCACCGTCGCGCAGGATAACATCACCGCTCCCGGGCCATGTAATCCACAGTGTCCCCCGGATGCATCTTACGATATAAGCTCCTCTACCAAAAGAAACAACCCTCCCCTTCTCAATATGCATTTTCATATCTTCAGCTTTCGTTTTAAACATGTACTGCTCCTCCATTTCTGAAAATCACGGCTGCTACTGCTGCTGTAATTTTTAAAAAAAATAGAATAAAATGATTTCAATTTACAGCAGCAGTTATAGCTTTTCCTCCGACTACAGAGTCTTTTTAAAGTTCACTGTGTCCTTTAATTTTAGTAAAACTGTGTCTTTATTTTTTTTCACCGGTATATAAACCTTCCATAAAAGAGGTCGGGATATGAAAATCACAAGGTATGAGCAGGTAGCTGAAAAAATACTGAATCTTATTGAGCACGGCGTCCTGAAGGAGGGGGAAAAGATACCATCCATGAGACAGCTTGCTGTTGAACTCGGCGTAAGCGTTAATACTGTAAAAGAGGCATACTGGACACTTGAAAAGCAGAACCACATAGAGGCTGTTCCACAATCCGGGTTTTACGTTAAAAAGAGGGCCAGGGAGTTTGAGTCTTCACTTTTTGATCCGGCACTAATGGATCCTCAACAGGTGGGCCTGTGCCAGATTTACGGCGCATTCCAGTATTCAGGAAAATACAGTCCTGAACTGAACCTGGGGCTGTCTAACCTGCACCCCGACTTCTGGCCTGTGGATAAACTCGGTAAATACATGCAGGAGGCGCTCCGCTACCACGACCATGACTCCTTCAGCTACGTGATGTCCCCCGGTTACCCGGAACTCCGCAAACAGATCGCCCGTCTTGGTCTTTCCGGCGGTATGGAACTGAATCCCGATGAGATAATAATCACTAACGGCTGCCATGAGGCTATCTTTCTTACTCTTATGACTGTATGCAAGCCAGGGGACACTGTTGTTTATGAAAGCCCTATATACTTCAGTTCACTTCAGCTTCTTCAGCGGCTGAACCTCAAGCTTATTGAGATACCGGCATCCGCAAATGAAGGGATGAACCTGGACACTCTGAAATTTGTCCTGGACAACCATCCAGTTAAAGCAGTTTTTACTATTCCGAATTTCAATAATCCCCTGGGGTTCGTAATGCCTGATGCAAAGAAAAAAGAAATGGTGCAGCTTCTTGAAAAATATAAAGTCACTCTTATCGAGGATGACATCTACGGAGATCTCTTTTACGAAACAAGGCCATCTGCCTGTAAAAGTTATGACAAAAAAGGGAATGTTATACTCTGCTCATCAATCACAAAGACTGTTGCTCCGGGACTCCGCATAGGGTGGGTAGTCCCTGGTAAGGAATATTATGATGAAATTACGCGGCTTAAAACCCTGCTGAACATCTCAACTGCCGGGATAAACCAGATTGCAGCCGCGCGTTTTCTTAAGGAAGGGGGATATGACCGCCACATGAGGAATCTCCGTGTTGCACTTAAGTCACAGGTTGCAGAAGTGAGGAACTGTATTCTTGAGAATTTCCCTGCAGGAACTGAGGTTACAGAACCTTCCGGCGGCTCACTGCTGTGGGTAACTCTCCCGGAGGGGATCGATTCCCTTGAAATATATCATGACGCTTTGAAAAAAAATATACTCATTGCGCCGGGATGTTTATTCTCTCTTAGACAGAAGTATTCCAACTGTATGAGGATCAATGCCGGACACTGGAATGAAAAGATCCGGAAAGCAATTATTTACCTGGGGAAACTCTGCCGGGAATATAATTCAGAGAAGAGAGAACCGGTTTCATCTGATGAATGCCTGAAAGCTGCTGCTGAATAAAATCTTTCTGTTGACTATTTTTAACTGAAAGATTAAATTATAACAAATGGTGAAATGATTATCATCCCGTCATTTCGAACGCATGTGAGAAATCTAAATTGCTGAAATAATTATTATCAGAATGATACTCCGGTAATTAAACGAAAAAATCAGATTTCTCACCCGATGAAATGACGTGGGTTCGAAATGACAAGTTAACGTAAAAATAAAATAGTATAATTCTATATATTACTATTAACCGGAGATCCCTTTAATGAAAATTCTCAGATGGTTTATTTCAGCCGCTATAAGTTCAGGAATATTCTCCATTCTTTTCGTCGTAGTAGATGCCGGTACACTTATATCCGCTTTACTCGGCGGCGCGGCATTCGCAGGGGGAGCTCTCCTCTTTGCCCCTGAAAAGATCGATCCCGCATTTGCGGCTGCTGCAAAGGATACAGGAATTGATCCGAAACAGATTAAGGGGATTATCTCCGGCGGGAAGAAAAAGATTAAGCTTATGAAGGGATTCACTGAAAAGATTGAAGATTCGGAAATCAACGCAGGAATTATTAAAGTCGCTGCCACAGCTGAAAGTATTTTCCGGAATTTTCAGAAAGACCCGAAGGATATTAAGGCAGCACGGCAGTTCATCACATACTATATGGATGCAGTAATTAATGTTCTGCGGCAGTACTCGGCCATCCCTGAAGGTGCTGCGGGGAAAAAAGATTTCAGGAAAAAGGTTATAGAGCTCCTGACAACAGCAAATAAAAGTTTTGAAAAGCAGCTGGCCAGGCTTTACGAAGATGATTATCTCAACCTTGCCAGCGAAATGAGCGTCCTTGAAAAAACATTAAAATCAGAAGGGATGATGTAATCCCGCATCTTCACTTCTCAGTAAGGAGCATAACCTCAACACGCTTAAGCCTGTTATCGTATTCACGTTCAGATTCATCCGTGAGCCGCGAAAGTGGTTCCCCTGAACCTACTCCATTAGTTCTGATCCTGTTGGGGTCCATTCCGTAACTTGTGACAAAAATCTTTTTCACCGCCTCTGCCCTTACGCGGGAAAGTTCAGAATTTGCCGAAGGGTCGCCTTTCAGCCCTGAATGCCCCTTAACAAGAATCCTGAAATTAGGATAGTGCCTTATGCTTTCAACAATCTCCTTTATCTGCTCCTGGCCGCTTTCATCGATCATTGACGTCCCGCTTCTGAAAGTTACAGGGCGTATTTTCAGGCTCCCGACTACAGAAAGGCTGAGCCATTCTCTGTCAGATATCTGTGCGAACCTTCTATTGAGTGACTGATCTGAAGCAGAACTGTCATCACCAGGCTTCGTTACTCCGCCGTATAAAGAAGCTATAAAAGCGGAATTAATAACAGTATAGGGATCATTATCAATGAGAGGATTAGATGAAAAATCTTTATTTTCAATCAGTATCTTCAGTGTTGAGTTTATTGCATCAACAATTTCGGGCTGTTTATGCTGGCTCTTTGTTGTGAGTCCGAACCAGGTGGTATTTTCCGCGTAATTTATCCACTTCACGCCTTTCAGCATATACTCTACTTTTTTTTCAGCAATTGAAAGATGAGCGGTAATGTCCTGCTTCAGACGCAGAGGTGAGGATCGGTAATAATTCATCGTCTCAAAATATTTCCTCAGGAGGAGATTAACAAGCTCCGGTTTCTGCTTCGCGAAGTTCCGGTTTACAAGGAGTATGTCAACAATCAGATTTTCAATATCCTCCGACCCGATAAGCTTAACAACACCGGGGTCAGATAATGCCTCTGTAACATGGGGTTCCCATATTGCAGCGCAGTCAACTCCCCTCTTCATGAATTTTTCATAACCCTCTTCCGCGCCATTAACTTCAACGCGCCATTTAGTATCACCTGAAGCAAAGAGCGGGATATCGAAGTGCGAAGAAATGGCTTTAAGGAGATGCTCACTTGGCGATGCCGGCGTAAAAGCTATGGTAAACTTCTGTTTTGTTTTAAGAGCTTCAATATTCTGAACCGAATCTTTCCATGCTACTACAGCATCCCCCCCTTTAGACTGATCAAGAACAGCAATTATTGCTCCGGGATATTTCACACTCTTCCCGTTCAGCAGATATGAATCAACCGTACAAACCGCAAAATCGATCTCTCCATCTTTAAGCATCTTCATCCTTTCGGGATAATCAGCTTTATCATCAATAACTTTTATCCTGTATCCCTCATCCCTCATCATTGTTCCAAAAACCGGGGATTTAAAATAGAAGTATCCGATCCAGCTGTCCAGGGCTATTGAAATTTCACCTTTAAGTCCCTTCGCGTCACTTGTGCTGAAAGTGATCTCCTTTACTGCTTCTTTTTTTTCAAAGAAAACGAAGATCCCACCGCCTATTACAGCTGCAAGTATGGCAAGTCCTGCTAATCGTTTAAGTTCCTGCATATTAAAAATCCGTTACAGTAAAATTTTCTGTTTCAGCAAGCACGCTATCGAGTCCTTTTGACAGCTCTTCAAAATTTTCAGCCGCTTTGTAGTATATTCTTCCCGGCTGGTTCAACGCGTGCCCTGTGCCTATCTTCAGGCCTATTGTATGGATAGCTATCGGGGTTTCCCTGAGTATCTGGTCAACGGCATACCCCATCTTATTCCCGTCAGTGGCCTGCCCGTCTGTTAGTATTATAAGACTATATTCTCCATAGCCCATCTGCTTTTTTGCCTGGAGGCCCAGCTTCTGATAAGCTATCTCTATACAGCTGCCGAGAGGAGTATTCCCTCCCGCCTTGATCTTATTCACTTCTTCAATAATCTTGTTTTTCGGAGATCCAAGAGGAGCACGTTCATGAAATCCATTGGCATCAAAGGACGTAAGACCTATATTCGATTTATCAGGAATTATTTTAATAAACCTGACAAAGGCCTTTTTTGCAATCTCAATTTTTTCACCAGCCATACTTCCTGAGCCATCAAAGATTATATAATAATTTCTGGCACCTGTCCGTTTAAGATCCACTTCAACTTCATCTTTTATTGATGGAGGGGGCCATGTTTCCTTAGCAACAGCTTCACTGAGTCCCCCATCCTCAGAACTAAAGACTTTTTCCGCTTCGTTCTCTTTACCGCATGAAAGAACAGCGAAGAAGATAATCAGCAGAAAAAAAATGATTAACTGTTTCATAAACACCCCCGGTTACTGCAGCGGGCGGAAAACCTGCTCCTCCGCCTCAACCTGAAGTACTTTAAACTGAACCCTCATATTCTGATGCCACTCATTCTCATTCTGCGGCACACCAAACTTCGGAGCATCAATGCCGTGCCCTATTATATTAAACTGCGATGTGTCAAGGGTTATACCTTTTGATGATGCATACTTAACGATCTCTGTTCTTGCGGAGTCAGCCCTGCTGTAGCTGAGATTTTTTGCCGCCTGTCTTATCTTTTTAAGAACCAGTTCGTCAGAGCCCTCCTTCTGCTTGCGGAGGAACCCCATGGGATCTGTATGCCCTTCAATTGTGATTAGCGCCCCCCCGTAAGTTGAAGCGAAATCAATAACACGGTCAAACTCCTGTTTATATTGCGAGACAGGAAATGAATTCTGGTTAGGCTTAAAAAATATTTCAAATGAAAACAGAGCCTCACCGCTTCCGCTGAGTCTTTCAGCCACCTGTGAAGCTTTCCCGGCATCGAACCTGGTGACCCTGACATCTGACGCATATTTTAATCCCTCCCTCAGTTCATTATAGTCCCAGCCTGCCACTGATATTTCTGAAGTTTTCCCCAGGAGCCCCAGCACCATTAGCGATTCCTGGATTTCAGAAGTCAGTTTTCTGTAGTTCCTCGGGAAATTGCTGTCAGAGAAGAACCTTACATTCCCCGCATAACCTGCAATATTTGCATCAGTATACATCCCCTTCACATCCTCAACAGCACCGGCATCATCAAGAAGAAGCTTACCGCTCACTGAAAGCAGAGTCTTCGTTTCTGCTGAATCCTTTTTATTTATAAGATCCCGTACCTGCTCTTCCGCTTTAAGGAGAGCCTTAACGAATCCTTTAACCTTATCTTTGTTCTTTTCAAAATAGTCTCTTCGGACCGCATACACATCGCTGATAATCCGGTCAGCTGTTTTTGTAGAAAGAAGGATTTTTGCACCCTTAACCGAATCCTCTGCACCTGTACCCACAGTACCCTGAGAAGTAAGGGCAAGCGCGTCAGGTATAATTACAAAAGCGGCATCCATGTCGCTGCCGGAGAATTTTGACATAGGTGTGTCACCTTTTGAACCAACAAGGTCATTTGTCCAGACAATCGAAACCTCTGTCGGCTTAACCTGGGCGTCTTTAAGCAACTTAAGCATATAATCCACATGCGGGCCGCCGCGCTGAATCGCGATCCTCTTCCCCTTCAGATCTTTTACGCTTCTGATCCCGCTCCGTACAACAAGTGCGTCACCACCTGCTGACCATGAATGCTGAAAAATAAGAACAGGCTGTGCAGCAGCACTAGTTCCTAATTTATCCAGTGCCATATTAAGCATACCCATTGTGCCCCGGAGAAATACAATTTCACCCTTCAGGTACATATCCACCTGCCTGTTAAAATCATCCTCTCTGAAGAGATCAATTGAGAGTCCGGCTTCATCAAAAAGCGACCCCTTGATAGTCTTCGAATTTTTTCCGTTAGCGTGGATAGTAATAATGTCTGCGCCCCATGCAATCAGGGGAACCTTAAGTGCATCACCCCCTTTAAGCTCGCCCACTTCGGGATCAATTTCCCCCTCCGGTGTTTTCTTTTTACATCCGGAGAAAGGGAAAACAATAAGTGCAATAACAGTACAGATTAATAAAAGCCTGATCTTTTTCTTCATAAGGTTACACCTTCATATAATTAAAA
>ERZ795057.3710-NODE-3710-length-10218-cov-3.612418_pt1 | contig 10218 bp, 4 predicted proteins | sample MGYA00375141_ERZ795057 | MGnify/ENA primary metagenome ERZ795057 (study PRJEB30186, sample SAMN05720163) | activated sludge metagenome | isolation source: Anaerobic digester | place: Hong Kong | collected 2015-01-26 ... | reverse complement strand
TCGATAATAACATTTCTATCCATCGGATCAGAAGTTCCGAACCTTGGAGAGCGTGAAACATTATGAGCCAGTAAATTATGATGATATGAAGCAGTTGACCCTCCCAGTACGGCCCCATAACTCCTTACCCCTTTGGGATGCCCGGCATTATACAAAGCTTCGGCAGAGATACACCATTGTACGGTAATGTCTGCATCATCATAAAACCCGATATTCTCTTCAGCAGACCAGGAAAAAGAACAGTGGTCGATAATGAAATTCCCGCCGTTCTCTATATTCAGACACGCTCCCTCTATAAAATAAGTATCATCACGTAATCCCGTTCGAAACCGAATATGCCTGATGATCAGGTTATGACTCCCTCCCAGGTTTACCGTTCCTCCTTTAATACAAATACCATCTCCGGGCGCTGTTTGTCCTGCAATTGTAACATTGTCACGACTTACCCTAAGTTCGCTTGTAAGCTGTATAATTCCTGAACAACTAAAAACAATTGTTATGGGATCCGATCCCGAAGTCTCCAGGGCTGCTCTCAAGGAACCCTTATAACCTGCACTCCATTTATCAGTATTGTCTTTAAGGTGAGTGACATATACAACCCCGCCTCCCCGTCCGCCACTGGCCCATTTTCCATATCCTTCTGCCGTAGGAAATGCCGGCGTACCATCCTGCGATTCTGCATTTATGCAAAATACCAGAAGCAATAAAAGGAAACCTGTCTTATTCATCATTTGAAAATCTCCCTTAAAATTATGGAAATTAAATAAAGATGACGGAAATAATAAATTATCAATAATATACGGACAAAGGATTAGGTCTAGTTGAACATCTCACAGAATAATTGATCATGCATTTTTTTCTTACAACTGATGATTCTGGAGACAGGAAAACCTCTGCTACTTTCGACGAAAATATCCCAAACTTACTCCAGTTTTAAATTGCACGTCACATGGAAATATTATTCTTTGTGCTACCATTCACCTATTTTTTCATAAAGGTTTCAGTGAAATTCATTTCCGAATCATGCACCCGGATAAAATACATCCCCTGATTCAGGTAAGAAATATCCAGCCTTACAGAATTTCCATTCTCGAACCTGAATATCGATTCCCTGGTTAAAATACGTCCGGTCATATCCAGAATTGATATTTCGAGCAGGTTATTAAATCCTGCTTCCGACTGAATATAAAGATCCGTACTGGCCGGATTGGGATATATTACCAGTCTATCCATTGAATCATCCTGAACAGAATTCAAAACATTAACTGTAATCTTGATCGTCCCTGTTATATTATTTTCCTTCGCAATTGCGGAGATGGTAACAGAACCATTTGATTTTGCGGTGACCAGACCATCCTGGGAGACTGATGCAATATCCGGATCTGAAGAACTCCAGGTAACTTCCTTATTGGTGGCCAATACAGGAAGAACCGTTGCTTCCAGTTGAAGTGTACCATTTTGTTCAGTAATGGTTTTACTTCCGGAAAGAGAAGACACTGAAACTGATTCAACGGAGATCACCCCGTTAACATGATTCACAGAATCAACCGTTATGGTAACTCCTCCCTCTCTTCCCAGGTTATAGGTATAGGTAAATCCGGAATCCAAGGGTACCTGTCCATTGTAAATTCCAATTTTTCGTTCCATCTCCGTGCCATCAGAATCACGCACCAGAAATTCAATTTCACATAATCCGGAAGCTGAAGGAGTAAAGCTTACTAAAGAAGTGCCCTGGGAAAGATCGGCGTGACCATTCACTTCATTCAGAATGGAGAATTCAGGAGAATTTTGGAACCCCCTTGCAAATTGAGCCAGGTCAATATCTATGCTGCTTTTCTCATTCATGAAAAAATGCGGGCGGTCCATCCAGTGCAGATACTCTTCCAGGTTGGTGTAACCGTTCCTGTCTGTATCGGCATTGGAATCAGAAAAATCATTCGCAGCTGATTCCGGATCCATTCCAACTGCTGTTTCCCACCAGTCGGGCAGTCCGTCTGAATCTGTATCCCAGTTCTCCGACCTGGTAAAGCCGGAATACGGCTCCCATCCACCTACATCCATCTCTCTGTCTGGAAAGCCTGCTTTTCCAGTAATACTTCCTTTATAGGTATATGTCCCGTTCAGCGTCTCGGTTAAGATTCGTACATCATGGTCATCAAATGCCGGCTGGGTACACCCTACATCACTCAGAACAAGCTTATAGGCATCTCTTGCACTGTGTATAGTAGCCATCGATTCATAAACAGGCTCATCCACCAGCGGACAGGTGGTATAGGTAGAAGCACAGACATAGGTCTTTCCTCCCTGCGTTTCGTCGGCAATTCCGGGTATCACATTACCCGCAACATAGTACCTTTGCGTGCCGGCAAATCCTTCATTATCTACTAATAAGGCATACTGCTTGGTGCTGGAAGGACCTTTTTTATAATAATTGTTTACAAAATTCAGGTCCCTGCAAAAACCATCCGTGGTCCTGTCTCCCCAGTTATAAACTACCATATTGAAAATATCCATTCGCCCTGCGATAATCCCATCACCATCAAGAACTCCGGCGATGCTCCAGTTTCTTCCTTTGCAATGTGCCAGCAGGTTATGATGGAAACTTCCAATATTACCTAGAATACTCCCTGCATATCCATGCTCAGAATGCTGTATATCGTGATCTGCAAGATTAAGGGCTTCAGAAATCAGCGACCGCTGCAAGGTTATATTTTTTGCATTTCGGGAACTGAATGCCTCATCAACACTCCAGCTTACGGAACAATGATCAAGAATGCTATGATTTGCACCGGTTAATCCCATTCCATCATAGGTCACCCCGTACCCAACACGTACCCTGATATTCTGGACAATTAGGTCATCACCAACCACTCCTACCGGCGCCCAGCGAAAGCAGATGCCCTTCCCGGGTGCTGTTTGACCTGCCACAGTCACATAACTATCGTTGATCCTTACTGGACCGCTCAGGGTAATAAGACCCGACACTGCAAACAGGATGGTCCTGGGACCATCAACATTCTCAACCGCATCCCGAAAACTTCCCGGTCCGCTGTCTTTAAGGTTAGTCACATAAATAACTTTACCTCCCCTTCCTCCGATAGCATACCCTCCGTAGCCCTCTGCCTCCGGGAAAGCTGGAATTCTCTTTTTAAAGTACCAGACATCGCCTTTTGTGGTATCATTTACATTATCAACCGGATCAACTCTCCAGTAATACTTGTCCATGCTATAAAAGCCGTTCTTCACAAGGAAGGTATCGGAAATTGTACCTACGAAGAATGGAGAACCGGTTCCTGCAGACTTAATGTCATCCTCATCCGTTCCAAGGTAAAAATTATACGATTGCGCACTTTCAGGAGCTTTCCATTGAAAAATTAGTGTATCATTATCAATATTCACATGCTCCTCCTTATCTGTTGGATAGGGGAATCGTGCAATTTTTTTCGGATCTGATTTATTGAGGTAAAAGGCATTAATTGGAATTGTAACATCCGTGCTTGAAGCGAACCTTACGATAATTGTTTCTCCCTCTGTAACATCAAACTCCATGTAGGCAGATTCCGCCTCATCATTTGAGAACACTCTCCTTGATGGTTCCAGGTCATCAATTACCAGTTCATTATTAATGTAGATATCCAGTGGACTGAATGTAGTTTCATTAAATGTATTATGAAAGGTCACCAGGCTGTGATGTCCTGCCTGCAAGCCAGAAATATGAAGTTCAACACCTGTAGTCCATACACCGTCACCAGCCATCCTGGCATAATAGGGAGCCTGCACTCCTACCTTGTACCAGGAATCATCCACTGTCCCGTTCTTAAATGTGAAGGTCACTCCCTCAAAAACCATGGTGGCGGGAGTACTGGTTAATTTCCAGGGATAATATCCGGGCTCGGTTACCTCGGACTCCTGCCTGCTCGCATCCACATTTATATCGACTTTCAACACAGGTTCCTGGGCCCGGGCAGTCAGTTGAACGACCATTACAACTGAAATGGCCAGGGTTTTAATAAAATATTCTCTCCTCATTTTATTTCCAATTCTTTCATAACATTAATAATGTAAATTCTCTTTATATCTCCTTTTTAATGAACCTGCATATAGATCTGCTCCCTGAATGGCTAATCCTGATTATGTAAACCCCGGGTATTAACCCGGAAATATCAGTTGAGATCTGATTTTCAGCATCTCGTACGGTAACAATTTCCTTTTTTACCCTGCGACCGGTCATATCAAGAATTACCAACTCTGCTGACCCTGCCGAACCTTCCTGCATCCTTATGTAGATTTCATTCACGGCAGGATTGGGATAAATACTCATGTCCTGCTCAGCAACAGATACAATCGAAGCAGGGATACTCACATTTACCTGGAAACATCCCCGGACATTCACACTGTCATCATCTGATATTGCACATAAGATTGCATTACCTTCTGCTATTCCGGTAACGACACCTGATTGTGATATAGTGGCTATACTGGTATCCGATGAACTCCATGTCACGTCCTGAACAGTGGCGTTTCCAGGAAATACTGTTGCAGAAAGCCTTACTGTTCCTCCAATTTTATTTATCGTATCTTTCCCATACAATGAGGTCACAATAACCGAATCAACCGGGACATAATCATAGGGCCATTTCATATCAATTATTTCCTTTTTGTTCAGGTTGGACGGATCAATTTTCACGTACCTGATCTTCTCTCTTCTCCATGTATATACAACATGAATGAATCCATCAGCAGATTGAATAACAGAAGGATAGGAATACCTTTCTTCATCCGAGCTTTCCTTTTCAGCCAGGATAATAGAGGCAAACCATTTTTCCCCATCATCTGAAATCGCAACATTCAGGGGTGTACGTATCGACTTATATTCACCCGGGGGTGGTATTACATGATTATACACCAGCATTTGCCTTCCGTCAGCCAGGGTAACTCCATCTATTCCGGAACTGTTCTGGGGGAGAGCAGCACCGGTTATTTCAGTCCAGGTATACCCGCTGTCATACGACCAGGATTCACCTACAACGGCCATCTTTGTTCTGCTTAACATCTGAATACTTCCATCAGGGTATGTAAGTATCGTAGGCTGGATCGCCGGAAACTGGTCAGGATCATTTATAGATTCTGTTTTAATCCAGCTCTTCCCGGAGTCGGCTGAAATCTCAAAATGAATTTTCCAGCCGTCATTTTCCGTACTTGACCCGGATAGGAGAATTCCATTATCCAGCAAAACCGGTTTGTTTTTTATAGGTCCCAGTATACCCTCAGGTAACAACTCAACCTCGCCCCAGGTCAATCCATTATCAGATGATCGCCTGACCAATCCCCACCATTCAGACGGGGAAGGACCGACTTTATAATACAGCTGAAGTTCTCCTCCGGGAACCTGGTAGAGAACAGGATTCCAGGCAGGATAGCGAAGCGACTCATTCTGAATCCCGTCTGCAACCAGTTCAGGCACGGTCCAGCTACCATCTTCCAACCTGCTTAAATAGATAGACACATCCTCATTCCCTTCATATGTCCCACCGTACCAGGCAGCTACCAGTCCTGAAGGCGTTTCCGCTATTGTAGCTGCATGGGGTGATGCAAAAGGAGCCTCTTCGTAAATAAATTCATCAATTAAGATACCTGTTCTCCAGTCCGTAGTAACCTGAGAAATCAGGTTCGTAAAAATGAAAACAGAGAAAATAAGAACTGACACAATCCTTTTCATATCCACTGGTTTTTTTTCGAAAACAATTTCAATTTTCTTCTTCTGGCACTATTGTTTGGTTATCCGGGCAACCTCATTCAGGTTCTTTCCGGATATTTTTATTATATACAATCCATCCGTAAGTGTTGACAGGTCCACAATATGAATACATCCCCCATCAATTTTACGATATAAAACCTGTTTGCCTGTTACATCATACAAACTGATCGCCCAATCTTCAGGTGGTTCCTTACTAAACTTAATGTTCAGCAGATCATGGACCGGCACGGGATATAACCTGGCACTCAGTCCGGAACCCGCTTCAGGGATCTCAATCGCTGTAAAGGATGCACTGTCTACCACGGTAAAATTTACTGCAGAAGAAAGGCTTATTGCTCCATCATTATCCGTAGCCCGGGCTGTAATCGTATAGCTACCGATATTGACACTATCCAGTGTTAAAGTATAAGGACTGTTGTATAACGTTCCCATGGAAATGGAATCCATGAAAAATTCAACTGTTGAAATGGAGCCGTCGGTATCGGATGCATCTGCCTGCAGGGTGATCGTACTCAACTCCACAAATTCCTCTTCAGCACCAGGTGATGTAATTGTAACCTCAGGAGAAACAGTTGCCCGAAACTCAACAGGTGCAGAGACCGCTGTGATCCTTGAATTAGAGGCCCGTGCTGTTATAGTGAAATGGCCGGAAGGAACATTATTCCATGTTGCAGAATAGGGAGCGCTGTTGTCGGTTCCAAGAGAATTGTCTTCGTAGAAAAATTCAACAGCGACGATTCCATCGGTATCGGATGCCTCTGCCGTGAGGGTAAAGTTTGTACTGCTTTCCGTCAATTCATTCATAAGGGGTGAAGAAATAGTGACTGTCGGGATAGAAGAACTGACTACTCCCTGACCGTCAATTATCACCCCGTTATTAATAAGGCCTGATGGAAGGAATCCATTCCATTGAGAGATGTCCAGTGTATCGTTGTTTATAAAGGCTCCGGTAATCGTAAAGCCTGCATCTCCTGTCAGAATAAACATTCCATTATTAATAACATCCCTTGCAATCATACTCCCTGAGGTACCAATCTCAGTTTTAGATCCATCACCATTTTCAAAGAGGCCGGCAAGATCAATCCACCCAGTTGTGATTTGCAGTGTTGCCTGATCTGTCAGCTTCAATATCCCGGCATGCTGATCGATGGCATCCACCACAACAGTTGCCCCGCTAATTATCGCAGTGTCAAACCTTGATGGCTGAAACGCAATATCCCAGTTCCCGATTTGCGCATACCGGTTGTTTTCTTCCCCGTCCCAGTGAATTGCCTGTATAGCGGGGAAGGCCCCGATATCGTTCAGGTATTCCTCCAGGTTTGTATAACCGTCATTATCGTAATCGTCGTTGCGATCAGCACTATTATTCGGATCCAGACCACGAGTCTCCTCCCATTCCCCCGGCATACCATCCAGATCAATATCCCAGTTTGCTGGTCGATGCACCTCTTTAATTTCAGGATAACCACCGACTTCATCCGGATGAATTATAATACCATTACCGCGCGGGCCGGCAGTAGCCACTCCCGTACGAACCATTTCGAGGGTACGTTCATCAACGGCATCCCGCACGGGAAGTGTTGCACCCGCACCTGCCAGGACAGCGTAATACGCCGCCTCAGCACTTTGAGTGGCAACTTTCGGAAGCCGGGGCATGACAAACATACCACCTCCGGAACCGTCCTCCGGATCATCCGGGTCTTCGGGCCATGCAGCATAGGTAATAACTGTATCCACTTTTGCCCATTCAGGGTGATCGATCATGGTATGCCCCGTCCATTCAGGATGTTCCTCTCCGATGGCGGGACCAATACCCGGGTATGGAGCTACAACAGCATCCCATTGAACACCGCTGTAATACGTACCACTTACCTTTGATCTTCCCTCCCAGTTGTCCGCACTTACTTCAGGATAACCTTCCACTATATTGCCATTAATGTACCACCAGCCGATAACTCCCGGCCCGGCGTACCGTGTCTTCTTGTCCAGTCCTAATTCCTCCCAGTTATCCCATGTGCGTATCTCAGGCTTAACTATTCGTACATATAGCTCGGGGAAAGGCTGGCTCCAGTCCCAGTTGAATCCCGTTGCAGGACCCGGCTTATAGTAATTGTTGATTACATTAACATGTGCTTCCTTCCCGGCTCCATCCATTGTACGGTCACGCCAGTTAAAGACCACGTTGTTCCTGTAATCTATGAAATGGGAAAAGGAAAGGCTAGGATTACGGCCGGTATTACATGCCATCAGGTTATGATGTGCGTTAAAACCCTGTCCTCCCCATGTATTGGCAAAAGCATGATTGGCCGGATCAAGAGCTTCCGAGCTGATACACCACTGAATAGTTATATTTTTTGTTGGAACCAATCCGGTACTGAGGACCCGCCGATACATGGAAAAATTTTCATCTGTACCCCAGCTTACAGACATGTGATCCATTATCAGGTTCTTTGTAGCATCCATTCCAACCATACACTGACCTTCGGGATTGGGGGTGCAATGAGCGGTGCATCCTATATAATCAGCCCATTTTACGATATCGAAACTTCTGCGTATCCTTATATAGCGCGAAATCACCTCCGAAACCCCGCTCCCCATGTTCACTGTCTCCCCTGCAATTAAAATACCTTCTCCGGGAGCTGTCTGACCTGCTATGGTTATATAAGGATTTATAATCTGTATCTCCTCACCTTCATTCAGCCAGATAATACCGGAGACATCGAAAACTATAGTTCGGGGACCTGTTGCATTCACGGCTTCCCTGAAACTTCCGGGGCCTGAGTTATTAAGGTTGGTGACATGATATACCTCTCCACCCCTTCCTCCTACTGTTACAGCGCCAAATCCCTCAGCACCCGAAAAGGCCGGAATAGATTGTGAATTTACTACCCTTGGGAACAGTAATAATGTTCCCAATATTATAGCTTTAAAAATCCGCATTCCTGAGTATTCCATTTTTATTAATCTAAATTTAAATCATTAAAGACTGGCCTGGACAGGAATATCCTTTTCCATGCCTTTGAAACAAAATGGCAAATCCAATCGCCAGATCAATTTTCTCCATTAAACAATCATTCCTTCTTAATTAATTTCAATACATTCAGACTGCCTCCATAATCTACCTGAATAAAATAAATTCCGCTATTCAGGCAGGAAATATCAATTTCAATATGCTAAAGACCCGGGGATAGTTCGCCGTCTGATATATTCAATATCTTCTGACCGATGTTGCTGAAAAGAGAGATATTTCGAACACTTCTTTCATTAAAAAATTCCAGAAATATAATATTGTCTGCCGGATTGGGGTAGAGCTTAATCTTCATTTCATCTAACAGCCAGCCATCTGCATGCACACCTGTTGTGTCAAACTGTGTCCAGTCGTATTCCAGATGGCTGTTTGGATTATAAAGTCCTGCTAAATAGTTATTTATAATGCCTTTGTATTTATTAAATATAGCATGTTTTTCATCGGATGATCCTTTATCCATGGCCAGTTCTCGGGCTGCAAATAAATAACCGTGTGCAAATTGCTTTTGTACCTCCGTCATATCCGGATTTAGTTCCAGGTAGGCATTATAGGTCAAATTATAAACATTATATGAAATCCATGATTTTATTCCATCAACTTCCTCCAGGCTCAGTTCAGCATTCAGCCTTCCGACAAATTCATCATGCAGGTAATAAACCGCCAATTCCGTACGATAATTTATCAGGTTAATATACAGGTTCTTTGTGGCGAGATCCAGATCCGGGTCATTTCGGGTAGCTTCAATATCAGCATCACGTTGATCGTGGGCCCGAGCCAGGTACTTGTATTCCCATACCACCAGCTCACGAATATGTTCATACCTTGGATCCGAGGTACTGATAATATTTGGCAGGTATCCGTCAACCCTGGAAACCAGGACCGCAGTATAAGCCGGATCATCATCAACTTCGGGGGGAACGCTGTCCAGGATCAGGAATGTATCAATTTTCTTTTTGTAATATTCAAATAATGCATCCTGATCGTCAACCTTTATCTTATCAACTGCCATTTCACGGGCTGCATAAAGGTTACTGTATGTGAAAACCATCTGAATATCAGTCATAGCAGGATACTCAGACAGGTATGAATCGTAAGTTTGAGTCAGTAATCCATTGGTAAATCCGTCCTTCACCTGTTCAATTTGTCCCAGGTCCAGGTCAAAACTAAGTCGGCCAAGGAAATCAGCATGAAGTATATAGAACTTGTTTTCGTATTGAAGCCAGACAAGTTCCTTTTGTTCCTTCAAGGAAATCGAATCAAGGGAATTATCGGCTTCCAGTTCCGCGATCTCTTTATCCCTTAATGCATACAGGTATTTCAGATCGATGTGCTGCTTGACGATTGTGTTCCTGGCTGAAACATATACGACTGTATCGTTTTCATCAACAATATCTGGAAGAAGGCATTAACGTGGTTAAGCACCTCCTGAGTG
>ERZ795057.3708-NODE-3708-length-10224-cov-6.046612_pt1 | contig 10224 bp, 8 predicted proteins | sample MGYA00375141_ERZ795057 | MGnify/ENA primary metagenome ERZ795057 (study PRJEB30186, sample SAMN05720163) | activated sludge metagenome | isolation source: Anaerobic digester | place: Hong Kong | collected 2015-01-26 ... | reverse complement strand
ACCGCCCCCCTCGACCCCGCCGCCGCCGAAGCCGTCTCCTCCGCCGTCATCGCCTACCTCGCCGACCAGCGCCTCGCCCCCCCCCTCCCCGACGACTACCTCCACCTCCTCATCTACCGCGCCCTGCGCACCCTCAACCAGAACGACGCCGCCCGTTCCTGGGCCGCCACCCACCTGCCCGGCATCGGCCTCCCCGTCTTCGACCCCGACCTCTGGCCCGGCCCGGTCCCCCTCCTCGTCTAGCAGCTCTTAGCCTCCCGCCTCGTCCGCCCCGCCCGCACCCTCACCGCCGAAGGAAAAATCCTCTGGACCCTCGACTTCCGCCGCCTCCGCCGCGAAGAAGCCGGCTGGCTCGAAATCACCCTCCTCCCCGGCCTTCGCGCCCTGATCGAACAGCTCGCCCCCGCCTGGGATGAAACGTACGGTGCCGGCCTCCTCGGCCTGCGCGGACTCTACGCCGCCGGTTTCGCCCCCACCCCCCGCCGACGCCAGAAAGCCAAACGGCATTCCCGTTACACCCCCCTCGACGCCCCCGCCATCCGCGCCTTCTGCCTCCGCGTCCTCGCCCATCTCCAGACCGCCCGCGGCTGGACCCGCACCCCCGACGTCCTCTACCTCGACTTCCCGCCAAAAGTATAAAGTACAGACTTCACCCTCCCAGGAGGGTGAAGTCTGTACTTTATACTTTTGGATGGACAGCCGACCTGCCTATCGGCCATCCTTCCGGCCATGAGACCCCTGCGCATCCGCCTTGCCAACGGCTGGCACCACGTCATCAATCGCGGCTTGAACTGGATGACGATTTACCTCGACAACCGCGACCGGGAACACCGCCTGGAACTGCTTTCGACACTGCCTGACCGCTTCGGCGTGATCATCCACGCCTTCGCGCTGATGGATACCCATGACCATTTCCTGCTGCAAGTCCCCCGCAACAACCTCGATGCCGCCATGCAATGGTTCAACATGAGCTACGGCGTCTGGTTCAACAAACGCCATCAACGGCTCGGCAAGGTGTTTTCATCCCCCTACAAAGCCATCCTCGTCGAGGAGAACGGATCCTGGGCACTGGATCTCAGCCGCTACATCCATCTCAACCCCATCCGGACCGCGGCCCTGGGCCTGGACAAAACCACCCGGGCCCAGGAAAAACGCGGCGGCACTCTCCCGCCTTCATCCGAACTCATCACCCGCCGCCTTAAAACCCTCCGGGGGTACCGATGGAGTTCCTATCCTGCGTTTGCCGGCTACCGCAGCGTGCCGGAATGGCTCTGCACCGCCGAACTGTGGCGGCGCGTATCCGGAAGCCGCAAAGACGGTGCCAATGCCTATCGCAAGTGGATCGAAGACTATGTCCGCCAGCATGTGAAGGAAATCGGTGACGAACAACTCCCCAAGACCCTGGTAAGCGGCAGTTCCGCTTTCCGCGACAGCATGCGCCCCCTGCTGAAAGGCGATCGCCGCGAGCAACCCGAACTGCGCCAATGGGACCAGGCCATATCCTTTGAGACCATCGTGGCCGCCGTGGAATCCGCCAAAGGGGAACCTTGGAATGCCTTTCGGGACCGGCACGGCGATGTCGGCCGGGACCTGGTCTTCCATCTGGCCCGGCGCCATTCCGGCCTGACCCTGCGCCAGATCGGAGAAAAGGGCGGCGGATTGCATTATGTCGCCGTTTCCAACGCCCTTCGGCGTCTTGACAAGCGCCTGGAAAGCGACCGCTCCCTCCAGCGATTGAAGAAAGCCGCCGAAGCCCAATTGTTAAATGTATAGACTTCACCCTCATAAGGGTGAAGTCTATACTATTTACTTTTGCCTAGCGGGCGGCAGCGTAGCGGGCAGCGACCTCCGGCCAGTTCACCACGTTCCAGAAGGCGTCGACATAGGTGCCGCGCATGTTCTGGTATTTCAGGTAATAGGCGTGCTCCCAGACATCCAGGCCGAGGATCGGCGTGCCTTGCCGATCGGCTACATCCATCAGCGGATTGTCCTGGTTCGGCGTGGAGGTGATGAACAGCGATCCGTCCTCCGCCACGCACAGCCAGGCCCAGCCGCTGCCGAACCGCGTGGCCGCCGCTTGCGCGAACTGCTGCTTGAAGGAATCAAACGACCCGAACGCGGCATCTACGGCCGCCCCCAGTTCCCCGTCCGGAATCCCTCCGCCGTCGGGCGACATCACCTTCCAGAACAGGGTATGGTTCCAATGCCCGCCGCCGTTGTTGCGCAATGCCACCGGCAATTCGCTGATCCGGGCAAACAAGGCTTCCAGCGGTTGCCCTTCCAATTCCGTGCCCGCAACGGCCTTGACCAGATTGTTGAAGTATCCCTGATGATGCCGGCTGTAATGGATCTCCATCGTCCGCGCATCAATGTACGGCTCCAGCGCATCGAAGGCATACGGCAGCGGCTCGAATTCCAGTGCCGCCGCCGGCGCGGCCTCCTGTCCGAACGCCGCAACGGCCAACCCCGCCGCGATCAATGCAATCCATCCGGTTTTCATTTGCTTGTTCATGTTTACCTCCGTTGTTTAATGCATCAACCTACCGCATCCCTGCGGCTTTTCAACTGATCCCCCCGGCCGGCAACCGATCCGTCGCCCGCTGCAGCCCGGCGCATTAAGCCGGGCGGGTTGACCCCGTCGGGCAAGCCAACTCGCCCTCCTCCCCATCCTGTAAATCCTGTTAATCCTGTCTAAAGGAATTCCTAGATGAACATCGTCGGGCCGCTTTCCTTGGCGCGGGCGATGAACGTGGCGACGCCGGCCACTTCGTCCACGTCGATCAGTTCCTCGCGGGTGATGCCCATGACGCCCATGGCCATGTCGCAGGCGATGAACTTCACGCCCAGCGCCCGCGCGCTCTGCAGCATCTCCGGCAGCGACGCCACGTTCTGGCCGGTCATGACATGCTTCATCATCGCCGTGCCCATTCCCGCCATGTGCATCTTGGAGAGCGCGAGCTTCCGCGCCCCCTTCGGCAGCATCCAGCCGAACATCCGGTTCAGCCAACTCTTCCGTACCGCCGGCCCCGGATTCTTCCGCAGCACGCTCAGTCCCCAGAAGGTGAAAAACACGCTCACCCGCATGCCGGCCGCCGCCATGCCCGTGGCCAGAATCATCGCCGCCAGCGCCTTGTCGAGATCGTTGCTGAACAGGATCAGCGCCGCCGAATCGGCACTCCCGGCGACCGCGCACGGCGCAGCCGCCCCGCCCTTGCGCAGCACGGCTTCCAGGCGGTCGCCCTTCTGCGCCAGTTTCACCACCTTGTGGCCGGCGCACTTCGCCCAGTTGGTCAGGTCCGGCGCAAAGCCCGGCGCGGCCACCACCTTGAGAGACGCCCCCGCCCCCAGCGCGTCCAGCTCCTGCTTGATCCGCACCACCGGGCCGGGACACTGCATCCCGCGCACGTCCACCCCATGCGCCGGCTCGGCCTCATCGCTTTCGATCTTCGGTCCGCCCTCGCTGCCCGTGCTGGACACCGCGATTTCATCGTCGGACGGCATCCAGTGTTCCGGCTGGAACTGCTTCCACGTCTGGTATCCGCCGGAGAGATTGGCGACATGGTAGCCGAGCTGTTTCAGGATGCGTTCCGCCACGTAGCCGCGCAACCCCTGATGGCAGTACACCACAATCTGCCGGTCCTTTGGCAGTTCACAGGTCCGTGCTCGCAGCTGGTGCAGCGGAATGTTCACCGCGCCGTCCAGGGCGCCCTGGACCAGCTCGGCGGGCTCGCGCACATCGAGCAGCAGCGCGCCTTCGGGCAAAGCCTCGGCGTGCACCTGCGTCGTCACTCCGTCGAGCACGTTCGTGGCAATCATGCCCGCCACGGTGATGGGATCCTTCGCCGAGCTGAACGGCGGGGCATAGCACAGCTCCAGCTCCGCCAGTTGACGCACATCCATCCCGGCGCGCATCGCCGTCGCCAGCACGTCCGCGCGCTTGTCCGCGCCCTCCGCGCCGATCACCTGCCCGCCGTAGATTTTTCCGTCGTCGCCAAACAGCAGCTTGATATGCAGCTCGCGGGCCCCGGGATAGTACCCCGCGTGCGATCCCGGATGCAGATACACCTTCCGGCAGGCCTTCCCCATCGCCTTCAGCCGGGCTTCCGTATGCCCGCAGCTCGCCGCCGTCAGCTTGCCGACTTTCACCACCGAGGCCCCGTAGGTGCCTGCATACCGGTGTTCGCGGCCCAGAATTCCGTCCGCCGCGATGCGCCCCTGCCGGTTCGCCGGGCCCGCCAGCGGCACCGCCGTCGTCTCGCCGAACACAGGATCCTTCACCGACACCGCATCGCCGACCGCAAAAATGTCCGGGTCGTTCGTCTGCATCCGGTCATCCGTCGCGATATGCCCCTTGGGTCCCGTTTCCAGTCCCGCCGACGCCGCCAGCGCCGAATTGGGCTTCACGCCCACGCACATCACCACCAGATCCGCCATCCACGACCGGCCGTCTTTCACCGTCGCCGTCACGCCGCCGTCGTCCGCCGGCGCGAACGCCGAGACCGCCGCCCCCAGTTCCACGACGATTCCCGCCAGCCGCAGCTCTTCCGCCAGCAGCGAGCTCATTTCCTCGTCCATCGTCGGCAGCAGCTGGCGGCCCATTTCCAGCAGCGTCACCTCCAGCCCCCGGTGCCGCAGGCTCTCCGCCAGTTCCATCCCCACGAAGCCGCCGCCGACCACCACCACGCTCTTCGCCCCTTCGTCGAGCTTCTTCGCGATCCGATCCATGTCCTCGAGCGTCCACAGGGGCAGCACCTCGGGCAGGTCGATCCCCGGCAGGTTCAGCTCCATCGGCGACGACCCCGTCGCGATCACGAGCTTGTCATAGCGCTCCTCGCTCTCCGCCCCCGTGTGCCGGTTCAGAATCCGGACCGTCTTCTTGTCGCGATCGATGGCCGTGACCTCGTGGTTCACCCGCACATCCACGTTAAACCGCGCCCGGAAATCCGACGGTGTCATCACCAGCAGCCAGTCGCGCTCCGGAATGATCTTCCCCAGGTGGTACGGCAAGCCGCAATTCGCGTAGGAAATATGCGGGCCCTTCTCCAGCAGCACGATCTCCGCCTGCTCATCCATGCGCCGCAACCGCGCCGCCGTGCTTGCTCCGCCCGCCACGCCGCCGATGATGATCGTCTTCATTCCAACTCCCTTTCCATGAATTGGATTCCAACCTACCACGCCCCTTCCGCCCCGCCAATTTCGACTTTTTTCATCTTTCCGTTTGCGGGTCTTCCCAAATCTGGTATGTTAATACCAGTTTAAACGGAGCCCCCTTCCCATGCCTGGACTGATCCACATCCCCGAAGCGACTTCGATTGCCCTCCACCTCTGCCTGTGGATCGGCGACGGCGACCGCGTGTTTCGCTCTTCCCCCGCGCTGGCCAAGGAGCTTGGCTTTTCGTACCACCACTTCGCCAAGGTGGTCCAGCGCCTCGTCCGTTCCGGCCTTCTCGAAACCGAGCGCGGCCCCAAAGGCGGCATCCGCCTCGCCCGTGCCCCCAAAACCATCACTTTGCTGGACGTGTATGAAGCCGCCGGCGGCGAGCCGCTGCGACCCCACCGCTGCCTGCTCGATCCCAAGATCTGCGCCGGGCGGGCCTGCGCGTTTGGCCATCTGGTGGAACGCGAAAACGAACTGCTCCACCGCAAAATGAAGCAAACCACCCTCGCGAACCTCGCCCGTTCGCTCGATAAAACCCAGCTGGTGCCCGCATGAAACGCAAGATCGTATCCATCGACGAAACCCTCTGCAACGGCTGCGGCTTGTGCGTCAGCGCCTGCCACGAAGGCGCCATCCAGATGGTGGACGGCAAAGCGCGGCTCGTTTCCGATTCCTACTGCGACGGCCTCGGCGACTGCCTGCCCGCCTGCCCCACCGGCGCGATTCAAATCATTGAGCGGGATGCCGCCGACTACGACGAAGCCGCCGTCGCGGCGCGCATGGCTGAGGCCAAACGCCCGGCCCCCGCTTCGGACCTCCCCCTATTTGCCGGCTGCCCTGGCATGATGGCCAAGTCCATGGCTCCCAGGCCCGCGACCGTCCCGCCCTCGGATGCTTCCTCCACCGCTCCTGTCACGCAACTGACCAACTGGCCCGTCCAGATCAAGCTGCTGAACGTCCGCGCCCCCTACCTCCAAAACGCCGCGCTGCTGATTGCCGCCGACTGTACGGCCTTCGCCTTCGCCGACATCCACCGCCGTTTCATGCGCAACAAGGTCACGCTGATCGGCTGCCCCAAGCTCGACGAAGGCGATTACGCCGAAAAGCTGACGGAGGTGCTCCGCCTCAACGACATCAAAAGCGTGACTGTCCTGCGCATGGAAGTGCCCTGCTGCGGCGGCCTGTCCTCCGCCGTCCAGCGCGCTCTCCAGGCCAGCGGCAAAATGATCCCCTGGCAGGTTGTCACGATTTCCACCGATGGAGCGATTTTGGAAGAGTAAACAGTAGTCAGAATTCAGAATGAATCCAATCCAACCGGGGTTCATTTTCTGCCTCCATTCTGAATCCTGAATTCTGGATTCAATTTATAAAAATACAACCACACGAAAAGGATCCCCCCATGACCGACATGTTCTGTTTCCAGTGCGAGCAAACCGCCGGCGGCAAAGGCTGCACCAAGACCGGCGCCTGCGGCAAATCCCCCGAGGTCTCGAACCTCCAGGACGAAATCACCGCGGCCCTGATCACCCTGGCCCGCGCCGTGGACGGCCAGCCCGCCAATCCGAAGGTTGAGGCGCTGTTCATGGATGCGCTGTTCATGTGCATCACCAACGTCAACTTCGATCCCAAGGACAACGCGGCGATGCGCGACCGGATCCTGCAGGCGGCCGTCGCCGCCGGCGGCGCCAACACCTACCGCCCCGAAGACCTCTTCCACGGCGATCCGGACGTGGTTTCCCTGCGCTCCACCCTGCTGTTCGGCCTGCGCGGCATGGCCGCCTACGCCGCCCACGCGCGCGTCCTCGGCAAGACCGATCCCAAGGTCTCCGCCTGGTTCCAGAAGGGCATGAAGGCCCTGGGCGACGACCATTCCGTCGAGGAATGGCTCGGGCTCATCATGGAATTCGGCCAGGTCAATCTCGCCTGCATGGCGCTGCTCGACGCCGCCAACACCGGCGCGTACGGACACCCCGAACCCACCCGCGTGTCCGTCACCCGCCACAAGGGCCCGTTCATCATCGTGACCGGCCACGACCTGCTCGACCTGAAGATGCTGCTGGAGCAGTCCGAGGGCAAGGGTGTGAACATCTACACCCACGGCGAAATGCTGCCCGCCCTCGCCTATCCCGGCTTGAAGAAATACAAGCACCTCCGCGGCCACTTCGGCACCGCCTGGCAGAACCAGCAGAAGGAATTCGCCGACCTGCCCGGTGTCGTGCTGTTCACCACCAACTGCATCATGCCGCCGCGCCCCAGCTACATCCAGCACCTTGCCACCACGGCCGAGGTCGGCTGGCCCGGCGTCCGGCACATCGCCGCCGATGAACAGGGCCGCAAGGACTTCTCCGCCATCATCCAGCAGGCCATCGACCTCGGCGGATGGACGGAGGAAACTCCCGGCGCCTACGAGCTGATGACCGGCTTCGCCCACAACGCCGTGATGTCCGTCGCCGACAAGGTCGTCGACGCCGTGAAATCCGGTGCCGTGAAGCACATCTACCTCGTCGGCGGCTGCGACGGCGCCAAGCTCGGCCGCGACTACTACACGCAGTTCGTCGAAAAGACCCCCAAGAACACCCTGGTGCTGACGCTCGCCTGCGGTAAGTTCCGCTTCAACCACCTGCAGGATCAGTTGGGCGACATCGGCGGCATCCCGCGCCTGCTCGACATCGGGCAGTGCAACGACGCCTATTCCGCCATCCAGGTCGCCCTCGCCCTGTCCAAGGTGTTCAACTGCGGCGTCAACGACCTGCCCCTCTCGCTGGTGCTCTCCTGGTACGAGCAGAAGGCCGTCTGCATCCTGCTGACGCTCCTTTCCCTCGGCATCAAGAACATCCGCATCGGGCCCAGCCTTCCGGCGTTCGTCTCGCCGACGGTCCTCAACGTCCTCGTCGAAAAATTCGGGCTCACTCCGATCTCGACCCCCGACGAAGACCTCAAGGCCCTCGCCGGCTGATTCCAATTAGTTCAGTTATGGCAATAAGTGATGTCACTTATTGCCATAACTGAAGTGGCGCGTCCCCGCCCCGGAAAGCGCGGCGTTTCTTCTTGGCGTCTCCGCCTGGAAACCCCTATGGTCTCCCCGTGAAGAAATGGATTCCCCTGGTTTTGCTGGCGCTGGCTCAAACCGGCCATGCTTTTTATGAAACCCTGTCGTTGGCGGACGGCACCTCCCTCACCAATGTCTTTGTGACCCGCGTGGAACCCGACGGCCTCTCCTACATGCATGACCAGGGCGTCACCAAGGTGTTTTTTCACGAACTGTCGGAAGAGATCCGCCAACGCTACCATTATGATCCGGTCCTGGCCGTCACCTACTGGTACTACACGCAGCAGGCCCAGCAGGATTGGGAACAGCGCCAGATGGAAGCCGCCCGGCTGGAGGCGGAGGAACACCAGAAGCGTCTCGATGAAATCAAACTCAAGGAAGACGCCCTGAAATCCGGCAGCACCGCCCGGACCCGGAATCTCAGGCTCATCCACATGCTCGAGGACGGCAGCTGGCTCTGCCGGCCGTTTCAATACGAGAAAGGCGGGTTCACCACCGGACGCGCCCAGTATCACAAGGTGTTCGAGGAAATTCAGATCATTGTCGAGGGTCTCCCCGACAACATGGCCGACCAGGATGAATGGCGCGGACGAATCTATGAAGTCGGCATCCACCAGATCAAATCCGAATCCAGCACCATCCGGACCTTTAGGAAATACCGGGTCATTCCCTGACCATCCGCCGGTGCCGGGCGGGAAAAGGCCGAATCCGCCCCCCAAAAACGATCCCGGTTTCCATTTTTCCTCTTGCAGGCACGGGGCAGGACACGTAACGTGGCACGGGTCCGGGGCGACATGCCGAAGCGATTTCCCGCCATCTTCGTTGGATGGGGTACTTCTCTTCTTCCTCCTCCGGGCCGCCGCGGGACCACCGATCCCCGCCCGCGCGTACCATAGAAAGGAAATGGATCCATGAAGACAAAAAATCAGAAGCTGCTGAACTGGGTCGATGAAATTGCCAGGTTGTGCAAACCCGACGCCATCCACTGGTGCGACGGTTCCCGGGCCGAATACGATTCTCTGTCCAAGGCCATGGTCGAAGCCGGTGCCGCCACCCCCCTGGAGAAACGCCCCAACAGCTTACTGTTCCGCAGCGACCCCAGCGACGTCGCGCGGGTCGAGGACCGCACGTACATCGCCTCGAAGACCCAGTCCGAAGCCGGCCCGACCAACAACTGGATCGACCCCGTCGAACTGAAGAAGACCATGGCCGGTCTGTACGACGGCTGCATGAAGGGCCGCACCCTGTATGTGATTCCGTTCAGCATGGGCCCTGTCGGTTCCCCCATCGCAAAAATCGGCGTGGAAATCACCGATTCTCCCTACGTCGTGCTGAACATGCACATCATGACACGCGTCGGTGACAAGGTGATCGAGACCCTGGGGGAAGACGGCGAGTTCATCCCCTGCCTGCACTCCGTCGGCGCGCCCCTGGAGCCCGGACAGACAGACGTGCCCTGGCCCTGCGCCCCGATGGAGAAAAAATACATCGCCCACTTCCCGGAAGAAAACCTGATCTGGTCCTACGGATCCGGCTACGGCGGCAATGCCCTGCTCGGCAAGAAGTGCCTGGCGCTGCGCATCGCCTCCAACATGGCCCGCCACGAGGGCTGGATGGCCGAGCACATGCTCATCCTGCGCCTGACCAATCCGGAAGGGAAGCGCTTCCATATCGCCGCCGCCTTCCCGAGCGCCTGCGGCAAGACCAACCTCGCCATGCTCCAGCCCACTCTCCCCGGCTGGAAGTGCGAATGCGTCGGCGATGACATCGCCTGGATGAAAATCCGGCCGGACGGCCGCCTCCACGCCATCAACCCCGAAGCCGGTTTCTTCGGCGTCGCCCCCAACACCAGCTACGAAACCAACCCCATGGCCATGGACTCCATCCGGGAAAATTCCATCTTTACCAACTGCGTCCTGACCGATGACGGCGACGTCTGGTGGGAAGGCATGAATGTCGAGTGTCCGCACGGCATTGACTGGAAAGGCCGCGACTGGACCCCCGACACGAAGGATGC
>ERZ795057.3706-NODE-3706-length-10225-cov-5.483481_pt1 | contig 10225 bp, 13 predicted proteins | sample MGYA00375141_ERZ795057 | MGnify/ENA primary metagenome ERZ795057 (study PRJEB30186, sample SAMN05720163) | activated sludge metagenome | isolation source: Anaerobic digester | place: Hong Kong | collected 2015-01-26 ... | reverse complement strand
ACAGAAGACCCCTCTCGCACTATCTTTGTAACATCTGCGTTCGTTCAAGCGTCCCATGTCCAGAACCGATCGTCCCATGAACCGCTTCCGGATCCTTCCCATCCTGGCCGCTTCCCTCCTGATCGCCTGTGGCGGCGCTGAGGCCCCCCAGGCCGACATGGCCGCCGCTCCCACCCGGAGCGAGAAGGAGGTGACCATCACCACCGGCACGCCACGCACCCTGGCCGACATCAGCATCGACGGCATGAGCTGCGAGATGATGTGCGGGGGCTCCATCAAGAAGGCCCTGGCCCAGCTGCCCGGGGTGGCCGGCACGGAGATCGAGTTCCATGAAGGGGATGTGACCGACCACGCCATCGTGACCTTCGACCCCGCTCAAGTGACCGACGCCCAGATGGTGGAGGCCATCCAGGCGTTGCACGACGGCCAGTACAAGGTGATGGCCGTGAGCGTGACCCGGGAGGTGAAGGGCGAGGGCTGGGCCCCCGCCGCCGAGGAGGCGCCCGAGGGCGAAGGCAACGAGGTGAGCGCTTCGCTCCCGAGCCTGCTGGTGCCCAGCATCTTTGAGCTGCTCTCGCAGATCGTGCGCTTCTGACCCGACCCACAACGACTTCCAGAGGGGCCCCGACCGGGCCCCTTTCTTTTTTTCTGCCCCTCGTGACCTGCCCGGCGGTCCCCCGTCCAAAGGGGGAAGTGAGGTTCGGTCGGGCCCGCCTTCGGGCGGTGTTCCCGGCCGGTCAGTGGGAAGGGAGGCCTCCGGTCCGCCGGGGGCCTCCTGACTGTCCGGCCAAACCGATCCGGGGCCCGGGTGTTGGATACTTTTGACGCCCCATGCCCGCCGGCAGCGCTCCTTCGGTCCGTCCCGTCATCCACTGGCTCCTCCTGGGGTGCGTGCTCATCGCAGCCATGGTGGTCATCGGCGGCATCACGCGGCTCACGGGCAGCGGACTGTCCATCACCGAGTGGGACCCGATCATGGGCGCCGTGCCCCCGCTGAACGAGGCGGAATGGCAGGAGGCCTTCGCGAAGTATCAGGCCATCCCCGAGTACCGGCTCATCAACAGCCACATGGACCTGGCCGGGTTCAAGCGCATCTTCTTCTGGGAGTACCTGCACCGCAACTGGGGCCGCCTCATGGGGCTGGTGTTCTTCATCCCCTTCGTGGTCTTTTGGCGGCAGGGACGTCTTCGCGGCTGGAGCCTGCGGCGCGGTTGGGCCATCCTGGTGGCGGGTGGCCTGGTGGGCGCGCTGGGCTGGTTCATGGTGAAGAGCGGCCTGTCCGACGACCCCGACGTGAGCCACTTCCGGCTCGCCATCCACCTGTGCGCGGCCTTCACGGTCTTCAGCCTGGTCGCGTGGACGGCCATGGACCTGCGCACGGGCCGGCGTTCCTTGCGCGGCGATGGCACCCCGGTGGCGCGGTGGACGCGCATCCTGTTGGTGGTGCTTTTCGTGCAGGTGGTCTGGGGCGCCTTCACCGCAGGCCTCGACGCCGGCCGCATCTACAACACCTGGCCGCTGATGAACGGGCACTTCATGCCGGAGAACGTCACGGCCTTCGGCAGCTGGTGGAAGGACCTGGCCGACCATCGGGACGGGGTGCAGTTCGTGCACCGCAACCTGGCCTGGTTGGTGGCCGCGGCCTTCGTGGGCGTGGCCGTGCACTTCCGCCGGGAGGCCGTGCTGAAGGGGCTCTGGCCATTGCTCCTGGGCGCGGTGCTGCTGCAGTTCGTGCTGGGCGTGCTCACCGTGCTCACGCAGGTGCAGCTGGTCCTGGGCGTGCTGCACCAACAGGGGGCGCTCGTGCTGCTGGCGGTGCTGCTGGTGGCGCTGCACCGCACCGGGCGCGCTATTCCCAGCTGAGCGTGCCGGCGAAGTGCCGGATGTCCTCCCGCAACCGGGCGGTGACGGGCGCCAGGGAGTCGGCATTGGGCCGGCAGCGGAAGTAGAGCGCGCCGTACAGGAAGTGGTCGGTGCTGTCGGTCAGGTAGAAGACCATCGGGCTGGCCACGTCGCCCTCCACGTCGAAGAGGGTGCCATACACCCGGGCGCTGTCCCGCAGCATGCGCTCGCTCACGATCTTCAGGGCCTTCGCCTCGTGCTGGCGCTTGAAGCCGTGCGCGTCCTCGATCAGTTGCCGCAGCCGGCCCTGCACGGGTTGGTAGGTCAGGTGTACGGTGGCGCGCTGGCCGGGGAAACGCAGGTCGGTCCAGCAGGGCTGTTCCCCCCGCTTCACCGGTATGGGCAGCGCGTAGGCCGGCAGTTCGGCGCCGTAGCAGTCGCCCTGCCACGAGCGGTATTCCTGCTCCGGCAGGTCGATGCGGAAGTAGGCCCTCGGCTTGGGCACGGGGTCCTTGGTGCAGCCGGCCAGCAGCCCGAGCGCCAGTAGTCCCGCGAGGTGTTCAGCCCTGCCCGCCATCCTTCACGATCACCTTCACGCGCCGGATGCGCTTGTTGTCCGAGGCCTCCACGACGAAGGTGTACTGGTGCAGGTCCACCCGCTCGCCCTTGCGGGGGATGCGGCCGGTGAGCTCCAGCACGAAGCCGCCCAGGGTCTCGCTCTCGCCCTTGTGGTCCTCGAAGAGCTTGCCTTCGATGCCCATCACCCGGTACAGGTCGTTCAGCGCCACGCGGCCCTCGAACACCCAGGTGTGGTCGTCCAGCTTGGAGTAGATCAGGTCCTCGTCGTCGAACTCGTCGGTGATGTCGCCGACGATCTCCTCGATCACGTCCTCCAGCGTCACGATGCCGCTGGTGCCGCCGTACTCGTCCACCACCACGGCCAGGTGCACCTTCTTCTCCTGGAATTCGGTCAGCAGGTCGTCCAGCTTCTTGCCCTCGGGCACGAAGTAGGGGTCGCGCAGCAGGGTGTGCCAGTCGAAGCCGGGGCTGTCCATGTGCGGCAGCACGTCCTTGATGTGCAGCACGCCCACCACCCGGTCCATGGTCTCCTCGTACACCGGCACGCGCGAGTAGCCCGAGTCGATGATGGCCGGCAGCAGGTCGGCGAAGCTCAGTTCCTTGTTGAAGGCGGTGACCTCCATGCGCGGCCGCATGATCTGCCGCACCTCGATGTTGCCGAACTTGACGATGCCCCGCAGGATCCGCTGCTCCTCGGCGGTGGTGCTGGCATCGTTGGTCAGGTCCAGCGCGTGGCCCAGGGCGTCCACGGAAATGTTCTGCGTGCGCTTCTTGTAGCGCTTCTCGATGAAGGAGGTGCTGCGGATCAGGGCCTCGTTCACCGGGGTGGCGATCCAGCGCAGCACCAGCAGCGGACCGGCCATGCGCTGCGCCACCCGGAGGGCATGGGTGGTGGCGTACACCTTGGGCACCACCTCGCCCACCAGCAGCAGCACGGCGGTGACCACCACCACCTGAAGGATGAACACCAGGTGATCGGGCATCCGGTCCAGGTCCACCAGCCCGCTGAGGGCGATGCTGCTCAGGATCACGATGCCCACGTTCACGAAGTTGTTCCAGACCAGGATGGTGGCCAGCAGCCGCCGGGGCCGGGCCAGCAGGTCCAGCACGCGCTGCCCGCTGGTGCCGCCTCGTTCCTTCAGGTCGCGCAGGTCGGTGGCGCCCAGGGAGAAGAGGGCCACCTCGCTGGCGGACATGGCCGCCGAGGCGAAGAGCAGCACGGCAATGGCCACCAGGGCGGACCAGGTGGCGGGGTCGGGCACCGTGGCGGTCATCAGGACCGCGAGCGGAAAGGGTTCAGGCGGAGGTTCCAAGGCCGGGGATCACGTACCACATGGACCGCCTCAGAAGGGCAGGTCGTCCACCTCGTCGGAGGCGCTGCCACCCGCCGGGGCGGGCTGGGCCGGGGCCGCCGCCCGCTGGGGCTGGGCCTGGGGTTCGGTGTACTCACGCTGATCGCCGGAGGGGCGGTCCAGCAGGGTCATCTCATCGGCCACCACCTCGGTGGTGTAGCGGTTGTTGCCATCGCGGTCCTGCCATTGGCGGGTGCGCAGCTTGCCTTCCACGTACACCTTGCTGCCCTTGCGGAGGTACTTCTCGGTGATCTCCGCCAACCCCCGCCAGGCCACCACGTTGTGCCACTCGGTCTGCTCGCGCTTCTCGCCGGTCTGGCGGTCGCGGTAGGTCTCGCTGGTGGCGATGCGGAAGTTGGCCACCGACGCGCCGGTCTGCAGGTGCCGCACCTCGGGGTCGGCGCCCAGGTTGCCGATCAGGATCACTTTGTTCACTCCGGACATGGTCGGGAAAGGTTGAGCCTCAAAGATAGGTCAACCGCGGAGGTGCATTTCCACCCACCGCTCCACCAGCCGGGGCAGGGGGTAGCGGCCGAGCTCCTTCAGCGGGACCAGCTGCCAGTCCTTCGGCGGGCGCAGTCCCGCGGGGGCTTCGGCGGTCCAGAAGCGGGTGTGCAGGTGCTGGTGACTCAGTACGTGGCGCACCTCGTGCAGCGGGCCTTGGAGCTTCCAGGGGGCGGATCCGGTGAGTTCCTGTAGGGCGGTGGCCATGGCGCGGGTGCCGAGCTGGCGGGTGCCCTCGATCAGCGGCGGTTCCCAGAGGCCCTGCCAGATGTCCCCGGCCGGGCGTTCGCGGAGGAAGATGCCGCCATCCTGCTCCACCCACACGTAGTGGAACCAGCGGTCGCGCACGCGGGTGCGGCCCTGTTTCACCGGAAGGCCGGCGATGCGGTCCTGCTTGCGGGCGATGCAGCGGGAGGCCAGCGGACAGGCGCTGCAGGCTGGGTTGCGCGGGGTGCAGACCAGGGCGCCCAGCTCCATGACGGCCTGGTTGTGGGTGCCGGGTTCGGCGGGGTCCAGCAGGCGGGCGGCCAGTTCGCGGAAGGTGCGGCGGCCGGCGGTGCCGTCGATCGGGTCGGCGATGCCGAAGACGCGGGCCAGCACGCGGTACACGTTGCCGTCCACCACGGGTTCGGGAAGGCCGAAGGCGATGGAGGCCACGGCGGCGGCGGTGTAGTCGCCCACCCCCGGAAGGGCGCGCAGGGCGGGGTGGTCGGCGGGGAAACGCCCGCCGTGCTCCCGCACCACCTGCCGGGCCGCTGCGTGCAGGTTGCGGGCGCGGGAGTAGTAGCCCAGGCCCTGCCACAGGCGCAGCACCTCGCGCTCGGAGGCGGCGGCCAGGTCGTGCACGGTGGGGAAGGCCTCCAGGAAGCGGTGGTAGTAGCCGATGCCCTGGTCCACGCGGGTCTGCTGCAGCATCACCTCGCTGAGCCAGATGCGGTACGGGTCGCGGGTGGCGCGCCACGGCAGGGGGCGGTGGTGCTCCCGGTACCAGGGGGCCAGGGCCTTGGCGAACCATGAAACGCTTGACATCCAGCGACAAAGATGCATTGCCGGAACGGGGAAAGACCCTATCTTTGCGGCCCCTAAGCCGGAAACGGATGACCAAGGCAGAACTGGTGAACCTGATCTCGAAGAAGACGGGCGTGGAGCGCAGCGCGGTGCTGGTGACGTTGGAGGCCTTCATGGAGGAGGTGAAGGGCAGTCTGGCCCAGGGCGAGCCGGTGCACATGCGCGGCTTCGGCAGTTTCGTGGTGAAGCGGCGCGCCCAGAAGACGGGCCGCAACCTGTCGAAGAACACGACGATCATCATCCCGGCGCACGATGTGCCGGCCTTCAAACCCGCCGACTCCTTCGTGGAGCAGGTGAAGAACCGGGACGACAAGTCCCACGGAGCGTGAGCAGGTCCCAAGTCCTGGTATTGGCCGGGGCCGGCGTGTTGACCGTTCTTTTGTTGCTGGCGTCCCGGACCCCGCCGGGCAAGGAGGAGGCCGCCGCACAGGCGCCCGATCCGATCGACCTGCGCGTGCAGGAGGCCGTGGCCCTGGTGAACGGCACCCAGCCCATGCAGGGCATCATGATGCTGCGCGAGATCCTGCAGGAGGACCCCGACAACGTGGAGGCCCATTGGAACCTGGGCCTGTTCTCCGTGCAAAGCGGGCAGTACGACAAGGCGGTGGAACGCTTCCAAAAGGTCCTGGAACTGGACCCCGAGGGGCACTCCGAGGCCTGGTTCTACCTGGGACGCACCTACGCCACGATGGACAGCACGGACCTGGCCATCGCGGCGTTCAATGAGTACCGAAGCACCGTCACGGACACGGCGATCATCAACGGGGTCGACCGGTTCGTGATGCAACTGAACAACGAAAAAGCAGAGCACGATGCCTTGCGGAAAGAAGAGGAAGCGCCATAAGATGGCCACGCACAAGCGCAAGAAGCGCTTGCGGAAGAACCGCCACAAGAAGAAGTCCCGGTAAGGGACAGGCTTCCTGACGGCGCGTGCCGCGCCCCGACGTTCGGGGATGCGGCGCTGTGCCGTGCGTTCCGCACACCCTGTGGTCGTGCCCATGCCATCCATCCCCACCTGAGGAACCGGTGAGCCACGAGCTCGTCATCCGTTCGGACAACGCCCAGGTCGCCATCGCGATCCTGAAGGACAAGCTGTTGACCGAACTGCACCGCGAGAAGACCGAGCGGGGCTTCGCCGTGGGCGACGTGTACCTGGCCCGGGTGCGCAAGGTGGCCCCCGGCCTCAACGCCGCCTTCGTGGACGTGGGGCATGAGAAGGACGCCTTCCTGCACTACTTCGACCTCGGTCCCCAGTACCGCAACAGCTACAAGTACACCAAGGGCGCGGTGAACGGCTCGGTGAAGGACTCGCTGCTGGAGGACTGGACGCTGGAGACCGACATCGACAAGGGCGGCAAGATCGCCGACGTGGTGAGCGCCAGCCAGAACGTGCTGGTGCAGATCGCCAAGGAGCCCATCAGCACCAAGGGCCCGCGCCTCACCGCGGAAGTGACGCTGCCTGGCCGGTACATGGTGCTGGTGCCCTTCACCAACAAGGTGAGCATCAGCAGCCGGATCAAGGACGAGGAGGAGCGCGACCGTCTGAAGCGGCTGATGCGGAGCATCAAGCCCGCCAACTTCGGCCTCATCATCCGCACCAACGCCGAGCACAAGCAGGTGGCCGAGCTGGACGCCGACCTGAAGGCCCTGCTCGGGCGGTGGGACACCTGCTACCGCAACCTGCGCAGCGCCCGCGCCCCCAAGCGGGTGCTGGGCGAGATCGACCGGACCAGCGCCGTGCTGCGCGATGTGCTGAACAAGGACTTCAGCACCATCCACGTGGACGACGACCAGCTGGCCGAGGAGGTGCGCGAGTTCCTGGAGAAGCACGCCCCGGACAAGAAGGACATCGTGAAGGTGTTCAAGGGCAAGGGCGGCATCTTCGACGCCTTCGGCATCAACAAGCAGATCAAGCAGGCCTTCGGAAGGCAGGTCTCGCTGCCCAGCGGCGCCAGCCTCGTGATCGAGAAGACCGAGGCCATGCACGTGGTGGACGTGAACAGCGGCAGCCGCAAAGGAGGGCAGAAGGACCAGGAGCAGAACGCGCTGGAGATCAACATCGAAGCCGCCCAGGAGATCGCCCGCCTGCTGCGGCTGCGCGACATGGGTGGCATCATCGCCGTCGACTTCATCGACCTCTACAGCGCCGAGAACCGCCGTGCGCTGCACAAGGCCTTCAAGGAGGCCATGGCCGACGACAAGGCCAAGCACAACATCCTGCCGCCCTCGCGTTTCGGCGTCATCGAGCTCACCCGCCAGCGGGTGCGTCCCGAGACGGAGATCGACACCAGCGAGACCTGCCCCACCTGTGGCGGCAGCGGCGAGGTGCAGGCGCCCATCCTGGTGATCGACGAGATCGAGCACGCGCTCAACTACGTGTTCACCGACAAGGGCATGACCGGGGTGACCCTCTGCGTGCATCCCTTCATCCACGCCTACCTGACCAAGGGCTTCCCCAGCCGCCGCATGAAGTGGTGGATGCGCTGGAAGCAGCTGGTGAAGGTGGTGCCCGACGGCAGCCTGCAGTTCCTGGACTTCACCGTGAAGGACAAGGCGGGCAACGACGTGCCGCTCTGAGGGCGCCTCTGGCTTCCTATCTTTGGAGGAAGACCGTTGGCCCATGAGCACGGAGTCCCTTCGCCACGAACTGATCGAGTGGATCGGCAGACTGAACGATGCCGACCTGCTCCGGTCGTTGCTGGGGATCAAGCACGCGGTGGACCGCACGGACTGGGCGGAGGACCTCAGCGAGGAGGAGCGGCGGTCCATCGAGCGTGGGCTGGCCGACCTGGAGGCCGGAAGGAGCGCCTCGGGCCGGGCATTCTGGTCCCGCCATGGCCGGTGAACGGGAGGTCCGCTGGTCCGAGGAGGCCATGCGGCAGGTGGACGCGATCAAGGCGTTCATCGTTAAAGGCTGGTCCGGGCGTGAAGGAGAGGAATTCCTGGACCTCCTTCAGGCGTTCGAGACGCTGGTGAAGCGCCATCCCAAAGCCTTCGAGGCCTCGGAACGCTATCCAGGCTGCCGCCGTGCCACCATGCATCGTCATCTCTCGGTCGTGTACCGGCTCGTCGGCGATACAGTGGAGGTCGTCACGGTCCGGGACAACCGTTCGGCGGAGCTGCCCTGAACGCCGGTTCGGACATCGGTGTTCCGGTCACGATCTTCGCCGCATGGCGAAACGCCTGGCCTACCCCGAGGCCCTGGAACAGGCCCGCCGCTACTGCGCCCGGCAGGAGCGCGCCCATCAGGAGGTGCGCGACAAGCTCTACGGCTGGGGGCTGTACCGCGATGCCGTGGAGGAGGCCCTGGGCACCCTGATCGGCGAAGGCTTCCTCAACGAGCAACGCTTTGCCGAGGCCTACGCGCTGGGCAAGTTCCGCCAGAAGGGCTGGGGCCGTCGCAAGATCCGGCAGGGACTGGAGCTGAAGCGGGTTTCGGGGCCGTGCGTCCGCCTGGGACTGGCCGCCATCGAGGAGGACGAGTACCTCCAACGGCTCCGCGAACTGGCCGACCGACGGTTGAACGCCGAGCGCCGGGGCGATGCCTTCGAACGGCGGGAAAGGACGGTGCGCTACCTGATCGGCCGGGGCTTCGAGCCCGAACTGGTGCGGGAGGTGGTGGGCAGGGAGTGAACGGGCCTTCGGGCATGGTCGTGGACCGCCTGCCCCGTACCTTTGCGGCCCCATGGTCACAGCGGACCAATTCCACGAACTGAACGAACGGCTGGACGCCCTGAAGGGCTACCTGGCCGTGGAGGACAAGCGCGGCCGGATCGCCGAGGAGGAGAAGTACACCCAGGACCCCGACTTCTGGAACGACCAGGCGAAGGCCCAGGCGACCATGAAGAAGATCCGCGAGCTCAAGCGCTGGGTGGAGCTGTACGAGGACGCCCGCACCCAGGTGGACGACCTCGGCGTGCTGATGGAGTTCCACAAGGCCGGTGAGGCCTCCGAGGAGGACGTGGACAAGCAGCACGGCGTGGCCGTGGAGAAGCTGGAGGACCTCGAGTTCAAGAACATGCTCAGTGCCGAGGAGGATCCCCTGAGCGCCGTGGTACAGATCACCAGCGGGGCCGGCGGCACCGAGAGCAACGACTGGGCCCTGATGCTGCTGCGGATGTACCGCATGTGGGCCGAGAAGAACGACTACAGCGTACGCATCCTCGACTACCAGGACGGCGAGGCAGCCGGCATCAAGCAGGCCACCATGGAGGTGGACGGTGAGTTCGCCTTCGGCATGCTGAAGGGAGAGAACGGCGTACACCGCCTGGTGCGCATCAGCCCCTTCGACAGCCAGGCGCGGCGCCACACCAGCTTCGTGAGCGTGTACGTGTACCCGCTCGTGGACGAGAGCATCGAGGTCGCCATCAACCCGGCGGACATCAGCTGGGACACCTTCCGCAGCGGTGGTGCCGGCGGACAGAACGTGAACAAGGTGGAGACCGGGGTGCGCCTCCGCCACGCGCCCAGCGGGATCATCATCGAGAACACCGAGACCCGGAGCCAGCTGGACAACAAGACCAAGGCCCTGCAGCTGCTCAAGAGCCAGCTCTACGAACTGGAGCTCGAGAAGCGGCGCAGCAAGCGCAGCGAGATCGAGGCCGGCAAGAAGAAGATCGAGTGGGGCAGCCAGATCCGCAACTACGTGCTGCAGCCCTACAAGCTGGTGAAGGACGTGCGCTCAGGCCACGAGACCAGCAACGTGGACGACGTGCTGAACGGCGAGATCGACGAGTTCCTCAAGGCCTGGCTCATGATGCACGGCAGCAGCCAGAAGGTGGCTTGAGGAATGTGGAAATGAGGGGAATGTGAGAATGTGGGAATGTGGAAATGAGGTGAGGGAACGGAATGGCTGATTGGACCATCTATCACAACCCGCG
>ERZ795057.3703-NODE-3703-length-10233-cov-18.233346_pt1 | contig 10233 bp, 12 predicted proteins | sample MGYA00375141_ERZ795057 | MGnify/ENA primary metagenome ERZ795057 (study PRJEB30186, sample SAMN05720163) | activated sludge metagenome | isolation source: Anaerobic digester | place: Hong Kong | collected 2015-01-26 ... | reverse complement strand
ATGGTGCTACACCATGCTACTCGCGCTCCCATTCCCATAGAAACGAAGAGCAATCGTTCCTTATGGGAAATGGGAGAACGAGTAGCGATTAATAACAGAGTTGTTTGCAAGTGTTCATTTGGCGGGGCTACCCCGCCGCCATAGAAATGGCGACTTCGAGAACCACCTGCACTCGGAGGAATTGCTGGACTATTGCATCTTCAGATTTTTTGTGAAATTTCGATGGTGCCACACCACCATGATTCTTCTTCAAACTCTGCTGCTGAACGGAGAACACGTTCCGACCGAAGAGTTGAAGAAAGAATAATGATTGATAACAAGAGTTGTCTGTAAGTATTAATTTGGCGGGGATACCCCGCCGCCATAAGAGCGTGGCGAATCTGGGCAGGCTCGAGCAGCCGAATGCAGTGCTACTACTGTTATAGGGCTACCGGTGGTCACCAGGTAAAACAGGTATTCGTAATTAATACAGGGGGCAACCCCCTGACAGAATGAACCGTAATGGTATCATTTAAAGATTTTATGTATCTATCGGGTGAAACACCCGAACCCCTGCGGGGTTCAGCGAGGTGTGACTTCAGGGCTCGCTGACCTTAGGTAACCGTGAAAAAAAGACGGGGTTACCCCGTTATATAAAGCACTATAAAGGACAAACAACAAACAGAATGAAGGGATACGTAAGGTAAAGGCAGAGTAACTCTACCTGGTATCGGGTACAACACGGGTTGGCGACACGCCAGCACTAACCTCAGCGCTTCGTTCATCGCGACTGGAAGTCGCGCTTCACGAAACCGCTCTGAATTTAGTGAGCGACGAAGTTTAAGACAGAAAGTATTTTGTGAGCTATATGCGGTGAAACACCGCACCAGGTGCGGGTGTAACCGCCCGCAACTTCTGGTAAAACAGATATTTGTGATTCATAAATGGCGACACGCCATACACCAACCCGACCGCTGGTCAAACCTTCGCAAGTGCTCAGGTTCGACCAGAAGGTCGTATGGTGTGGAAATAATAGGTAGATAGAGTTATGTTCGCATTTGAAGCGGCGACACGCCGTTAACCGAGGCGTGCGTTTTGGGATGCAGTAGCTCCCAAATCGCAGCCGAGGTTATGTTTTAGTTTTAAATTACAGGCAACTGCGTACAATCGTGACGGAGTAACTCCGTCTAAAGTGTTTCTGCCCTACAGGCTATCGCCCCAGGGCAGAAACAATTAGCATTAACGAGGCTTAAGCGTACACATAGAACCATCGCAACAACAAGCGGGGTAACCCCGCATAAAACAAAAACCAGGTGAAGTGGTGACACACCATATATCAGTGTAAGTTGCCAAAAATCACGTCGCCAGGGGACGTGCCCCAGGCGACAGTGATTTCGGGCAACCTACACTGATATCAATGTTAGGGATTCGTATGTATATTCGAACGGGGGTACCCCGTTAAAGTAAACGACGGCGAAGCTCCGCCCCGCCGACGTAAACTTTAATCTAGTAGCAGATGTATTTGTGTAACATATTTGGTGCAACACCATAGTTTTATGTTTTTTTGTGTTTGAAATACTCTATTTGTCGCAGCCTCTTTTTAGCGGCGTCCAGCGTGTCATAAGGTTTGCTTAGATGCTTACCCTTTTCGCTGGTTACTATGTATTTTTTTTCTCCGTCTACCAGTACTGTCTTAATCATAACATAGCCTCCTAAAACCTCCTCCTACGGTTGGTATAAAATACCTAGAGAAGAAGTTACTGCACTTCTCAAACACTTCAAGGAGGTGAGAAAGGTGCCAGTAAAGCTGAGAGATGTAAAGTCAAAGCCAAAGCCTAAGAGTGGGTGGTTCGGCAAGAACAAATAATTAAGGGGCGAATTCACGCCCCTTTCTTTTTTTTACCCCGAGGCCATCTCTACCAATTTCTCCGCCAGCTCCCTGTCTATAGCTCCGTTAGATACCCTCACTATGTAGCCTGCCCCTCTATGTCTGAGCTGTATTTTGGAGTATATGAATTCCCTATCCCCAAGTTTTACCGTCACGGTTCCTGAAGTTTCCGTTATCTCAGGAGATTTCGCTTTTTCTATCATCAGAAAATAAACCTCGCCTTCAGAAACCACTCAACCCTGTCAAACCAACACCCTGCAAGCCTAATCCCCACTTTCAGGTCTTGCATGCCCATATGCAGCTCCAGGTCAAAACCTCGGGACATAAAAGTTTCCATAGCACCGGCAAACGGCCATATCTCTGCACGCACATCTGCTCCTATGAAGAAGGTGTCTCTGTAAATTTCATCGGGAAACCCGACTTCCCAGAATGCCCACAGGGTGACTGCCTGGTTTGAGGGAATTGCCAGTGATCGGCTGACCCCCAGTCCGAGATTATGTACGGTTAAGCTGGTAGAATACCCTGCTGAAAACAGAGTTTCGGTGGGCATACTTGTTATGTCCATGACAACACTGGCGGTTGCTGTAACCGCCAGTAGTATAAGTATTCCCAATAGTATGTTTCGCATTCAGCTTCACCTGAAAATATCTAAAAGAACTTCCTTTTCCTCTGTTGGAACAGCTGCAAGAGCCTTCTGCGGGTTTCTGGAGAAAACAGTTACAAAATTATCTCCGAATGCTATGGAGGCAGCTTTAATAAACTTTTCCCTATCAGCTGAAGCTACCTTCAGAAGATCCCTGTCTACAGGGGGAACGCCGTCGTCCACCTGAGCGGAGAAAGTTGCGGCGAACGGATCCTCTATAAACCTGTCATAGTAGGGAACCATATTATGCTCCCTGTCCAATTCATACAGCTCCTCCGCAAATTCGACCGGGCGTAAGGAAGCTTTCTTTTCAAGGAGGTTCACATAGTCCCTTCTGGAATCTTTCTTCATAGCCACACGGTCTGCAATGCCCTGCTCCAGATAGATGGAGTAGTTATCCCAGTTCGCATACTTGAATAAGGCACTGGAAGTTTCGAGATCTAACCCTCTGTTTTTTGCGGCGTCGTATATTCTTTTTGCGGCTACGGGTCGCCACTTTACCGGCATGTCCGTGTGGTGTATCTCAAATTCGGCGGCAGCCGTTTTTATCTGTTCGGAGGTGCTTATCGGATACTTCCGCACCACCTCACCCGTGCCTGTTTTACCCACTATGGCGAATGCACTGTCCGGAAGAGATTCCAGAACGCGTTCCTCTGCCTTCGCTGCAATTTTCTCCAGTGTGTCATGAACAGTCTGTTTTACCTCTGCCTGTTTAAAAAACACGGGATCAGCAGCCATACCTGAGGTGTGATTAAGGGCTGTCTTTATAAGCGGGAAATGCTCAAGCTCCTTTAAGGCTCCGAATTTTACCAGAGCGTTTCCTATCCTAGCTCCCACGTCTACAGCGCCGGGTTCTGGAAGATCATCTACGGTGTGTTCATAATAGTAGGCACTGACCAGAGCTGCGTCTTTAGTGAATATAGGGTATTTTCTGAGTGTGTTTCCATTGGTCAGTGCCATAACCATCGCGAAGGCGGAGTCCGGATATTTGTTTACTACATCCGGACTCTCAACCGACGCCGTTTTTATGAATTCAGGGCATTCGGCCAATACGGACAGCAGGGCGTCGTCGTATATGTCAAATATCTTTCCCGCTACTGAATATTTATTGGCCAAAATAGCTCACCTCTCTTTAAGCTCTGCGTACTAATAACATAGCGCTTCTTTCCATACAACTATCATGAAGAACTATAAAGAAGCGCTCCACCCACAACTATAGGCTTAATTGCCGCAGGGGTAAGCGTAACATTCTCCATCACGATTACGTCCCCGGCATTTGTACTCAGATTATGGGCGTTAAGTATGCAGCGCTCTAAGGCAAATGCAGCAGCCACTTCTTCTGCTATAGAGTTTGAATCTGTAACCCCAGGTTTATAGAACACTATAGCCAGCCCTATAGGCCTGTCGAATATTTTTGCACCGAGATTGAGCGCTATGCCTCCAGAAGCAGCATCAACCCAATCTTCCAGTACCTCGTCTTTACTATACAGACGGTGCAGTAGGTTATTCCCATTTATAAGGGCTCTTCCTACATTAAGGCTCCTGAAGGTTCTCCCGGGAATCAACATCTCTTTATCCGATCCAAGCTCGAACAACTGCTGCACGTTCTTATTCTGGGCAAGAGACATAGTCTGTACGACACCGATAGCTTCAATTTCTTTAGCTTTATCCCATGTAAGAGCATTTTTGGTGTCGCTCTCTAACAGGATTCCGAGAAGAATGAATTTGGAGCTAAATGGAGTCAATATCCCGTTTCCGTACAGGGGATCGCCTTCTTCTACAAACTCTTTATAAGGATTCCAATTTTTCATAGTGGCCATTCGCTGTCGACTTCCTTGGGCAGTCATCCAAAGCACCCCCCTTATACCTGAGTTGCGCTGGCCTGAATGGTGACGCGAATCACATTAGCAGGGTACAGCGGTTGATAATCTATCATTACTTCTACTGTGTCTGGCTCCTGTGAAGGTACAGCTATTGATACAATGGTAGTGGCTTCTCCACATGAACGGACAGCAGGAGATTTAGCTCTATCTATGATTGCCTGGCAGGCCATCCTCACCGCATTAAGGAACAGCGAGGTGATGTTTTGACCAACTATCATGGCGTCAAGCGTGGTCTTTATTGCCATAGACAACCAGTCCATTCCTCTCACTATTGAATCTTCCCTGGTTTCCAGGTAGGACTCAGCGGTTGTCATCTGGTGCCTTACCCTGACGGCAGTCGGGGTCTCTTCAAGCACCCACAGTCCCGCAGCGACAAGAGTGTCTAACTGGGTTTCTGTGAAGTAATTTGCACGTCCTCCAGGATACCGGACACCATATACGGAACCTTCAGTGTACTTCGTAAGAGGGGTGCTGGGGCTTCTGCTGAGAGTCTTTAACAGACCTGCGTAGATCGCGGTGTAGTATATTCCAGGAACGGGAAATACTATTCCGTCATATTTCATATAGAGCTCAGGGTTCATGAGAAGCCTTACACGCTTATCATCGAAGGCGTATGATGTTCTGAGGTAATCCTTTACCACGGTTGCAGCCGTTCCTTCGGAGTACTGCGAAGTCGCAGAATCAAAACCGTTATACCCCAGCATGGTTACCCTGAATTTACTCTCCAGAGGAGCGGAGAACGCATTAAGATGTGATATTAGGGTAGCGGCGATTCCACCGGCATCGGCCATTACCGACAGACAGTAGACATAAATCTTTCCAAATTCGCTTAGAGCATCATCAATGGTGCTCGGGTCAAAGATATGTTCCAGATCATTTGCGGACGGAGAAACTCCCATTATGTAGACAGGTCCGCTGCCCGCCTTAAGCAATGCCTGGTAAGCACCAAAACCCAGAGGGTTGTAAGGATGGATTATGCCTACGTACTCTTCAATCTCTTCCTTCGTGGAAACAGCTACAGGACTTGAAAAGATCTCATTGGCATAACTGTATTTCACTTTTAGGGTGTCCGCATCAAGAACGGTAACCGCAGAACCCAGGGTTACTGTTCCGGTGGTATTGTGAATAGTGTAGCCGGCAGTAGGGTCACCGGCAGCGAGTATGGTGCTTGTCTCTCCGCTGATAAGTGTTACAGATGCGACAGAGGTCACGGGGTAATGTTCCAGGTTAACAACTTTCTGGGAAGCTACCAGTGAAAATTCCTCAGTAACCGTATAGTTGCTGAGAACTATGGAGGCATACTCCACATAAATCTTCACTGATTCCGGATACCAGGTGGTGTCTTCTTTCTCCAAGAAGTTGGCACCGTTCTTAGCTGTTCCGTTTATATCGTCACCTGTTATCAGAGTTATTCCGAGTTTCCCTTCTGTCAGATCTTCTGTACTAAGAGCCGCAGTTGACAGTTCATAATAGGGTACTCCGCCATCCAGCAGTCTCTGACTTGGTTCCGGCTCACCATAGGATTTGAACCACTCACGGGTCAGATGTTTTACATTCAGAGACGCCCCGGCAGTGGTTACATAAACCTTCACCGTTGAACTTACGGGAAGGTGCGAGTTTTTGAAATGTGGTAGTTCCAAGACTTGCTCGGAATCGTAGTCCGCAGACTCTATCACGCCTGCATATGCATCTGTTCCCTCAACTACGTTCGTTGCCACCCCGATAATTCCCGGTACGAAGTCCTGGAAGGAAGGTACTGCCCTTACGGTTGGGATCAATACCTGTTCGACATAGGTGCCTGGTCTTGTGTATGCCATTTAATCTACTCTCCTTTCACAGGATTACTGAGAACTACTTATATTTATTGGTATAGTTGTCGGAGCTCTAAACAGGACTCTCGTTTTGTTTATCAGCATCTTGTTCAGGGCTATCCTTTCTGCAGCTATGTGATCCGTTACTCTTAAAACCAGCTGGCGGCCGGCGTATTTTGTTTCCGCCCCGCCGACTATCTCTATCTTTGAGCTCCCCATCGGGGTTACGTCCGCTATTCCCTGCTCCTTAGTGAACGCCTCTTTCTTAACCAAAAACAGTGTGGTCAGCCATGCTACAAGCCTGGAAGCCTCTTTAGCCTTCGGAGCCTTAACCGCTACCACATAGTCTTCAGACAGCAGGTATGGACCTATCAGACCCTCGTTCATGAACAGTGTATATTCTTCGGTTTTGTCACTCATCCCGCCTGGTTTTAAAGAGAACCCTTCAGCTGAAATCGTTATGACCACTTCTGGCAGCTCTCTTATGGAAGCCACCGCATCATCGGCGTCAAGAACGGCTATCTGAGACTTAGACATATCTTCCCAATTAGTGTTGTAGGCGGTGAAAGTGTCTATGCTGACCTTTATGAACTGAATCAGCACCTGCAACACCCTGTCTTCAAAAGATTCATAAATCTGATATTCCATTACCACATCATCCTCGACGTCTGTTTTAGGTTCTCCGGAACGGTAAACTTCAGGTCTGAGATCGGGTACAAATAGGCTTCATCTGTCGCTGTCAATTCATCTACCCCGGCTAGCTGAAACAGGGGTATTCTGTGCCTGTAATCAATCGTATTTACCTGCATTACCCGCAGCCGCTTTCCCCTCAGCAGGTCTACCAAAATGTCGCCTTCCTGCAGATACGGGTAGCCGGCAAGCTGCACGGTATACTGATTATCGAACACCGGTACTGGATATCTGGCGAACAGCTTGCCTATCGTCATATTATCCATAAAACGCATAACGGTGTATACAGGGGGCCAGAACCCATCTTTCCATCCTGTGCCGTAACAACTGCATGGCTGCCCGTTGGCTGCCCCCATTCTCGCCGACTGCATAAAATTCCAACATTCCGGGCATCTCTCGGTGTCTCTCCTGACCAGGAGAATCGCCGCCTGAACTCCATCAACCAGTTGCAGAGCCTTTTTAAACTCGTCTACCAGTGTAAAAAACACTTTATCTACAGGACCTGCAACCGTAGCTTTCGGGCTTTTTGAAAGGTTCCCATAATTTACGGAACCCTCTGCCTCTAACCAGTAGTGGGGGTATACGGATATATTTCGAATGTTCAGTTCTTCGTCTATGAAAAGAACACCCTGTGTGGCATCTTCCAGGACAGTTACAGCTGACGAGTCAGAAAAACCCCTAACCAGCTTTACGGAGTGTCCCAGAGCTACCGTGAAACCTCCCCACTGCACCGCTATCTTTCCATTACTTGTGGGAACTGCTCGTATGCTAAAGTTGTCAGAGAATGTCAAATTGAGCTCCTCCCATACTTAATGATAACTCCAGGTTTACGTACATGCAGACATACCCCAGTTTCAGAAGGCTGCGTTACCATAACAGGCTTCCATATTGATTTTTCCCTTTTCCTGATCCCTTCTGATCCTGTATTCCTGGTTGTAGCTGTCGGCCAGAGTCTTGTATATGTTTCCTTTATCCCGTATACCCAGTTGAACACCGGAAGCTGCGTAATTAAGCTGATTCCTGAACTCGGCAATAGCCAGGGTGTCGAAGATTATCGATAGCGTTTTCAGTATTATGGTATCTATGTATGGATGAGTTTCCATGGTAAATTTAGTCTTTATCGGGGGGCAGTCGTTATAATCCCTCAGTGCACGGGTCAGCGCCTTTAGTATGGCGCTGTCATTTACCTGTTCCCCCTCTATAAGAATGTTTTCATCGACAAAATCCATCAGGCGTTCCCTTATTTCCATCACGTAGTCGGAATAGGTGCCCTGGGAAACCAGTTCATTTACCTGCCACTGAATAACCGCCGACTGAGCCATGTGTACCAAAACGGTGCTCATGACTGCGGCAGCGGCAAATGAAACCGCACAGGCAGTTATATCGGCGGTGTCTTGGAGTTCCTGCTTAACCGCCATCCCGATGGTCTTGTCATTTCTGGATGTCACATAATAACCGACAGTTATAGATTCCGTAGCCATAGGAATCCCCCTTATTCTTTATCCGTTTCCGGCTCCTGAATCTCCTGTCCCTCGTCTGGCATGGCAGTCTCTTCTTCGGTTATGGGTTCTTCATTGACAGGTTCTTCTTCCGTCGTCGCAGTTTTCTTCTTTTTGGAGCTTTTACGTTTTTTAGGGGAGACGATCTCTTTAACCTCTGTCCCCGCCATATCCTGGATCACGGCTATCTTCACGTCGTCTTCCCTGATCTCCGGGCTTTCAACTTTAGATACGACCGCCTCTTTTTTTACATCTTCAGGTTCCGCTATGAGGGTTACTACCGCCTTGGATTCAGGAACGAGCTCCTCTTCAAAGTTTTCAAGGGGAATGATCTTTTTTTGGGAAATGTATTTCTGTATCTGAGGGACTTCATCATCAAAAACGGTTACCCTGCCGACATTATACAATCCCTTATCAAATGTAACCGGCTTTAATACTTTAAAACTCCTTTTCACTTGTTACCTCCTCCTCTTCAGACGATTCTTTATGCTGCGTCTTGGAGTTTTTCTTGCGTGAACCGCTCTTCTTTTTAACCGGTGGTTCCTTCTCATCCTTTTCACCGCTGTCCATACTCAATTCAATTACTTCCGGTACTAAAACTTCCTCCGTTAACGCCCCGTCTTCTGAAACCGAAGGTTCGGCCGGAACGGCATCAACCTGAGGAAAATCTTGGATTGTGGTTTCGGGGATGATTTTTGGCGGTTCTTCCGAAGAAACCGAAACTGGCTCCTTTTTAAGCCAGCCTCTGTCTATAGCGTGTCTAACAAGTACAAGATCCGGGTCGACATCAACAACCCCATCCGGGGGAATAGTGACGTTCTGCACTGTCAGATGGATCCAGCCTTTAGAAACGTTACGTAGTTTCATGACATACCCCCTAAAGATACGGGCGGGAGGTTGAACTCCCGCCCATCAACATTATCCTTCTTTCAGTGTACAAGACGCTACTGCGTTCTTGTTTCCGATTCCCATGCCGATGTATTCCCATGCTTTATAGGTGATTACGTTGAATCTCTGTTCGACCCCGAATTTCAGCTCTTCTGTGAGGACGAAAGCATGTCCGAGATAAGGCTGGTCGGTGAAGCAGTAAAGTTTATTATCAGCTACGATGGTTGACTTGTTTGTTACTACCAGTCTCTTACCAAGGATCATCGGATAGGTATATCCGTTCTTTACAACCTCGCTCAAAAGGGGATCACCGAAGTCACTGTCATCCCATGCGAGAATGTCATTGTACACCGAGGTGTTGAACAGCACCGTGGTGCCCTTAAGCTCGTCGCCGTCAATCAGTTTGAACAAATTCGTGAAATCAGTCTTGCCAAATCCGGTTGTGAGAGCAGAATCTACATCTTTATCAGACTCTGTTATGGCAGCTGATACGAGACCCATGAATTTGGTGTCCTCAATCTCGGCGATGACATACTCGGTATTCTTTCTTATGAGGTCTGTTATAGGCATCTTATAGCTGAGGAGCTCTCCTTCTGTCACCTGATTTTCGTCGGAAGCTACGGAGAAGAAAGGTATCGTATATCTGTCCCCATAGATCCAGCGTACCTGGGATGACTGCCCAAGGAAGTCGACAGCGGCGGCCCCGCCATCGGGCTCAATATCCATGATCTTAACGAGACCGCGGTGGGAAGCTGATCTGTCACATTCCGCAGGGCTTATGGTGACGGGGGGAAGTATTTGTCTTGCAAAAGAGTCTTCCCTTATCTTCGTTCTCAGGTACAGGCTGGTTGCAAGCGCCACCTCTTCCCTGTCTTCAGCCGTCTTCAACATATCTACAAATCTAGCGTTTAAAATATCTGTGCTCATTGGCATATTCTTAGTCCCTCCTTAT
>ERZ795057.3702-NODE-3702-length-10237-cov-23.948733_pt1 | contig 10237 bp, 10 predicted proteins | sample MGYA00375141_ERZ795057 | MGnify/ENA primary metagenome ERZ795057 (study PRJEB30186, sample SAMN05720163) | activated sludge metagenome | isolation source: Anaerobic digester | place: Hong Kong | collected 2015-01-26 ... | reverse complement strand
GTGCCCTAAAAGATGTCAGAAAGCGTTTCACAATACGAAAAATTTATCGAGTTTATGTGTATTTGTGTCATTGGGTGGTGGGTGCAGGCCATTGAAAACAAGACCCTAAAACCAACTTCGTGCACTGCACTCATCTGAGCTCATCGGATTAGCTACACGTTAGCGGTTTTCAATGGCTCTCACCCACGACCTGTCATTGGAGGGTCACACTGAGTACTTCGCCAGACTGATTAAAAACTTTTTGGAGAATGTGTCCAGCCTCCAACTTCATCACCCGGAAAAGTAGATAGTGCTCCCAATTTTGTTAATTATCTTATCCATATCCGTCTCCAGATTCCGTTGTATTTGATATATACATCGAAAATTCCGCGCCATATTTTTCGTTCTCAGGAAGCAATACTTTTCGGTAATCTATATCTAGTATTAGGTAACAAAGCTTCGGAAGATGATGCATGAAATAGCGGGACTGAAATACCATCTTATATCAGAAATTCTATCCTACGTTTCAGAAAATCAGGCATCATTGAGATCACATGGTCGAGTTAATGTACAATTTATTAATGGGGTGGTAAGCAAATAACATTAATATCATAAAAACTAAAATAAATCTCTTGGTGATGAAAAATTTGAATTTATTTGCCTCTATTGTCCCAAGAGCTTGCTGACAGATATATAAGGATCCATAGGAGATGAGAGATATGGTCAAAAAAGCGTTACTTGTCGGAGTCAACGATTACAAAGGCGTCAGCGACCTGAATGGATGCATCAACGACGTCAAGGACATGCACTTCACCCTGCGAAGCCTATTTCGGTTCGAGACCACGAACATAAGGGTCCTCATAGACAGCAGAGCCACCAAGGCCAACATAATATCGAGGCTTCAATGGCTCGTCCGAGGCGCAAAGCCCGGAGACTTCCTGGTCTTCCACTTCTCGGGTCACGGGTCCCAGATCAGGGACAGAGACGGCGACGAGCTCTCCGACGGCCTCGACGAGATCCTCTGCCCCTACGACATGAACTGGGACGGGACCTTCATCACCGACGACCAATTGAACGAGATCTTCAGCGGACTTCCCGATGGCGTCCTCCTGGAGGTATTCCTGGACTGCTGCCACTCGGGAACGGGGTTGAGAGAGGTCGGTGGGCTCACCCCGCCGCCGGAGCTGGCTCCCCCCACCCCGACCCTGAACCGGTTCCTTCCGCCGCCGGTGGACATCGAGTTTCGGTTCGCAGACGAGATCGACGAACTGGAGCCGAGGGGGTTCAAGAAGGGCTTCGAGGATAGGGGCACAAAACACCACATCCTCTGGGCGGGGTGCAAGGACAACCAGACCTCGGCCGACGCCTACATCGGGGGCACCTATCACGGGGCCTTCACCTACTATCTCAACAGCCACCTGAGGCGGGAGCCGAGGATCTCGCGCAACAGGCTCCTGGAGAAGGTTCGGGCGTCTCTGCGCCACGGCGGCTACAGCCAGATACCTCAGCTCGAGATGGAGGCGACGGCGAGGGATCGGGCTCTGAGAAGGGAGATCTTCGGGGACGAAGAGGTGGACTAGATAAGAGAGGGTCAGGACAGGACAAGAGACGGGGCAGATCTCACGGTGGGATCTGCCTCCCGCCACTTTTTCAGAATCGGTCCGTCATCCTTCACATCATACCATCAAAAGTGGGCTAAAGTCGGTCTTTTGTCGATCGGCTCCAGCATCGCCGAAACGTATTTTCGTCTGGTCGGACCATCCTCAAATGATGGAGGCGAATTAGGTGGGAAAAAAGACGGCGGCGATATTGTCTTTCTTTATTATTGGCCTCGGCCAGTTTTACGCTGGCCACCTCTGGAGGGCTCTGGCGTGGTTTTTCGGGAGCGTTCTGATCCTGTCGGCTCTGACCCTCACCACAGGGTTTGGGGGTCTCGCAGTCGGGCCGTTCCTCTCGATAGCCTCAGCCTGGGACGCTTACAGCATCTACGGCGACTGAGCGGAGGGGCGGGATCGATCTTTAACCTGACCGACCTTTGGCGCTGTCATCTTCACTTCCCTTCCCTTTTTTCTTCTCCTCTTGTCTCCGTTTGTCTTCGTCCTTCACCCACGCGCGAAGTTGTTATATACTCTCGAAATGATATTATATCTTTGCTGTTGAAGATATGAACCGGCATTGAGCCGCTTCCGTACAGATCGAGAGATCAGATGAGATATCTCAAATCAAGACGGGAGGATGATCAATAAATGGACGAATTCTCCGTTCTGGTGGGGGGGAGAGCCGGAGACGGGATAAACGAGGCCGGGATGATAATCGCCCGCCTATTCAACCAGCTCGGATACTGCCTTTACCAGTACCTCGACTACCCTTCCCTCATCAGGGGCGGTCACAACTTCGCCATAGTCAGGGCTGCCGGAAAGAAGATCGGGGCCCATCGGGACCGGGTGGACTTTCTTCTGGCCCTTAACCAGGAAACGATCGACAGGCACAGGTGGCGGCTGAAGGAGGGCTCCGTCGTCATCTACGACTCCGACGAGGTGAAGTCCCCGGTGGCCGGGGGGGTCGGGCTTCCCCTGAAGACGATGGCGAAGGAGGCTGGTGCGCCGGCTATCGCACGAAACAGCGGCCTCATCGGCGCATTCTCCGGTGCCGCCGGGATCGAGTGGGATATTTTGGAAGCGGTCCTCAGAAAGGAGATCCCAAAATCGATCGACGAGAACCTGGAGGTCGCCCGCCTGGGCCGCGATGGGATCGATGGGAACGGACTCAAGGTCGAGAGACGGTCGTACCCCTGCTGTCCGGTGATCACTGGAAACGAGCTGATCGGCCTGGGCCTTCTTCGGGGCGGCCTCGACGCCTACGTCGCCTACCCCATGACCCCGTCGTCGGGGATCCTCCACTTCCTGGCGAAGGTCGCGGGCGAGTTCTCGATCAAGGTGGTTCATCCCGAAAACGAGATCGCCGTAATCCTGATGGCCCAGGGGTTCGCCTACGCCGGCAAGAAGGTCGCTCTGGGGACCTCGGGCGGCGGATTCTGCCTCATGACCGAGGGGATGAGCCTTGCGGGGATGGCGGAGATGCCCCTCGTCGTCGTGGTCTCCATGAGGGCGGGGCCGAGCACCGGGGTTCCCACCTACACCGCCCAGTCCGACCTCCACTTCGTCATGAACGCTGGTCAGGGCGAGTTCACGAGGCTTGTCATCGCTCCGGGAGATCTGGAGCAGGCCTATTACTGGTCAGCAACTTCCTTGGGACTCGCCTGGAAGTACCAGATACCTGCTATCCTCCTCTCGGACAAGACCCTCAGCGAGTCCGCCTACAGCTTCAACCTCGATGAGGCGAGGGGCATCCCCGATATCAGGCCCGTACTCGCGGACGGCGAGGGAGAATACAAAAGGTACGCCCGGACCCCGGACGGCGTATCCCCCCTGGCCTTCCCGTCGATGAAAGGAGCCGTAGTGAAGGCGAACGGCTACGCTCACCTGGAGTCCGGGATCACGACGGAGGATGCCGATGAGGTCAAGGCCGTCCAGGATAAGTCCCTCAGAAAGGAGGAGAGCCTCAAGAAAGAGCTGGAGAGGTTGCCAATAGTTCGAACTTACGGCTCCGAGGACGCGTCGTTGGCCCTTGTCTGCTGGGGATCAAACAAGCCGGTCTGCGCAGAGGTCGGCGAGAAGCTCGGCCTTCGGGTCGTCCAGCCGGTGGTTTTGAACCCCTTCCCGACCTCTCAATTCGAAGCGGCCCTCGGGGTCGTCGAGAGGATGATCTCCGTCGAGACGAACTCCACGGGCCAGCTCGCCCGACTAATGCGATGTAACGGTTTTGATCCAGACGACCTGATACTGAAATACGATGCTAGGCCCTTCTCCGTCGAAGACCTGGAAGAGAGGCTTTTGGAGGTGACGAGATGAACCCCAAAGATCTGGCCACAACGGCCCCGAACACCTGGTGTCCCGGCTGCGGAAACTTCGCCATCCTTAACGCCATCAAGCCGGTCCTGGCGGACCTGGACGAGGAGGGGCTCTTGGCCCTGGAGAAAGTCGTCCTCGTCTCGGGGATAGGCTGCCACGCGAAGATCGCCGACTACGTCAATTCAAGCAGCTTCTACACCATCCACGGCAGGACGATACCCGTCGCCACAGGGATAAAGCTTGCAAACCCCGACCTCACCGTCATCTGCTTTGCCGGAGACGGCGACGCCTACGCCGAGGGGCTCGACCACCTGATCTTCGCCGCCAAAAGAAACGTCGACATAACGACGATAATCCACGACAACCGGGTATACGGCCTCACCACAGGCCAGTACACTCCGACTTCGCCCTCGGGATTTGTGGGCAGGTCGACCCCGGCGGGCCTCGTGGTGCCTCCGATAAACCCCCTGGAGATCGTCTTTGCCAGCGGCGGGAGCTTCATCGCCCGAGGCTACTCTCACGGGATAGAGCTTCTCAAGGAGGTCTTCAGAGAGGCGATCCTCCACCGGGGTTTCTCCTTCGTCGACGTCCTCCAGGTCTGCGCCACCTTCTTCAATCTGTACGATTACTACAACGAGAGGGTCTACACCCTCGAGGAGCACGATCCGCAAGACCGCGCAAGGGCTGAGGAGAAGATGAGGGAGTGGGACTACAACTCCGACGGTCCGATACCCCTGGGGATATTCTATCGAGAGGAGGCTCCCACCTTCGGGGATAACTTTGTGAAATACAACTCGAAGATCGCCGACATTGACGGCAGGATAAGAGAGGCGCTGGAAAGCTTCGTTTGATGTTGGAGGATCTCAGGGCCGAGCCTCGCACCCATCCGATCCAAAAGGATAATATACACTCAGTGACAGAATACAGTGCTGTATTATTGGACATGTTTTGCGCGGCATCGAATCGGACAAACCCTGAGCTTACCTCCATCCCGTTTGATCTTGTCTGGAGGCGAGGTTGATGGCGAAGAAATATACGTGCACAGTCTGTGGATACGTCTACGACCCAGAGAAGGGCGACCCCGATTCCGGGATCGCTCCTGGCACCGCTTTTGAAGATCTCCCCGACGACTGGACTTGTCCAGAGTGCGGGGCTCCGAAAGACGCCTTTGAGGCGAGCTGAATCGATGAATCGAGGTTATGAAAATGGCTCCAATCGGCGAGAGGATGGCGAAGGCCTTAAACGAGCAGGTGAAGTGGGAACTCTTCTCCTCCTACCTCTACCTATCAATGTCTGCTTACTTCTCGGCCATGAAGCTTCCGGGCTTTGCCCACTGGATGAGGGTTCAGGCCCAAGAAGAGCTGATGCACGGGATGAAGATCTACGATTTCGTGATCGAGCGAGGCGGAAGGGCAGAGCTTATGGCGATAGATAAGCCCCAGTTCGAGTGGGGGTCGCCCCTGGAGGTGGCAAAGGCCGTCTACGATCACGAGAAGAAGGTGACGGGGCTGATCAACGGCCTTGTGGACCTCGCGACCGAGGAGAAGGATCATGCCACCCTCAACATGCTCCAGTGGTTTGTAAAAGAGCAGGTGGAGGAGGAGGCGAACGCCAGCGAGATCGTCGAGAAGCTGAAGATGGTGAGCGGCGAGAGGGGGATCGGAGTCCTCTTCATGCTCGACCGGGATCTGGGAGAGCGACCGCCGAAGCTCCAGCCCGTCGTCTCGGCCAAGTGATGGTGAAGAGGAAGGACGAGGAGGGGGGAAGGGCGATGAGGAGGGGCGGCGCGATCTCGCATCGCCCCTTCCACGCCACCACCCCCACCTCAGCCGCCAAGAGGCCGGGGATTTCCTGTCACCCGATGGGACGAATCGATTGATCAAGAAGATCGATCAAAGAAGAATGACCGAAGAAAGATGAGGCAATTTGCTTTGCGCTCCCGAAGGAGCGTCGGACAGCCTGATAGAACGCCTAGAGTCGTCATCCTAGAGACGTAGCGAATCTGAGAATTGGTGGTGATTTAGTTGAGCGAATCAAAAGATATGAAGCTGGGCATCCTGGGACTGGGAAGAATGGGCGGAAACCTCGCGCTTCAGGCGAAAGAGAAGGGCATCGCCGTGGTGGGAAAGTCGAAGTCCGCCAAGCCTCATCTTGAGAGAAAGGGCGTGAAGGTGGTGGACGGCTACGAGCCCTTCGTCGACTTCCTCGACCAGCCGCGTGTTATCTACATATCCGTTCCGGCGGGGGCGACGGTGGACAGGGTCCTCGAAGAGCTCACACCCCTCCTCGACGAGGGGGACGTCATCCTCGACGGCGGCAACTCCTTCTACCTCGACTCGATCAGGAGGGAGGAGGACCTCTCAGACCTGGGGATATATTTCCTCGACTGCGGGACGAGCGGCGGGCTCGAGGGGGCCCGGAAGGGAGCCTGCTTCATGGTCGGCGGGAACAAGGATGGGTTCAAGATCGCAGAGCCGATCCTGAAGGCCCTGGCAGCCGACGGAGGCTGCCTCTATACCGGCGATGCGGGGTCCGGTCATTTCGTCAAGCTCGTCCAGGACGGTGTCGAGGCCGGGATGGCCCAGGCGATCGGCGAGGGGGTGGCCCTCTTGAAGGAGAGCGACTTCGACCTGGACCTTGAGAAGGTCTTCAAGAGCTGGGCCAGCGGGGCCACCGTCCGGGGGTGGCTCGTGGAGCTGATGGCAAAGAGCCTCGGCGAGCAGAGGTTTTCTGACGTCTCATCTCACGTCGAGGATACTGGGGAGGTGAACTGGCTCGTCCACGACGCCATCGAGAAGGAGATCCCGATACCCGTCATCTCTCAGGCCGTAATGGAGCTCTTCAGGTCCCGGGACAAGAACTGCGACGCCTGCCGGTCGGTCGCCCTGATGAGAAACAGCCGCGGCGGCTACCCTCTCGGAAAGGACGATACGATCGCTCGCGAGAGGAGGACGAGCAGGACGGAGAAGATCTGATTTGGGCAGCGCTATCTGCTGCCCTTCATCGTTTTTTAGGGGCAGATAAAATGTCTGAGAATGATATATTTTTCAAAGGTCTTCTAGCAAATGTAGATTCGTCTGTTTTGGGTGTGGATTTTTTAGAACATGGGTTTGAAGTAGAATGTATTTCGGCTTATGATGGAATAGATCTTATTTCAAAAATTGGGCCGAATCCTAATAAGCTCTTCTTGCAGACTGATCTAGAAGATCGGTATAATTGTATAGACCGTTCAAGGAATCTGCGGGGCGATATGTATTTCATCAGTGCATCATTTGAAGATCTTGAAAGTGCAAAAGTCAAAGTGAAAGACTATCTAGAACCTATAGTTAAATTGATGAGACTCTTTAAGGAGAATGCGATTAATATATCGATGGGATATTACTATTCTAAAGACGGATTAATATCGATCAATCAGTTATCAGCCGTTGAATATTCCTATGATGAAGAGGAAACGAATCTATTTTGTCAGTCATTTACTCGTTATCCTTTTATTTACCATAACGATATATATTCTCTAGAAACTTATGAATTACCTATTTTAAGAAGCTTTATTGAAGATATCTTAGCTCAAAACAGGGAACCGACCTTTAAGGATCCTATCCTAAAAATAGCTTATGATAGTTATGATTTATCTTATTACGTCCATTCTACCACACAAGCACTCTTAAATTTAATGATCGGTTTAGAGGCATTGTTTAATCCTGGTGGAGGTGAGCTGAGATATAGGATCTCAAGAAACGTTGCAGTTCTTATCGGAGAAGATAAAGAAGATTCGAAAGACATATATAAATATATGAAGAATATATATGTGAAAAGATCGAATCTTGTCCATACGGGAAGTGCAAGAGGTGTTATCACCATAGATGATTTACTGAAATTAAGAGGTTATGTACGCAGATCAATTAAAAAATTTAACGAATTTTGCGTCAGGAATCCTGGTAAAAAGAAGGGCGATCTTTTGGACATCTTAGAAATTTCTGATTTTGGCGAGCCCCCTTGTTAGAACGGCGGTCAGACGTCGATTTTACCTGATTATCACGTTCGCCAGCGTCACCAGGAAGAGCGAGAGCGTCAGCCAGCCGACGATCCCCTCGATCATCACCACGTTCCTGTGCCGATCCAGGGGGTACCAGTCACCATAGCCGACCGTCGTGAAGGTCATCATGCTGAAGTAGAAGGCGTCCGAGAATTTGGCGCTCTCGTCCTCATCTCCTTTCAGCCTCCTGATGGCGTCCTTTCGCCAGTAGTAGACGGCAGAAACCAGGACCACGAAGAGGCCCAGGAGGAGGGTGTAGCCCGGCCGCACGCCGTACCCGCAGGTGACCCATCCGAAGATGTCTGTATACGTGGCCACCTCAAACCAGCTCCTCATCGACTGCCTCTCTCGCCTGTACTGGTAATAGCAGTCGTCGGCATCCTCGAAGTACTCGACGGTCTTGAAGTTCTTGACCAGGGTTAGGTAGACCTCGCCGTTGTAAACGAGAGCGCTTTCAATCGAGTCCCAGCGAACGTACAGCCGCTCGTATTCGGTTCCGTTCAGACAGATCGCGGATTCATTTTCGAAGGCAGAGTTGGAGAGCCTTAGGATGCGGATGTTTTTCGCATCTTCCAGGGTCAAGTTCGCGTGATAGAAACTTGAATCTTCAAAGGAGACTGCATCACCGCTGAAGTCCGCCTCCCTAAACTCGGCATCGTCGCTGAAGTTCGCCCTCCCGAAGCCGGCATCGCCGTTGAACTGGGCCCAGGTGAAGTAAGCATCGTCACTGAACTGAGCCCCGATGAAGCTAGCATAGCTGTTGAACTGAGACCCGGTGAAGTAAGCAGCGCCATCGAACTGAGCCCAGCGGAAGCTGGCTCCGCCACCGAACTGGGCCTCGTAGAACCTAGCATAGCTGCTGAACTGAGCCCAGCGGAAGTCGACTTCGCCATCGAACTGAGCCTCAAAGTTGGCTTTGCCATCGAACTGAGCACAGGTGAAATCAGCAGCGCCACCGAACTGAGCCTCGTAGAACCAAGCATAGCTGCTAAACTGAGCCCAGGTGAAATCAGCAGCGCCATCGAACTGAGTCACGAAGAACCAAGCATAGCTACTGAACTGAGCCTCGCGGAAGTCAGCATAGCCGCTGAACTGAGCCTCGCAGAAGTCAGCTTCGCCATCGAACTGAGCCCAGCGGAAGTCGGCTTTGCCACTGAACTGAGCTGCAAGAAAGGAGGCACCATGGCTAAACTGAGCACCGGAGAAGTCTGCATAGCCGCTGAACTGAGTTTGTGAACCGCCTGATGTTCCAATTTTGGGCAAGATTTCAAATGGTGGGAATATTGATCCATCAAATAGTATTTCTTCAGAGGGTATTTCTTTGTATGGTTGTGGTATTTCAAGATATATATTATTTTTTGATACTGGATCACTAAAAATCACTTGTTGTTGGAAGATGATGTCGGAAAAGTCTACATCTCCTCGAATCTCTGAGTTCGTGATGTGTATGAGCGATTCGACGACCATCACCTCTTCGTCAAACTTCGTTCTTTCGACGTGCTTCGTGGGCAGATCCAGCCCGCTCAAGTCCAGATCCCCCACGACGATCACGCCGTCATACTCCACCGGCTCGCCCCGCTCGATTTTGGCCAGAATCTCGCTGGCCGGGACGATCGGCCGGGGATCGTCGGCGGGCGCGCCAAAGGCGGGGCTTGCGAGGAGCGGGAGCAGCAACGCCAGGGCCAGGATCGGGGAGGATCTCATCTGAACTCTGGTTTCTTCGCAAGAGATACAAAAAGTTTGGGTGGGCTGGGATTTTGCGCCTGCCCGGTCCACTGTCGAGAATCCCAGAAGAACCTATTTAGTATATTTCAGCCTAATAGACCACGACGTCCTCGATCGCTCAAAGAAGGTGAAATGATGATCGAATACCTGAGCATGAAGGAGTGGTCCCCCTACCTGGTGGGGGCGGGTATAGGGGTCTTGAACATCCTCGCCTTCCTCCTTTCAGACAAGCCGATAGGCTGCTCCACCGCCTACAGCAGAACGAGCGGGATGATCGAGAAGCTCTTTCGAGGATCGAAGGTCCTGGATAAGGCCTACTATCGGAAGTTCGAGCCCGTCGTCGACTGGGAGGTGATGCTGGTGGCGGGGATCGTCATCGGGGCGTTCCTCTCGGCGAGCCTATCGGGAGAGTTCCGGGTGGAGACGGTCCCGGCCCTATGGGCGGATCAGTTCGGTCCCGATCCGTTTCTCAGATTGACGGCCGCCTTCGCCGGGGGCGTTCTCGTGGGTCTTGGCGCCCGGTGGGCCGGTGGCTGCACCAGCGGCCACGGGATCAGCGGGACGACCCAGCTCGCCGCCAGCTCCT
>ERZ795057.3700-NODE-3700-length-10244-cov-19.485131_pt1 | contig 10244 bp, 13 predicted proteins | sample MGYA00375141_ERZ795057 | MGnify/ENA primary metagenome ERZ795057 (study PRJEB30186, sample SAMN05720163) | activated sludge metagenome | isolation source: Anaerobic digester | place: Hong Kong | collected 2015-01-26 ... | reverse complement strand
TACCGCATGGGAGCGGGCTTAGGTCCGGCTATCGCATTTTTATATTCAGGCCCGGCAATCAATGTACTTGCGATTATACTCACAGCCAGGGTAATAGGGATGGATATAGGTATTGCCCGTGCAGTGGGTGCAGTACTGTTCAGCGTCGTCATTGGGGCAATAATGCACTTTATTTTCAGACATGAAGAGATAGCAAAAGTAAAAGCAGCGATGTATATGCCTGAACCTGAAGTTTCAAGGCCTCTATGGAAAGATATTATTTATTTTGGTTCAATGGTGGCAATTCTTGTTTTCGCCAACTGGGGTAAATCAGCTGATACTTCCGGTTTCTGGTATATAATGTTTGCATACAAATGGTGGTTCACATCAGCGGCAGCAGTAATCTTTGCAGCGGTAATTGTTCTCTGGTATGGAGTCAAGCCGTGGAAAATGGCCATTGCTGTTATTCCTGCTGTAATACTCGGATTTATGTTTCCCCATGAGCCGGTAATACCATTCGCAGCAGGTACAATCGGGCTCTCTGTAATTACAAGCACAGATAAAGGGGAGCCGGGGGAGTGGTTCGGGTCAACATGGGGATTCGCCAAGCAGATCACTCCTCTTCTTCTCGGCGGTGTTCTTGTGTCCGGATTCCTTCTGGGGAGGCCGGGGCATGAAGGTATAATTCCCGCTGTGTGGGTGAGTGATCTTGTGGGGGGCAATTCATTCGGGGCGAATTTCTTCTCTTCGATAGTTGGAGCTTTTATGTACTTCGCAACTTTAACGGAAGTTCCCATTGTCCAGGGGCTTATCGGAAGCGGTATGGGGAAGGGGCCTGCACTTGCATTGCTGCTTGCGGGGCCTGCGCTCTCGCTTCCTAATATGCTTGTTATTAACAGCTACATCGGGCCGAAGAAGACCTTCGTTTTCTGCACACTTGTAATTATCATGGCAACAGTGAGCGGTATGATCTTTGGTATGTTTTTTTAAAGTCCCCGTACCCGCAAGGGGAATTTTTAAATATTGATTTTTAAAGGAGATATAAAATGTATAAAATTGAAGTATTGGGTACAGGATGTGCAAAGTGCAATAAACTTGAGGAAACAGCAAGGAAGGCTGCGGATGAACTTGGCATTGAATATGAAGTAATAAAAGTTAAAGATATCAATGATATCATGAACTACGGTGTAATGATAACACCGGCACTTGTTGTTAATGGTATTGTTAAGGTTGCAGGGAAAGTACCTGCGATTGAAGAAGTTAAAAAGATGATAAACGGATAGCCCCCTGACCCCCGAAGGGGCAAGAGGACTTTCTAATATATTTTTTTGTTATAAAATAATTAATACTAAGGAGTATTCTTATGGGTGATTGCGCATGTAATTCAGGTACAAAAATAATTTATTCATGCTCAGGTGCTGCTGATGTTGGTGAAATTGCTGACAGGGCAGTAAGGGCGCTTAAAAGAGAGGGATTTGCTCAGGGTTCATGCGTTGCCGCACTTGGCGCAGGGCTTTCAGGTTATATTGAGTCTGCAAAAGGTGCAGATGTTAATATAACTGTTGATGGATGCCCTGTGGGCTGTGCAAGAAAGATACTCGAGAATTTAGGCGTTACCCCTGTTTCTTATACTGTTACAGAGATGGGATTTATTAAGGGGAGTTCGCCTGCAAATCCTGAAGCAATTGAAACTGTTTACAGAAATATTAAAGAAGGTAAAACCGGCGAGCAGAAAAGTGCTGCCGGGCCCGGTTGCGGATGCGGCTGCAGCGGAAACTGCTGAAAAGTGGTAATACGTGGTGAGAATAGTAATTATTGGAGCTGTTGCAGGTGGAACTTCTGCCGCTGCAAAAGCGAGACGAAACAGCGAGGAACATGAGATCGTCATCTATGACATGGACAGTGATATATCATATTCAGGATGCGGACTTCCGTATTTTATCGGTGAAGATTATATCTCCCGCGATGACCTGACGCCGCGTAATGCAGCCTGGTTTAAAAAAAGATTTAATATAGATATATTCACCGAACATAAAGTAACAGATATTGATACTGATAATAAATCATTGTCTGTAAAGAATCTTGTATCTGGTGAAACCTTTACTGACAGGTATGATAAACTTATCATCGCGACAGGGGCTTCCCCCTTGATCCCCGCTATACCCGGTATAGACTCAGCCAATGTATTTCCTGTGCGGAATGTACGCAGTGCAGACAGAATTAAAAAGTTTATCGCTGAAAAAAATCCTCAAAGAGCTTTGATTATCGGAGGAGGTTTTATAGGCCTTGAGATGGCTGAGAACCTGAAGCTGCATGGAATTGATATAACACTGGTTGAAGCCGCACATCATGTAATGCCGTCAATGGATGCGGATATGTCTGTATATATCGAAGAACATTTAACAAAAAATGGTGTCACTCTTTATACCGGTGAACAGGTGAAAGAGATTACAGATGGCGGAGAAACAGTAATTACACATAAAGGTTCTGTAATTGAAACTGATATGATCATTGTTGCGTCTGGTGTAAAACCGAATACAGAACTTGTGAAAGATAAAGGAGTTAAGCTCGGATTGCATGGCGGAATAATCGTGAATGATAAGATGGAAACATCTATTCCCGATGTCTACGCTGTGGGAGACTGCTGCGAGGTCAGGTCAACTGTGACCGGTGAATATATATACAGGCCTCTTGGTTCTACTGCGAATAAGATGGGGCGCATCGCAGGTGATATTATTACAGGCGGTGATCTCCGGTTCAGGGGAGTTCCGGGAACCGGAATATTTAAAACATTCGGCCTTGCTGCTGCACAGACAGGACTTTCGGAAAGAGAAGCAAAAGAACGCGGTATCGATTACATGGTAAGTCATAATATTAAGGAGAATCAAAGCAAGTACCTTAAAGAGAGCCGTGAGCTTGTTATTAAATGTATAGTTGAGTGTAAAACAGAGAAAATACTTGGTGTACAGATTATTGGTGAGAATGGTGTTGATAAACGGATTGATGTATTTGTAACAGCAATGGCTTTCGGAGCAAAGATAAGTGATCTCTTTCACCTTGACCTTGCGTATGCTCCTCCATTCTCCACAACAAAAGACCCGGTAATGTACAGCGGCATGATCCTTGATAATGCTTTGCATAGAGGGAGAAGACTTATAACTGCCTCAGAGCTTATTGCAAACCGTGAAAGTTTTACCGTTATAGACGTCAGGAGTAAAGCTGATTACGATAAGGGGCATATTGAAGGCGCAATCAGCATCCCCCATGAGGAACTGAAAACGAAATCTGTTGAGCTTGATAAAAATAAAAAATACGCAGTTCACTGTAATAAAGGCACAACCGGAAATGCTGCTCAAAATCTCCTGCTGAACCTTGGATTTAAAGAGGTATATAATATCTCCGGAGGTTACAGCCAGTATAAGATGGAGCTTAAATTAAAATAACATCAGCAGCATTTTCCTGAGGGCCCGCTGCAGTCGCAGGTCGGCTCTGTTCCCCGCAATAATCCTGTAATCACAGCTGCTGCGCATCCAACCCCTGATTTCACAGTAAGCGCCCCGAATTCGCAGTTTTTCGCGCAGGCCCCGCACTCCATACATCTGTCTGAGTTCACCGGTACTGCTTTACGGTTTTCCAGCTTAAATACATTATGGGGGCATACCTCAACGCATCTGCCGCAGCCGGTACATTTCTCGGAATTAAACTGAAATGTATCTGAATCCCTGAAGTATTTCATAAATAACCCCACTCTGATATTTTAGATATAATAAAGAGGATTGATGATACAAAAAAACCTGCTATATATACAGGGAGAGAATACTTTATCTCCCGTTTAACTCCGGAAAGACTGGTATAGGTTGTTGCCCCTGTAAACTGCAATGCAATGTAGGAACTTATAAGCGTAAAGAGAATTAGTACTGCTGAATAAAAGTATATACTGATCAAGCTGAATAAACCGGTAGAATATTCTGTTACAAGTAAAGCAGCAGCTCCTGATATACCGCCTTTTATCGCAAATGATCGGAATGGAATAAAAGGCAGCAGCAGAGGCGTGAATACCGCACCTGCTGCTACTGTTATAATGCAAGCTGTAATTAATGAATAACCGGAGGTCAAGGCATCTTTAAAGATAATCCCTTCCGGCTGCAGCGCGGAGTATAAAAGTGCTGCTGAAATAAAATAAAGAAACTTCTCCTTGATCATATTTATTTCCATTGGAATTAAAACTGCCCTGTCTTTCATGGTAAACTTCACAAGCCTCATCTCTTCATCAGCTTCATATCCCTTTTCAATGTACTGCGTGATATCTTCAGCCCTCACAGGCCCGTAACTTATCCTGAATCCGGTTTTTTCCCGTACCTCACCGGAATTTACTCCGGGGGCACCAAGCTGCGGGAGTATAAGCCTTTTATGTTCAACATATTTTTCAATACCGGTAAGTTTTATCCTTCTGATAAGTTCATCAGTGCCGAATGTACCTTTACCTGCGGCACACCAGACATTTATCCCTGCTGTATCAAGTACAAGTATCCATGCGTTCATACCTTTAAGGGCTTTGCGGAGATGATCAAAACTGAGCCTGTAGTTTGCTGTAACAAATATATCTGACGTGGAAGCCGGACTGCCGACAGCATAAAGTCCCGGTTTAAGGGAAAACTTCATCCTGAAAGAGGACGCCCTTGATCTGATATGGGCCATTCGCTCTGAAAGTTTTATCTCAGTTGAGACCTGCGGAACCGGGCCGGCGGGAGAATCTATTACACCGGTAAACCATGTCTCATTTTTAAACTCTGAAGTAATATCTGCTGACGTAATACTTTTTACAGGGGAACATCCGCAGTCTGCTGCACAGGTTAAAGGACTGAAAGGCTTCAGCTTGTTCTGTACAGGTTCAAATTTCATTTCAGCAGCACCCCTTTTTGTTATCAGATTTTATTTTAGTTATTATTGATGAAAGTGAACTAATCAATTCAATCATCTCCATATATTTTTCTTTATTAATGCAGTAGCATGATCGCGGCCCTTCGATTTCTCCCGTGATGAGTCCGGCTTTTTTAAGCTCCTTCAGATGCTGGGATACAGTGGACTGTGCAAGAGGGAGAATATCTACCAGCTCTCCGCAGATACATCTGTCCTGTTCAGCTAAATGTTTTAATATGGCAATTCGCGCCGGGTGGGAGAGTGCCTTTGCGTATTCTGAGAGTCTTGTGTCATGTTCTGAATATATTTCATCTGTCTGCTTTGTCATGAATCCTTTTATCGTATATCTACGATAAAAGTCAAGGTTTTTTTGAAGGGGAAGACGTTTGAACGTGTATGTTTCGCAATTCAGGAAATATTTTTAATCAGACCCGTTCTTAAATGACGGGCCTGATTCATGTACTTACTCTTTCACAGGAAGCACATGAATAGCCTTAACAATAAGGTGAACTGTATCCCCGTCTTTGAGATCAAGAGCTTTAACCGAATCTGTTGTCAGTACTGAACTCATTTCGTGAGGCGTGGTAACCTCAAATTTTACCTGGGACATTATATCCCCTGTTTTTATAGATTTTACCTTTGCTGTGATATTATTCTGCGCGCCATACTTCATATGATACCTCCAATAATTGTATAAAAATGATAAATAAAAGTTATACATTAAATTGATAATGTCAAAATAATATCAGTAATAATACCGAAAAATACTTTTTAGTGTAAAGTAATGAATTATATAACTCCGCCGCGAAGGCGGCGGGGGTAATAGAGCCTTTATTGCCTGAAAAAAGTTAAGGAATAAATACTGAAATAAAATGTATCTATTCCTGTTAATTAAATTTATAAACATTTAAGGCTTAAAATACTTGATTTTTAACAGAGGTTTTTTTATTTGTATTTCTGTATTTAAATTGAGGTATCGCCAAGCGGTAAGGCAACGGATTCTGATTCCGTCATTCCAAGGTTCGAATCCTTGTACCTCAGAATCTCTCAGGCTTGTAGTGTAGTGACTCTTAATGAGCAGTCCCGGGGTTTAAAACCCCGGCAACCCGGATTTATTTTTCAGCAACCGCAAGTTCCTCATAACCTGAATCTTCCGCATATTCTCTTTTATATACAACTCCTTCAAAAGCAGCAATGACAATCTCTGCTGTTGTATATATTTTACATCCGCTTACAAGGTGTCCCCCGATGGTTTTCCCTTCACTGTCTGATATGGCAATATGGAGGTGAGATCCGTTAACAGAAACAGTGCCGTTTAAGGAAACTATTTCAAAGTGCCCTTCAAAATCAGTGTAATGCCCTGTGTTTGCCAGGCGCAGGGTCGCATGTGTCAGGCTCCCCACGGAAGAGAGGAGACATCCTGCTTCAATAGAGTGTGTTTTAACGAATGTTTCAATCTCATCCAGGAGATCCTGTCCCGGTTTAAGTCTGAATGTATATGTTCTCATTTTCTGTAACCTCCGGGATGATGTAACGCCGGTTAAGTTTATAATCAATATTAATTTTTAGTATTGATTTTTTTTATGATTAAATGTCAATTGTTCCGGTATTCCGGATTGCCCGGTAATATTTTTAAAGAGCCGGATTTCCCGGCTATTAATCATTTATGGAGGTTTTTGTGAATAAACGTCTATCCTTAACTTTAATTTCAGCAGGTATTGTAATAAATATTATCGGAGGACTTCTTGCACAGGCCCTGAAGCTCCCGATTTTTCTCGATAGTATAGGTACAATGCTTGCCGCGGTAATTCTCGGCCCATGGCTTGGCGCTCTTACCGGGCTCCTGAGCAATGTTCTTCAGGGAGTATTCACAGATCCGGTTAATATTCCTTTCGGTTTAGTTAATGCGGTCATCGGCCTTGTTGTGGGATTCCTGGCAATGAAAAGGGGATTTCAGGATTATATCACCCCCCTTATCGCAGGACTTGTTCTTGCAGTACTCTGCCCCCTTGTAGGTACACCTATTGCAGTTTACCTTTTCGGAGGAGTAACCGGGGGAGGAATAGATGTTGTATATGCTGTAATTCTTAAAGCATCAGGGAAGATTTTTTCAAGCGCGTTCCTTGCGCGTATACCCGCCAACCTTGCTGATAAACTTCTCAGCGCATACCTGATTATGGTTATAATAAAGAAGCTCCCGGACAGCATGAAGGGTTATGGGGCTAAATCAGCACAGTAATCTTTTTTTTAAAAACAATGTAAATGTCGGAGCAAAGTTTTCAGCATCTGTCATTATAATTGTTACGATCATGTTGATCAGCGGATGGGAACATCTGCTGATCAACATGATTATTATAATCACGGCCGCAATGTTAACTGCCGGAAATGTTATTCTGAAAAGGATAATACCTTTCCTGTATATCTGCTTTATGATGATACTTATTCATTCAATTGCCAATCCGGCAAACAGCACATACTGGCATTTTTTTGGTATTGAAGGGGTAATGTACGGATTCAGGATATCACTGCGGCTTCTGGCAATAGTCACAGCTGCTAACTGGTTTATCCTTACGTCGGATATCAGCGATATTACAGCATGGTTCGCCCGGATAAACAGTGATCTTGGAATAATAGTGAGTCTTGTGCTTTCAATCCTTCCGGCAATGAAACTTCAGATGAAAATAACAATGGATGTGCAGTCAACTCGCGGGCTTGATTACAATAAAAACCTGTTTCATAAACTAAAATGCTATATTGCCGTAATTGTCCCTGTAATAATAAAGACAATTATACGGGCGCATGAGATGTCAAGGCTGCTTTATCTCCGCGGACATGGGAAAAAGATGAAGAGCATTCATTCACAGTGGAAAATTTCAGACTATGCAGTTATTTCATCAGTAATTATACTTCTTTCGGTTAACCTGTGGATAATATTCTTTTAAAGCAAAGCACCGGATTATCGGTCACAGGGCTCTCTTTGAAGTATCCCGGTTCTGATAAACAGGTCCTTGATGATATTAATTTTTCACTGAATATGGGTGAGGTATGCTTTATTACAGGGGCAAACAGTTCAGGAAAGAGTTCGCTCCTTGCAGCATTGGCCGGATTGATACCCTCTTCTATTCCGGGGGAACTTACAGGGAAAATTCTTCTTAACAATAAAGTGGCGGATGAACTTTCGGCTTCTCTTTGTATACAGGATAGCGATATTTATCTCTTTGAAGAGGTTTACCGGGAGATAGCATACCCTCTGCTTAATGCATCCTTTTCATCTGAAGAGACAGCAGATAAGGTCAGAGTAATTTCTGAACTGTCCGGTGTTAAAGAGCTTCTTGGCAGAAAGATGTCCACGCTGTCAGGGGGAGAGCGGCAGAAAGTTGCTATTGCAGCAGCACTTGCCTGTGATAAAGAGCTGATCCTTCTTGATGAGCCTTACGAACAGTTTGATCCCTGCTCTGTAAAGAATATTCTCGGTTCACTTAAAAGATATGCGCATGATAACAAAAGAGTTCTTATAATAACATCAAAGAGATATGAGTATGCTGATGGAATAGCGGACAGGTTATTCAATATTGAAAACGGAAGACTGACAGAAATACGAAATCCTGTATACAGTTATCCGCATAAAATGCGGGCTGATGCATTGCCCAAAAAAACCGCACAGACCGGTGACGAGGATAGTTCTCTTATATCATTCACCAATGTTACTCATAAATTCAGTGAAAACTCCGGTATATCCGGTATTAATATCTGCTTTAATAAAGGGGAGATAACCGGCATCATGGGGCCAAATGGTGCCGGTAAAACGACACTCCTCAAACACTGCATCGGACTTTTAAGGCCCCATGAGGGTAGTGTGCTATATTCAGGCAAAGATATAAAAGATATTCCTGTGAACAAACTCGCTTTTAAAACCGGCATGCTCTTTCAGAATCCCGATGATCAGATTTTTAATGAAAGGGCGGATATTGAGATTGCCTGGGGACTCACCATAAGAGGAATGAACAAAAAGAGAGCAGTTGAAAAAGCTGTTAATATACTTGATGAATTCGGGATGAATCAGATTGTTAGGATGCACCCTCACTCTCTTTCACGGTCTGTGCGCCAGGTGATTGCACTGGCCTCGGTGCTTGTAACAGAACCGGATATACTGATTCTTGATGAGCCCACAAGGACTATGGATGACAGGCTTATTGATGTGACCATGAAGATGATAAAGCGTTATCTGAAGATTGACGGCGCAGTTGTTATTATATCTCATGATCCATCTGTTATATGGAATTATACAGAGAGATGTTATTTGATTAACAACGGTGAGATTGCGGCATCCGGCTATACGGAGAGTATTTTTAAAGAACCGGATGCTTTGAAAAGCTGCGGATTAGACTCCCATCCTTTTATTACCGGGTTGCTATAATTTAACTGTATATCTGCATCTTCCGTCACTAATGATTTAATCTATGATATCACTGTTCCTGTTGCCTGAGATCACAGCCTGCGTATTTCGTTATACTCGACTTTCCCTTCGAGGGCATTGATTAAAGCCCCCCTGTTCTCCGGAGTAAACCGTATGCATACGCCGCAGTCTGAGCTGATACTTTTAGGCACAGGTATAAGCTTGAAGGGAATATTTTCTTTTTTAAGTATCTTTTCAGACTTAAGCGCGTAACTTACAGAATTAAAAAGAACAACATAATATTCAACTGCGTCTTTAACTGTCATGGCATTACAATTCGTCCCGCTCTTGACATTGAACCTGCTATGTCGTACATATTTGAAATGATACCTGCTGCGATCTGTTCTTTTATGTTGAAGAAATTAGCGCAGGTCCCGCAAACAAGTATCTCCACACCCTGCTCTTCAAGTTTTTTCAGATCATCAAGAACGTCTGAATCTTTCACAGCCAGTTTAACCCCGGTATTATAGAAAATCAGTGTATCTGGGAGATAGTCAAGATTGAATATTGTGTGAATGAAAGCCTTCATCAGTGCAGCTCCAAGCTCGTCGTCACCTTTCCCCATTCTATCTGATGAAAAAACGAAAACATTAGGCCCTGAATCCGGCGCTGAATTTTGTGATTTTGCGGAAGAGGATTCCTGAGACGGTGCGGCCCCTTTTTTTGAAAGTGCAAGGCGGAAAGTTCCGTCGCTGACAGATTCAACTGAGATTGAACAGCCCGATTTTTCCGCAAGACGGCTGACATTCTCCTTTGCTGTTTCATTATCAACAATTACAGTGACAGAATCGTTATTTTCAAGGGCCTTCTTTGTCAGTACCACTGGCTGAGGGCAGGCAAGCCCTTTTGCGTCTATTATAGTTTCCATGTTATTTCTCCATCTGCATAA
>ERZ795057.3697-NODE-3697-length-10246-cov-4.297910_pt1 | contig 10246 bp, 8 predicted proteins | sample MGYA00375141_ERZ795057 | MGnify/ENA primary metagenome ERZ795057 (study PRJEB30186, sample SAMN05720163) | activated sludge metagenome | isolation source: Anaerobic digester | place: Hong Kong | collected 2015-01-26 ... | reverse complement strand
GGAAAAGTTGATCCGCAAAAAGGAAAAAGTGTAGATGCTTACGGCATCTGGGAAAATGAAGTGAGCATTCATGAAATGTTGGCAAAATCTCTCAAATTACCGGTGATTGTTGATAATAACGTAAGGGCATTGGCAATAGCTGAAATCAATTGTTCAAAGATTGATGCTGTTGAAGATTTTGTTTTTATCAAACATGGTCCCGGGATTGGTGCAGCCATTGTCATCAACAAAAAACTGATTTATGGCTCGGAAAATCAAGCGGGTGAAATTGGCCACATCATTGTAGATCCAGATGGTCCATTATGCAATTGCGGCCAAAAGGGATGTTTGGAAACTGTTGTATCCACCAGGCGTATGAAACAGTATGTAAGAAAAACCTTTTCAAAGACAAAAACACCCATACTATACGAACTATGCCAAAATGACCCGTTAAAAATTGATACCGCTATGATATTTAGTGCCTATGAAAAAGGTGATTCCCTTATCAAAAAGATCATTGATGAAAATATCTCCTACATGGCAACTGGTATTATCAATCTTTTGAAAATTCTGGATCCCCAAAGAATTGTTTTTTTCGGAGAACTTTTTAAATATAAAACTTTAATGGAACAGTTGGTGAACAAAATCAGTGAAATGCTATGCGATGAATCGGTGAAAAAAAAGATTGTAACCAGCTGTCTGGAGTATCAATCCAAAGCAATAGGGCCATTGGCTTTAGCCTTGGAGAGGCTTTTTTACGATACAGGAGCAATTTACAAATAAAAAAACACAGGAGTGATTCGATGAGAAATCTGGTAAGAATTGGTGTGGTTTGTCTGGTTAGAAAAACATTTGATTATCTAGCCGCTGGGGAAATATACAAAGAATTGATTAAAAAATACACCACAAGAAAAGATGTAGAATTTGTTTTTATTGAAGAACCACTCATTGAACCTGAAGACGCAAAACAGGCATCGGAAAGATTATTGAGCCAACATGTTGATGCGGTGATCATTATCAGTGGTACTTTTCATTTAGGGCATTTGGCTTTAATCATCAATAAAATAGTCCAAAAACCACTATTGCTGTGGGGTCTTCCCGAACTTCCTTATAACGGCGGTAAAATAAGATTAAATTCGGTGTGCGGTGTTAATTTGAATGCTTCCAATCTATACAAAGGCGGAACGGATACCTTTTGGGTTTCTGTCTCGGATGAGATAGACGAGGATTGGTTAAAGGCAGTCAAAATGAAAAAGGCATTAAGTGATTATCATATGGGAATTTTGGGGTATCGAGCCAAAGGTTTCTTCAATGTAGGAATTGATGAATTAGGCGCTTATTCTAAAACCGGTATGCTTTTAGATCATTATGAGTTATCTGAAGTATTCAACACAAATGCCTTAGCAGATGAAATTGAACAAACCAAAGAAGAGCTTGTTGAAATATTCGATGTTGATGCAATCAGTTCTGAACAACTTGATAAAGTGGCCCAATTATCAGTCAAATTTAAACACTTTATGGACAATAATAATTTAGATGCCTTAGCAATCCGATGCTGGCCAGAATTTGCAGCTGAATTCGGAATTGCACCATGTGCTTCAATGTCTTATCTTCAATCTAAAGGGTATTTGCTCGGCTGTGAAGGAGATGTGGAAGGTCTCATGAGTATGGTTGCACACCAAGCGGCAGGTGCTCAAACACCATTTTTAGCCGATTTCTCTCAAGTGGATTTAAAAGAGGATTTTGCATTGTTATGGCATTGTGGAGTCGCACCTTGTAATTTAACAGATGGCGTATGTAATTGCTCGCTGGATTCTTATCACGCAGGCGGAAAAGGTGTGACAGCAGATTTTGTAATGAAACAGGGATCCATTTCATTCTGTCGAATAGATACCGCAAGAGGGAAAACCAGGTTACTAATCGGAAAAGGTGAGGCCTTTCCGATGGAAAAAGAACTGCGTGGCACTTATATGAAAACACGATTTGACATCCCGTTAACCGAACTCCTAAACAAGGTCGTTTACAATGGATTCGCCCACCATATCTCTGTTGTATATGGTGATTTCACCAAGTCTTTTGAAGTTTTAGCCCATATCAACAAATGGGAGATTGTGAGGTAGAGTATGGATAATCTGAATGGAATACATGACAAAATTCCTCTAAAAACAAAGCTGCTTTTTGGCGCCGGAGATATATTCGGTGGTGGGGCATTTAATATTATCAATTTTTTCTTTGCTTTGTTTTTAACCGATGTCATCGGTCTGAATATGGTCTATGTTTCCCCGGTCTTTTTGATAGGAAAAATCTGGGATGCGGTTACCGATCCCTTTATGGGAACAATCACTGACGGTACTAAATCAAAATACGGCAGAAGAAGACCTTATTTCCTGGCCGGAATAATTTTGATATTCATTTCATTTTTTCTGTTGTGGTATCCGGTGCAGTTTGATTCCCAAATGTCAAAATTCATTTATGTATTGTTTGCCTATTTATTGTTCAACACGGTTGTAACAATGGTGATGGTTCCATATCAGGCTATGTCTGCTGAAATATCGCTCGATTACAACGAAAGAACGTCTGTTAATTCCATTCGACTGGCTTTTTCGCTGGGTTCATCATTGATTTGTGCAGTTCTTCCCATGCTGATTGTCAATTCCTTTGAAAATCTTAGAACAGGCTATATCGTCATGGCTGCTGTGTTCGGATTGCTTTTTTCTCTTCCGTGGTTAGGGGTATTCTTTTCCACAAAAGAGCGGGAAGATTTTCAGCCTCAGAAAAGAGCCATCAATTTCAAGGCGATGTTTATTGACCCGTTTAAGATCAAATCTTTCCGATATTTGCTGTTGATGTTTCTCGCTGCCTATCTGAGTATGGATATTGTATCGATGATCTTCGCTTATTATATGAAATATTATGTGTTAAAGCCCGGTTCTTTATCTTTGGTTTTGGGCGTTCTTCTGATTGTTGAAATCCTTTTTATTCCCTTTTATGCCTTTATCGCAAAGAAAAAAAGCAAAACGGTTGCATTTATCATCGGCGCAATCATTTGGGCAATCGGCAGTGTTTTGATCTTTATCGTTCCTTCTACAGCGCCTTTATACGTCATTATCATTTTAGCCGCTTTAATCGGTTCAGGCGTCAGTGCAGCAGCTGTTATTCCCCACACATTATTCGGGGATGTCACAGATGTTGGAGAATTGGCTTATTCAGAAAGAAGAGAGGGATCATTCAGTGGCATTATCACGTTTGTAAGGAAATTTGCTTCAGGAATTGCAGTCGCATTCGTTACATTCCTTTTAGGAGTAACTGGCTATCTGAATCCCGAAATCATCATTGAAAACGGAGTTGAAAAGTCGATTGAAAGGATTCAGCCAGAAACCGTTTTACTGACTATTAGATTGATAATCGCCTTTGTACCCATCATCTTAATGGCGCTGGGAATATGGGCTGCTTTGAAATATCCTATCAATCCTAAAAATCACAGACAATTAATCGATTATCTGACAGCACATAGAAAAGGACAAACCGTTAAGGGTATGGATGAAAGCGAAATCAATAAATTGAAAGATGAGTTGATCTAACGTAAAATGAGTTCAAAATCCATTTGTTCATTATTGATTCTAAATTTTGTTTGGTCTAGTTTTTATGTGGTGAACAGGTTCTCATTATTAGAACTCTCTCCTATTTTTGTTGGTGTAACAGTACGTTTTTTAGCTTTGATTTTTTTACTCATTTTTATTTTTTCAAAAGGGTATCAAAAGAATCTGTTGGAAATCCGCAGGGTTTTCCCAAAATTGATTTTAATCGGTATTCTTGGATTTTCTCTGGATTTTACAGCTTTTTTTGGCTTACAGCTTTCAACAGCTTCAAATGCAGCAATTTTGTTGAAAGCAGATGTCTTGTTCACGAATTTTATCTCAATTTTTGTTCTTAAGCAAAGATTTTCTAAATTGGATTGGCTTTTAACGCTATTCATCTTATTAGGCACCTTGTTGGTGATTAATATCGATTTTACGGAATTCAAACTCAATGGTATTGGTGATTTTCTGTTTATTTTAAGTGCGCTTTTTGTTGCATTGAACGGATTTATCATTAAATCCGTTCAAAATGACCCAAGGGTAAAAGTAAGGGATTCTACTGTTGCCTTTTACAATAATCTGATTACGTTTTTCATTTTTATGTTCGTTTTCTTTTTATTTGAACGAAAAATTGATCAGAAAGCTTTCACTGATCATCCGTTATTAATTGTTTCTTTGATTTATACCGGCCTCATGCAAACAGTAATCTATATCCTTTATTACTATAATTTAAGAATTTTACCCGTTTGGATTGTAAGAATTACCCTATTACTAATGCCTGTATTTGCCTCATTCATTGGGTTCTTCCTTTTAGGAGAAACTTTGTCGGGGTTACAAATAATCGGAATGATTATTGTGTTACTCTCAACCATGGGAATAATATTGGTTCAAAAGAATAAAAAAATCTGTTTGAACCATCGCTTAGATAAAAGTTAAGGAGGATTAAGAATGGACTATCGATTTTTTTTACCGGTAGAGATCTTTTTTGGAAAAAACAAGATCAATCAATTAAATACTCTCGATATCAAATCGCCTATTCTGATTGTCAGTGATCCAATCTTAAAAAAGATTGGATTAGTTGATCAAATCAAACAGGTATTTAAAAAAGAGAAATCATTTTATGAATTTTGCGAGGTTGAACCAAACCCCTCTTGTTCGACGGTTAATAAAGGAACACATGATGCCAAAGAAAAAAAGATAAAAACAGTTATCGGAGTTGGCGGAGGCAGTGCCATTGATACGGCAAAAGCTATTTCTTGTCTTATTGATTCAAATGATTCTTTACAGGAATACCTATTTAACGGAAAAAAGATTGTGGGAAGAACCACACAATTAATTGCGATTCCAACTACATCCGGAACGGGCAGTGAAGTGACAAATGTTGGTGTTTATACAGACCATGAAAGAGGTCAAAAAAAACCCTTAGTCACTGATTATTTTTGGCCGGATCAAGCGATTCTCGATCCGATGATAACACTTTCCATGCCGCAAAGAGTGACCGCATCTACATCTCTTGATGCCTTTACTCACGCTATTGAAGCATATTGGGCGGATTCTTCCCAACCTATGTCCAAATTACTTTCTATGGAAGCAATGAGACTAATCATTGCAAACTTGGAAAAAACATACGCTTCACCACATGATTATGAAGGCAGAGAACAGCTGCTTTACGCAAGTCTTCTTGCCGGAATATCATTTGCTCAAACCCGCACAACCATTCTTCATGCACTGAGTTTTCCCCTAACCAATGATTATGGCTTAGAACATGGTTTTGCTTGCGCATTAGCCTTGCCCCAAATCATCAAAGAAAATTACGATAGTTTTAAGCAAAATATGGATTTGTTAATCCGGCATTTGAATTTTGAAACTGTAGAACAGTTTTCAGATAGAATTCAGTGTATCATGGGAGAAGTCAAAGCCCCCACGACTCTCAGTGAAATTGGTGTAAAAAAAGAAGATCTGGAAAGAATCGCTCAAATTACCCTATCAGCCCCCATATCACAACTCAATCCCAAAAAATATCATCAAGAGGAGTTATTAAATCTATTAAATAAAATCTACTAAAGAGGTGAATACATTGAATCAAAATGAATTGAAGGAATTAGAAAAAAAAGCAAATGAAATACGTTGCTTGACAATCGAACAAATAGGCAAGCTCGGAGTTGGCCATATTGGTGGTTCTTTATCGATCATTGAAGCTCTGGTGGCTTTGTATTACAGAACCATGAAAATTAATTCAGAAGATCCGAAATGGGAGGACAGAGATCATTTCGTTCTGTCTAAAGGACATGGTGGTCCCGCTTTATACTCTGTCTTGGCAGACAAGGGATTTTTCCCAAAATCATGGACTGATACTTTAAATCAACCCAACACAAACTTGCCTTCACATTGCGATAGATTACTCACTCCAGGAATCGATATGACAGCGGGATCATTGGGACAAGGATTATCGGCCGCAATCGGAATTGCCATCGGCAAAAAGATTGAGAAAAAGACCTCCAGGGTCTATTGTATCATCGGTGATGGAGAAAGTCAGGAAGGACAAATATGGGAAGCTGCCATGCTTGCCCCTTCAAAAAATTTAAATAATCTAACCGTCATGCAAGATTACAATAAAATGCAAATTGATGGTACAACCGATGAAATCAACACGCTTGAACCTCTATCAGATAAGTGGAAAGCATTTGGTTGGAATGTTTTTTCGATCAATGGGCATGATTTTAATCAAATTTGTGATGCACTAGATAAATCAATATTGAGCAAGGAAAAACCAACAATGATTATCCTAAACACGATTAAAGGAAAAGGTGCCTATTTTGCTGAAAATCAAATTGGTTGCCATAATATGAAAGTTTCAACCGAGGAATGGAAGAAGGCAGTCGCTGAATTAAAGGAAGCAGGTGTTTAATATGGCAAACGAAAAAGAATTAAGGCAAATCTATGCTGAAATACTGTTAGATTTAGCCCAAGCTGATGATCGTATCGTTGTACTGGAAGCTGATCTGATGAAAGCCACTGGAACAACATCGTTTAAAGAAAATTTTCCCAATCGATTTATCGATGTGGGTGTGGCTGAAGCAAATATGATCGGTATTGCAGCTGGATTGGCAGTTACAGGAAAAATACCCTTCGCCCATTCTTTTACCCCTTTTGCAACCAGAAGGGTCCTTGATCAAATTGCCATTTCTATCGCCTATGCTAAATTAAATGCCAAAATTGGGGGAACCGATCCCGGGGTAACTGCTGAACTAAACGGAGGTACACACATGAGTGTTGAAGATGCTGGCCTTATCCGATCGATTCCCAATATGATGGTTGTTGAACCGGCTGATGGGACTCAGTTAAAATCATTATTACCCCAAATAGCAACCGTTGACAGTCCTGTTTATATGCGATTAGCCCGCAAATCGAATGACCGCTTTTTTCCAGATGGAACGGAATTTGAACTTGGAAAAATATTTGAAATTCTTCCCGGAACGGATGTCACCCTTATCTGCAGTGGAATCATGATAAAAAACACCCTTATGGCTGCGCAAATATTAGAAAAAGAGGGTATTCATGCGAGGGTTCTAAATATGCATACTTTAAAACCTGTAGATTGGCAAACCATTGTTAAAGCTGCAAAAGAAACCGGTGCCATCGTAACCGCTGAAAATCACAGTATCATTAATGGTTGGGGAAGTGCCGTCTCTGAAGTATTGACAGAACATTACCCTGTACCCCTTGAAAGAATCGGAATTAAAGATCACTTTGGTGAAGTTGGATTGACTGATTTTCTTTTGAAAAAATATCAAATGACTGCTGAAGACATCGTATCTGCTGCAAAAAAAGCGATAAAAAGAAAAGGTTGAGATAATGTTAACTTTAACCGATTACAATCAAGCACTTCATATTCGTTTCGGAGAAAAGGAAGTATTCCATCATTCACCTGAAAATCCCTCCTTTTTTATCGGAAAGGGTTGTTCAACCTATGAAATGTATCATGGAAATTTTGATATCACTAACGAGTTGGAATCAAAGTATCCACTTGTTCATTTTGAGATAATTGAAAATAAACTTGAAACAGCTGTCATTCGATTCTTCTTTGAATCGCTTGAGCTTTTTGTATCCTTGCATGTTCAAGACCATCATCTCTTAAAAATGAAATTCGAAGGAACAGACCCCATTTTTAATCGTTTTTGGTGCCGTTTTGTATCCAACAAAAATGAAGGCATTTACGGTTGTGGAGAGCAGTACTCCAAATTAAATCTCAAGGGTTCAAGTTTGCCTCTTTGGGTAAGTGAACAAGGTGTAGGTAGAAATAAAAAGGAGTTACTGACTTTCTTTGCGGATAAATTTGACAAAGCGGGAGGCGATTGGTACACTACTTATTTCCCACAACCATCATTCATAACGACTTCGAATTATTTCTGTCACGTCAATCATTCAAGTTACATGGAATTCGACTTTTCGCATGATGATTTTTCACAGATTGAATGCTGGGCAATTCCTGAAGAAATTACCATCGGCATCGGAAAGGATTTTGAAGAGGTTATTCAAACACAGTCGCATTATTTCGGATTACAACCAAAATTACCCGATTGGATCTTTGATGGCATGATATTGGGTCTTCAAGGAGGAACCGAAGAAGTACTACCTAAAGTTAATCAAGCGATAAAAAAGGGGATCAAGCTCTCAGCTATTTGGATTCAAGATTGGGAGGGAAAACGGATCACTTCTTTTGGAAAACAGCTCATGTGGAATTGGCAATTTGAGGAAATGATGTATCCCAACCTTCCTGAAACAATCAAACAGCTAAACAAGAGCGGTATTCGAACGATGGGATACATCAATCCTTTCTTAGCCACAGAAGGTGCTTTATACCGTGAAGCAAGTGAAAAACAATATCTTCTTAAAACGAGGAACAATGAAGAATATTTAGTTGAAGTGACAACCTTTCCTGCGGCGATTGTTGATTTGACAAATCCTAAAGCCTATCATTGGTTAAAAGATATTATTAAAAACAATATGCTCGCCATTGGACTGTCCGGTTGGATGGCTGATTTTGGTGAATATCTCCCCTGTGACTGCAAACTATTTTCCGGCGAGGATCCTGCTTTAATTCACAATCAATTCCCTGTTTTATGGGCAAAATTGAACAGGGAAGCTGTTGAAGAAGCCGGGAAATTAGGAGAAGTTGTCTTCTTTACCCGTTCAGGATATTCTTACACACAGAAATATTCCACCTTAATGTGGAACGGAGATCAAATGGTGGATTGGAGTATTGATGACGGTTTACCCTCGGTTATACCCGCATCATTGTCTCTTGGACTTAGCGGATTCGGTATCAGTCATTCGGATATTGGTGGCTACACAACCTTTGATAATCAACTGGGAAAGATCACCAGATCAAAGGAACTACTAATGAGGTGGATCGAAATGGCCGCATATACCCCAGTCATGAGAACACATGAAGGAAACAGACCCGATTTAAACTGTCAATTTGATTATGATGAGGAGACTTTAGAGCATTTTAAACGAATGGTTGCCATTCACGTTAGATTAAAACCTTATTTTCAACTCTTGAATGCAGAAAATGCGATCGCCGGTATGCCTTTTATGAGAAGCCTATATACCCATTATCCAACGGACAAGACCAAAAACATTCAATATGAATACCTTTTAGGAAGTGACCTGTTAATCAGTCCTGTTTTAAATGCAGGTGAATATGAACATGATGTCTTTCTTCCTGAAGATGAATGGATTTTTCTTTGGGATGAAAAACCCTATAATGGCGGCAATTACAAAGTACTATCTCCGTTAGGAAAACCACCTGTTTTTGTTCGAACAAATTCAAAATACCGAGAAATGTTGTTAAAAATGAAGGAGGACGCAGAATGAAAAAAATCGTGATGGGTGCAGATAAATCAGGGTTTCCTTTAAAAGAAGCCTTAAAAGAACATCTAATTAAAAATGGGTATGAAGTTGAAGATTTAGGCATGCAGAATCCAGATGATTTTCAAGCGTATTATGAAGTAGCCCCAAAAGTAGCCAAAAAAGTACAATCGGGTGAATATGAAAAAGGGTTATTATGTTGCGGAACCGGCATGGGCATGGCGATTGTGGCCAATAAATTCAAAGGCATTTACGCAGCCGTTGTAGAGGGATCTTATGCGGCTAAGATGTGCAAAGTCATTAACAATGCCAATATATTAACAATGGGTGGTTGGAAACTGGCTCCTCAAGAAGCAATTGACATGTTAGATAGGTGGTTGAATACTAAATTTCTTGAAGGATTTGAATTTAAGCGAGAATTCTTAACCAACGCATTTAAACAAGTTCAAGCCATAGAAGATGAAAATTTCAAATAACATGTTAGTATCAAATAATGCTTAATCTAATATTCTTTTAGCTAGTCCTCACAAAAAGGGTCTGTATAAAACGACCCTTTTTTGATTTTTCAAATGAATATGGTAAAATAAAAACACATAATGCGAATCATTTGCAGATTGGTGGTCTTATGAGATTTACAAAAAATCGTCAAATGGTTTTTGAACTTTTAAATCATGCTCAAAAGCCTTTAACAGCAGAACAAATAAAGAGAAAATTAGAAGATTCGCCTAATCTTTTTGAGAAGAAAATGAATCTGTCCACTATTTACCGTGCAATTGATTATTTAGAAAAAAAGGATTATGTAGATTCAGCTTCTT
>ERZ795057.3689-NODE-3689-length-10260-cov-6.597648_pt1 | contig 10260 bp, 8 predicted proteins | sample MGYA00375141_ERZ795057 | MGnify/ENA primary metagenome ERZ795057 (study PRJEB30186, sample SAMN05720163) | activated sludge metagenome | isolation source: Anaerobic digester | place: Hong Kong | collected 2015-01-26 ... | reverse complement strand
GGTAGGGTTTGGGGGTTCCTCGCCCCGCCTTGCGGCTGGACTCGGAATGACAGTGCCTTTTTTAGGTGGAGGAGGGGTAGAGGGGCGGCTCGCCGCCCCTCTACCCCATGGTGCCCCCAATGGCACTGTCATCCTGAGCGAAGCGAAGGATCCTCTTGCACTTCCGGAAACCATGAAGTACCCGCCTGCTTATTATTTACTCAATACCCGATGATTTTCCCCTTTGATCATGATGTTAATCAAACCGAAGGGCAACTCATCTTTAGAGGGCTTTTGTTCAAGATCGGGAAAATACCTCTCTTTTTGAAAGTTCTTTAATGGCCCTGCAGTGGCAGAGCAGGGGAACTTTCAGCTTAACCACTGTCGTTCATAATCCGTGAATTGAAGGAGATTATATCAGTGGGCCACCTTCTCAGCTGTCATATCACCAACCTCTGATGTTGAGTAACCCATTTTTCCCGCTCCCATGTCTTTAAGTTTGCTGGCAGTAACATACATCACTGCATCCTCAACAGCCTTTGCTGCATCTTCTTCACCAAGGTGCTCGAGCATCATCCCTCCGCAGGCAATGGAAGCGAGCGGATTGATCACGTTTTTACCAGTGTATTTTGGGGCTGAACCTCCTATGGGCTCAAACATCGACACACCTTCAGGATTGATATTGCCGCCTGCCGCTATTCCCATACCTCCCTGCGTTATCGCACCCAGGTCGGTGATAATATCTCCGAACATGTTCGTTGTTACAATCACGTCGAACCATTCGGGATTCTTTACCATCCACATGCAGGTAGCGTCAACATGATAGTACTCACGTTTTATATCAGGATATTCAGCTTCTCCAATTTCATGGAAGGCTCTTTCCCAGAGATCGAAAACATAAGTCAGTACATTTGTTTTTCCGCACAGGGCAAGTGTCTTCTTCCTGTTTCGTTTCCTGGTATATTCGAAGGCATATCTGAGGCAACGTTCAACCTGCATCCTGCTGTAAACCATGTTCTGCATGGCAACTTCATGAGGGGTTCCCTTCATTGTAACGCCTCCGCTGCCTGTGTAAACATCACCTGAATTTTCCCTTACCACCACGTAATCAATATGTTCGGGGCCTTTGTCTTTTAGCGGAGTTGCCACTCCGGGATATAGTTTTACAGGCCTCAGGTTGATATACTGGTCGAGTTCAAAGCGCAGTCTCAGCAGTATACCCTTTTCAAGGATCCCCGGTTTTACATCAGGATGACCAATTGCACCAAGGAATATTGAATCAAATTTTTTTAACTCCGTTACTGCATTATCGGGAAGCACCTCTCCTGTTTTCAGAAAACGCTCTCCTCCGAAATCAAAGTCCTCATATTCCATTCTGAAACCAAACCGTGAGGCAGCAGCGTCAAGTACTTTTTTGCCCTCACTCACCACCTCAGGACCGGTACCATCACCCGGTATTACAGCAATTTTATAAGTCTTTCCCATTTTCAGTTTTTTAAATGTGATGTATCGCGGCAGCGATTTTTCCGGCTGCCAGCTTTTCTTTGTTCTCTATTATATTAAGCATTTTTTCAGTAGCCATGATCGCCGATTCCGTCTGGTCGGCATCCAGGCCTTTCGTTTTAAATTCCTTTTCGTTGAAATTCCAGGTAATCACCGTTTCCACGAGAGCATCCGTTTTTCCCCCGGGAGGAATCGACACTTCGTAATCGGCAAGTATGGGAAGAGGCTTTCCGAGCCTGTCGTAAATGATCCTTATGGCTTTCATAAATGCATCATACTGACCATCGCCCGACGATGTCTCCTGGTATAACTCTCCGTCGATCTCAATCTGAACGCTGGCAAAAGGTTTCATGCCGTATGAGAGTGACAGTGAGTAATTTTTGATGAAGATCTTGTAATTTGATGTGTCAGATCCGAGAACATCGGATATTATGAAAGGAAGGTCTTCCGTGGTGACATTTTCCTTTTTGTCGCCAAGCTCAATTACGCGTGCCGTGATCTTCTCTATAGATTCAGGACTGAGAGACAGTCCGAATTCCTCGAGGTTCTTTCTTATCGTGGCCTTCCCCGATTGTTTACCCAGTGCATATTTTCTTTTTCTCCCAAAGCGTTCGGGAAGGAGATTGTTGAAGTACAGGTTGTCTTTGCTGTCTCCGTCGGCATGAACTCCGGAAGTCTGGGTAAAGACGTTCTCACCTATTACAGGTTTGTTCACGGGGATTCTTATGCCGCTGAAAGTCTCAACTATCCTGCTGACTCTGGTAATCTCAAATTCATTAACTCCTGTCTCCGCCTCAAGCTGGTCGTGAAAGACTCCTATTATGCTCGAAAGAGGAGCATTCCCGGCCCTTTCTCCAAGTCCGTTCACTGTTGTGTGAATACCACGGATGCCCGCTCTTACAGCCTGGTAGGCATTTGCTACCGCCAGGTCATAGTCATTGTGTGGATGAAAATCGAAAGCAAGATCAGGATACCTGTCGACGATCTTTTTACAGAATTCATAGGTCTGGTCGGGATTCAGAATACCCAGGGTGTCAGGGAGCATGATCCTTTGAATATTCTCATTCCTGAGTGAATCGATCATGTAGAAAACATAATCCTCCGAATGGATCATCCCGTTCGACCAGTCTTCAAGGTATATGTTTACATCCATTTCCTCCCTGCCGGCCTTGCTGATAAGCTCCTTTATGTCTGCAGCATGGCGTTCGGGTGTCTTCCTGAGTTGTTTTTCGAGATGACGCAGTGAGCCCTTGCAGAGCAGGTTGATCACCATTCCTCCTGCATCCTTTATCCATTTAAGCGACATATCGCCGTCGACAAAGCCAAGAACCTCCACGCTCCTGTGCAGGTTGTTGTGCCTGGCCCAGTCGGTTATCATTTTTGCAGCCTTAAATTCTCCTGATGATACCCTCGCGGAAGCTATTTCTATCCGATCAACCTTCAGGTCTTTAAGGAGCAATTTCGCAATATGGAGCTTCTCCAGGGGAGTGTATGAAACACCCTGTGTCTGCTCACCATCGCGAAGGGTTGTGTCCATTATTTCAACTCTCATATCCTCAGGGCATTTCTAAGTTCATAGGCGTTGATGTGTTCCTTTATGCTCAGCAGGTATTCAATATCATCAAGACCTTTTATCAGGCACTCTTTCTTATAGGGATTGACCTCAAATCTGACTGATATCCCAACCGAAGGAACTGAGATAGTCTCATTGATAAGATCGATCCTTACTCTTGTTTCAGGGTCCTTATGGATCAGGTCCAGGAGGTTTCCCAGGTATGTGTCGGGGACTATTACCGGTAAAAGCCCGTTATTCAACGCATTGTTTTTGAATATATCGGCGAAATAGCTTGACACAACTGCCCTGAATCCATAATCAGATATGGCCCATACGGCATGCTCACGGCTTGACCCGCATCCGAAATTTCTTCCTGCAACAAGTATTTCTCCACCGAACTGCGGATTGTTGAGCACGAAGGTCGGATTAAGATTACCTGTCTTGTCATAGCGCCAGTCGCGGAACAGATTTTCTCCAAAGCCTGCCCGTGATGTCGAGCTCAGGAACCTTGCGGGAATGATCTGGTCTGTGTCGATATTTTCAAGAGGAAGGGGGACACAGGTGGATTCAGCTATTTCGAATTTCTTTTTTTCCATTTGTTGTTAATTTGTTAACAGTTCTCTCGGATCAGTTATCACGCCGGTAACTGCTGCAGCGGCAGCTGTAAGCGGACTTGCGAGCAATGTTCTGGCTCCGGGTCCCTGCCGTCCTTCAAAATTCCTGTTCGAGGTTGAGACGGCGTATTTTCCGGGAGGGATTTTATCTTCGTTCATGGCAAGGCAGGAAGAGCATCCTGGCTGGCGAAGCTCAAATCCTGCATCTCTGAGAATGTCAGCGATGCCCTCATCTATGGCTTGTTTTTCAACCTGTTTTGATCCTGGCACTATCAATGCAGTAACGCCCGGAGCTTTTTGCCTTCCTCTTACCAGGTCGGCGAAAGCTCTGAGATCTTCAATCCGTCCGTTGGTGCAGCTTCCCACAAAAACATAGTCGACAGGATGACCCGCAAGCTTCATGCCCGGACGGAATCCCATGTATTCCAGTGACTTATTGAAAGATTCTGAGTTTATATTATCAGGAATGGACTCATCTATCCCTATGCCCATACCCGGATTAGTACCATAGGTGATCATGGGTTTTATTGAGGTCACATCAAACTGGATTTCTTTATCAAAGTGTGCTCCTTCGTCCGATTTCAGCGACCTCGACCTGAGCAGCAGTGATTTAAAATCAGGCCGGGAGGAGAGAGGCTTAATTTTATTAAGGTATGTGAATGTTGTGAGGTCGGGTGCGATAAGCCCACCTCTGGCTCCCATCTCGATACTCATATTGCATACGGTCATTCTTTCTTCCATGCTCATGGCTTCGATGACCTGACCGGCATATTCGACGAAATAACCGGTGGCTCCTCCTGTTGTAAGCTGACTGATTATCCAGAGTATAAGATCTTTTGCACTGACTCCACTGCCCAGTGAGCCATGGATCTTTATTCTCATTGTTAAGGGTTTCGTCTGCATCAGACACTGGGAGGCCAGGACCATTTCCACTTCACTGGTTCCTATACCGAAGGCGATTGTCCCGAATGCCCCGTGCGTTGAGGTGTGGCTGTCGCCGCATACTATCGTCATTCCGGGAAGAGTATATCCGAGTTCCGGGCCGGTGACATGGACGATGCCGTTTTTCGGGTGATTCAGTCCGAAATATTCAATCCCGTGTTCCTGACAGTTCTGCTGTAGTTTATCAACCTGGTTTCGTGACAGATCATCGGATATCGGAAGGTGCTGGTTTGCGGTCGGGATGTTGTGATCGGCAGTGGCCAGGGTCCTGTTGGGTCGCATCACACGTATCTTCCTGCTTCTCAGTCCCTCAAAAGCCTGCGGACTGGTCACCTCATGAATGTAATGCCTGTCGATGTAAAGAACATCTGGTCCTCCGCTGATCGAACGCACCACGTGAGAGTCCCATATCTTGTCAAATAATGTCTTCGGTATCATAGAATAAATGGAATCGTGAGATTACTTAATTTTTGAGATTGCATCTATAAAGGCTTCCACCGAAGCTGTGACAATGTCCGTATTGGTTCCGAAACCATAATATGTCTTTTCCTTATGTTCGATCTGAATATGAACTTTACCGATATCGTCACTCCCCCTGGTGATGGCCTGTATCAGGAATTCCTCCAGGTGCACTGTTTTGCTGATCAGCTGTCTGACCGCGCTGAAGGCAGCATCGATAGGTCCGTTGCCTGATGAGGTTGCAGTGTGAACCTCGCCGTTTATCAGAATTCCCACCGTTGCAACAGGAATAGCTGTTTTACCACATGTTACCTGCAGAAGCTCCAGTTTCAATGATTTCTCTCCCTGTGCTACTTCACCCATCAATATCTTTATGTCTTCATCGTTTATCTCTTTTTTCCTGTCGGCGAGAAGCAGAAAACGGTGGTATATTTCATCGAGTTCCTCTTTGCCCGGGGTGTAACCGAGCATTTCAAGCCTGTGGTTCAAAGCTGCCCGTCCGCTTCGGGCAGTGAGGATTATCGAAGATTCCTTAACGCCTACTTCAACAGGATCGATTATTTCATAGTTTTCCCTGTCCTTGAGTACACCATCCTGATGTATTCCTGAAGAATGTGCAAAGGCATTCCTCCCCACAATCGCCTTGTTTGGCTGTACCGGCATACTCATCAGGGTGGATACCAGCCTGCTGGTGCTGAAGATATTTTTGGATTTTATATCTGTTCTTAGTTTCAGGTCGTGATGGCTTTTGATGATCATTGCCACCTCTTCGAGAGAGGTGTTGCCGGCTCTTTCACCTATCCCGTTGATAGTCACTTCCACCTGCCTGGCACCGTTAATAACACCCATTATTGTATTGGCTGTTGCCATACCCAGATCGTTGTGGCAATGAGTTGAGATTACTGCCCTGTCGATATTCGGAACGTTCTCTTTCAGGTATCTTATCTTGGCTCCGTACTCTTCAGGCAGACAATAGCCTGTTGTGTCGGGTATATTCACCACTGTCGCCCCGGCATCGATGACGGCTTCTATTACCCTGGCGAGGAACTCATTCTCGCTGCGGCCAGCGTCTTCAGCATAGAACTCGACATCTTCGACGAATTTTCGGGCATATTTAACTGCATCGGCAGCTCTCCGAAGTATCTCTTCGGGAGTTGTGCGGATCTTGTTTTTTATGTGGAAAGGAGAGGTGCCGATACCGGTGTGGATCCTTTTTCTCCTGGCATACTGAAGAGCTTCGGCAGCTACTTCAATGTCTTTTTTTACCGCCCTGGTCAGCGCACAGATCACAGGTTCCGAAACCACCTTAGAAATCTCTATCACAGAGTTGAAGTCGCCCGGACTGGATATCGGGAAACCTGCCTCAATGACATCGACCCCTAGTTCCTCAAGAGCCCTGGCAATCTGTAATTTCTCAACAGTATTGAGCTGGCATCCGGGAACCTGTTCTCCGTCGCGCAGGGTGGTGTCGAAGATCATTACTTTCTCTTCCATCATTTTAATGTTTTTGGGAATTACTTATTTTCAGGTCTCAGTTTTCTAACGGCGGCTCCGGCTCTCCACAGTTCTGAGTTACCGAGTTCAGATAATTCGGCATCGAGAAGTTCCTTGTAATCGGGAGATCCTGTTGACTCGAGCACCCTTCGGCATTCTTCACCCGACCTGACCCTGTTGTACAGGTCTGTGAATACAGGGAGGGTGGCTTCCATGAACCTCGGCCTCCAGTCGAGAGCTCCGCGCTGGGCTGTGGCACTGCAGTTGGCATACATCCAGTCCATACCCTTTTCATCTACAAGTCTTATCAGACTCTGCGTGAGTTCCTCGACAGTCTCATTGAAAGCTTCGGAAGGGGAGTGTCCGTTATCACGAAGAACTTTGTACTGGGCATCCATTATCCCGGCCAGAGCTCCCATAAGCACTCCGCGTTCACCGGTCAGATCGCTGAAGACCTCTTTCTCGAAGGTGGTGGGGAAGAGGTAGCCTGATCCGATCGCAATACCCAGTGCCAGTATCCTGTCGAGCGCCCTGCCGGTGTGATCGCGGAATACGGAATAACTCGAATTTATACCAGCTCCTGCCAGAAAATTGCGCCGGACACTTGTTCCTGATCCTTTCGGAGCACAGAGAATTACATCGATGTCATCGGGTGGTACGACTCCCGTCTGCTCCTTATATGTAATTGAAAACCCGTGCGAGAAATAAAGAGCCTTTCCTGTGGTGAGATGAGGTTTTATCTTCGGCCATAAAGCTCTCTGGGCAGCATCAGAGACAAGGTAATGAATTATTGTTCCCTTCTGTGCTGCTTCTTCAACATCGAAGAGAGTTTCGCCGGGAACAAAACCATCTCTGACCGCTTTTTCCCAGTCAGACCTGAATCCGGGTGCCTGCCCAACGATAACATTGATCCCGTTTTCTTTCATGTTGAGAGCCTGGGCGGGCCCCTGAACTCCGTAACCAATAACTGCAACGATTTCATCGCTGAGAACCTCGCGGGCCTTTGAAAGCGGAAATTCTTCCCTTGTTACCACTTCTTCGATAACTCCGCCAAAATCGATCTTTGCCATTTTATTTAGTTTTAATGAAAATTTCTGTATTTATTTTAATTTATATCTTTTATTAAGTCCTGCGGTCTTGCGGTCCTGCGGTCTTTTCTATTCCTCCTTCACCCTTGTGGCCTCATCCATTTCCTTAAGGTATGAAGTAAGCTCTTTAACCTGCCTGGTGACAGCAACCCTTCCCGACCTGGCAAACTGCATTAAACCGTAGGGTTCAAGATGTCTGAACAGGTCGTTGATCTCGTCCTTATGCCCTGTCTTTTCTAGTACAATATATTCGGGCGATACTTCCAGGACGCGGGCATTATTTCTTCTGACAAACTGATCTATACTGTTACCCGACATGAGCTTCCTCGTTGAAACCTTGAACAGGGCAATCTCCTGGTATATTATCTGGTCGATGGTATGAACGAAGACTTTGAGGACGTCGATAAGTTTTCCGATCTGTTTGGCAACTTTTCTGACCATCTCGGGCGATGTTTTTATGACCAGAGTCAGCAGGTGAACTCCTCCTACAGCAGATTCTGAAGCAGTTATGCTCTCTATGTTTATCTGTCTCCTGGTCAGGATAATGGTGATCTGGTTGAGTATACCTATATGATTCTCACTGAAAATTGATAATGTGTATTCCTGATTTCCCATTTTTGTTTTTTTTATGTTATTTTTTGAAGGCATCTCACTGCATCGTCTTGGTATAAGGCATCATCCCTCACTTATCCTTTATAGTTTAGTGTCACCTCCGATACTGATGCTCCCGGCTCAACCATCGGAAGCACATTTGCCTCCTTGTCTATCTGAACATCAAGAATATAGGGGCCTTCGGCGTTAAGCATCACTTTGAGCGACTCCTCAATATCTTCACGTTTTGTCACTTTTGCGGCGGGGATACCGAAACCTCCTGCAATAGCAACAAAATCGGGGTTGACGAGCTCGGTGGAAGCATATCTTTTTTTGAAGAACATGTCCTGCCATTGTCTTACCATGCCCAGAAAGCTGTTGTTCAAAATGATTATTTTAACAGGTATCCTGTAATGCATTATAGTACCCAGTTCCTGAATTGTCATCTGGAAGCCTCCGTCGCCCGTGAAAGCTATTACCTGTCTGTCGGGTCGTCCGGTTTTCGCTCCCACGGCAGCAGGCAGTCCGAATCCCATTGTTCCCATTCCGCCGGATGTGACAAGCGAATTCGGAACTTTAAATTCATAATAACGTGCAGCAGCCATCTGATTCTGTCCGACATCCGTCACAACTATGGCTTCACCGCCGGTAAGCTTTGAAACCATACGAATAACTTCGCCCATTCTTAAATCGCCTTCTTCAGGCCGGGTCTCAGGCTTTATTACCCGGTCGTATTCTATTTTATCACATATCCTGAATTCCCTTATCCATGATTCACGCGAAGCAGGTTTTACAAGAGGGGTAAGGGCTCCAAGGACTTCTCTTGCATCGCTGTTGATCTCAAGGTCGACATGTACGTTTTTATTAAGTTCTGCCTCATCGATCTCTATATGTATTATCCTTGCCTGTTTCGCATATTTCTTCAGGTTTCCCGTCACCCTGTCGTCGAAACGCATACCTATTGCAATGATAAGGTCGGCCTCGTTTGTCATAAGGTTGGGGGCGTAGTTCCCGTGCATGCCCAGGAAGCCTGCGTATAGTCTGTGCCCTGCAGGAAAGGCAGATAGTCCGAGAAGGGTGAGTGCAACGGGTACGCCTGCTTTCTCGGCAAATTCCTTAAGTTCATTTTCGGCCTTGGAGATAAGAACTCCATGGCCGGCGAGTATCAAAGGTTTATCGGCGTGGTTGATCATTATCGCTGCCGACTCTATAGCATCGTAATTCAGTGGTTTGTGCGGATTGTAGGCTCTAAGGTAGCTGCATTTCCTGTAATTGTAGTCCAGTTTATCCAGCTGTGCATCTTTTGTTATGTCGATCAGTACGGGGCCCGGCCGGCCAGTTGTGGCAATATAAAATGCCTTTGCGATAGTCTCCGGAATATCAGCGGCTTTTTTCACCTGGCAGTTCCATTTTGTAACAGGCATCGACACACCCAGGATATCAGTTTCCTGAAAAGCATCTGACCCGATAAGGCTTGAGACAACCTGCGCTGTTACAAATACCACCGGTACTGAATCGAGGTATGCATTGGCGATACCTGTTATCAGGTTTGTCGATCCCGGACCGGAGGTTGCAAAGCACACTCCGGGTTTGCCGCTTACCATTGCATAGGCCTGTGCTGCATGAGCAGCACCCTGTTCATGACGTGTCAGAAGATGCCTTAGTTTATCCTGGTAATCCAGCAATTTATCATAGACGGGCATTATCGCTCCTCCCGGATACCCGAAAATCGTATCCACACCTTCTTCAATAAGAGATTTTAACAATGCCTCGGCACCTGTGATCTCCTCACTGCCGTTTGTCTTTACCCGTGCTGTCTGGTTTGTTTTATTATCTTCCATTTTTTTATTGTCTTGTTTTACCATCCGAAGCCTTGGCGCAGGATGGCTATCTTGCAGTCCCGGACTACATCTTAAACCTTTGATTTCTACCCCCCAATCCCCCTATAGAGGGGGGCTTAAATCCAGGACTTGATTAACTAATTCAATAAACCCTAAACCCTATACCCTATACCCTATACCCTATACCCTATACC
>ERZ795057.3683-NODE-3683-length-10272-cov-4.131350_pt1 | contig 10272 bp, 8 predicted proteins | sample MGYA00375141_ERZ795057 | MGnify/ENA primary metagenome ERZ795057 (study PRJEB30186, sample SAMN05720163) | activated sludge metagenome | isolation source: Anaerobic digester | place: Hong Kong | collected 2015-01-26 ... | reverse complement strand
ATTCCTGCGCCATTATTCCTATCCTAAAACCGCATAACGTTGATTTATAATCAAATCATACTGAATTATTAGCTAAGGAGAGGCTCTATGGAACTCAATCCCTCAGAATTTTATCTCGGTCAAGCTTACGACCTCACCAAAAAGGCGGCCATCCCCGACAAACTCATCTTCTATGACCCCAGCGATCTTACCACTCATGCGGTCATAACCGGTATGACGGGATCTGGCAAAACGGGTATGGGTATTATCCTGCTCGAAGAAGCCGCGTTGCAGGGCATCCCTGCCATCCTGATCGACCCCAAAGGCGACCTCACCAACCACCTGCTCCACTTCCCCAATCTGCTGCCTTCCGACTTTGCCCCTTGGGTGGATGAAGACATCGCCCGGCGTGAAGGCAAAACCCCGGAGCAAGCCGCGGCAGAAGCAGCCGAGAATTGGCAAAAGGGGCTCGCGCGTTCGGGCATCGACCAGGCACGGATGCAAAAACTGGCTGATAATGTGGATTATGCCATTTACTCTCCAGGCTCAGACTCCGGATTCCCGGTCAGCATTCTCTCATCCCTAAAGGCTCCTTCCATTTCCTGGGAAGAAAACAAGGAAATCCTGCGCGAGAACATCAGCAGCACTGCCACCGCCCTGCTCGAACTCGTCGGATATCAAGACATCGACCCCTTGCGCTCACGCGAACACACCCTGATCTCAAACATCTTTGAGAACGCCTGGAGCAAGGGAGAGGATCTTGACCTTGAGTCGCTGATCATGCAAGTGCAGACCCCACCTTTTGAAAAATTAGGTGTTTTCCCAATCTCCAAGTTCTACCCCGAAAAAGACCGCTTTGAACTGGCCATGGCGCTCAACAATTTCATCGCCGCACCTTCTTTTGAGGACTGGCTGCAAGGGCAGCCGCTCGATATCGGTGCCTTCCTCTACTCATCCGACGGTAAACCGCGCCACAGCATCTTTTATCTTGCTCACCTGGCGGACCAGGAACGTATGTTCTTCATCACCCTGCTCTATTCCGCGGTGGAAACCTGGATGCGCACCCAATCCGGCACCAACAGTCTGCGAGCCTTGGTTTACTTCGATGAAATTATTGGATACCTCCCACCTGTTGCCAATCCGCCCAGCAAACCAATTATCCTGCGCCTTCTCAAGCAAGCCCGCGCCTTTGGCGTTGGGTTGGTGCTGGCTACGCAGAACCCTATTGATCTGGATTACAAAGCGCTTTCCAACGCCGGCACCTGGATCATCGGCAAACTCCAGACCGATCAGGACAAACAACGCCTGTTGGATGGCCTGGCGACGGCGACCGGTTCCTTCGACCGAAGTTACTTTGACACGGCAATCTCTTCCCTGGGCAAGCGCGTTTTCTTGCTGCACAACGTGCATGCCAAAGCCCCCGAAATCTTCACGACCCGCTGGGCGATGAATTACCTCCCAGGTCCCATCATGCGGACCAAGCTCTCTGAGCTAAACTGCCTGGTTGGGGCGGATGTGCTCCAAGTCTCAAGCGCTGCCGCAGGCAACGCGCCGATCAGCGCAGAAGAAGTTCGGGGAAGTACAAGCCAGAATTTACCCGGCAGCCTGAATGAACCGGTACTTTCCGCCAAAACTAAAGTTCTTTACCTGCCGGTCACGGTCAATCTCAGTGAGGCACTCAAATTAGCAGCCGAGCGTGGCATTCCTTCCAGCGCGGAACCTCGCTACCACTATGAACCCACATTGGTAGGTCAGGCAAAGGTTTACTTTGCCAACCGTACTTATGGAGTGGATCTGGAAAAGAAAATCACGGTCAATCTTGGGGGCATCGAAGGGCGCGGATTGGTGCCCTGGCTCGATTATCAACACGACCCAATCGATATGCTGGCAACCGAATCCCGCCCCCTGCCAAATGCCACCTTTGGCGATTTACGTTATCCGTTTGACGACGAAAAGAACATCGCCATCCTTGCCAAGGATTTCAAGGAATGGATCTACCGCGAGAATAACCTGACGCTCTTCACGAACGACAAGCTCAAGCTCACCTCCAAGCCCGGCGAGACCCGCGAGCAGTTTGAGCTCCGCTGCAGCCAAGCCAGCCAGGGGAGACAATCTGACGCGGCAAAGAAAATTGAGGAAAAGTACGCAAAGCTGCGCAAGTCGATCGAAGCCAAGAAAATGAGGGAAGAGATCGAACTCGAGAAGGACAAGAAGATACTCAACCAGCGCCGCATGGAAGAAGCCGGCACCGGTGTCTCTACGGTCATCAGCCTCTTCTCCGGGCGTAAGAAGAGCGTCAACAGCTCGCTCACCAAGCGCCGCCTGACCTCCACAGCCAAGTCCAACGTGGAAGAGTCGGAACAGATGATTGAAGAATACAACAAACAGCTTGTTGAATTGGATGCAAAGATGCAAGAGGAACTGGATGCCGTCCAGGAAAGCGCGCAGGAAACGGTTGGCACCATCCGGGAGGTCACGATCAATCCCCTTAAAAAGGACATCATCGAAGAGTTCTTTGGTTTGGCTTGGCTGCCCCACTATGCCTTCAAGGACGGCGATCGCTGGATGTTAATCCCCGCATATCGATAATAATATGCCACAAAAACCCGCCCGTCAGCGGGTTTTTGCTTTCTTTATTGGTCCGTGATTAATCCAATGGTTGTGCGGAAGTAACCGCGCCAAGTTGGTTCACTTCCAACTCCCATTCGCTGCCAGGGTAAGCCTGCTGATACAGGCTGTAATCTGATGTACGCAGGTCAAACTCCCGCCCTCCAGCGCTGAACCAAATGCTGTAGGTCTCAGTTGCCTGCCCGATCCGCTGTGTGTTGGTCAGGTTCGCTGCCGGCCAAACCGCATTCAAATCCTTTCCGCTCAGGCGTAAGGTTTCCCCAACCGTCCATCCCATGGTCTCATACCGGCAGTAATCCTCATAGATCCGGTAGTAGCAATCCTGCACCACCTGCCCAATCCCCGTGCCAGTATCGATTGTATAGGGGGTTCCACAAATTTCCTCCGAATGCTCCGTTGGCTGGTCTGCATCGTAGCGATATTCCAACGTACAACTGGAGATGGTGGCATCAGCCGGGATGTTTGCCTTCCAATCGCTGGCGTTGACCAATTGGTACGACTCTACCATCACCACCCTTTCCCAACTGGTAGAAACAACCTTTGCGGTAATCGTATCAGTTCGAAACATACTGGTCAGGAGGAAGATGCCAAAACCGCAGACTGCCAGCAACATCAATATTATAGTGATGGAAACTCCGTGTGGCATTGGCTTCCGGGTTGCCATTGGCTGTTGTGCAGTGGGGGCTTGAGGCTCGCTTTGCCCGCCTTCCTGGGGGTAGGGTTCAATCACCTCTCCCGAAGGTCGCGAGGTTGCCCCCACCGAAAGATCACCACCGCATTGTACGCATGTGAGTGCGTCTGCCATATTGCGAGTGCCACAATAGGGGCAGTGTTTGTCTGGTCCCGATTTAGCCATGCGGATCAAGGCTTCGTCTTTGATGAAATTGAACGTCTTGGGGTCCACCTGCTCAAAGCGCACCCCCAGTGGCTGCGGAGCGCCGCAACTGGTGCAGGATTTTATGGCGCCTGGGTTCTTAGTGTTGCAGCTGTCGCAGGTCCAAACTAACTCAATGTAGCCAAGGATTTTTCGCGCCATAACTCCTCTTTTCAACTCGATAAAATGAGTTGGTAGTCTACTAAATTATGCATTTTTCTGCTTGATAGTTGCCTGGACAGCCCGCAATCCAAGGATGGCAATCAGCGAGATTGAACCCAGGAATAATGGAATGAAAGTTGTTATGGATAATCCTAAAAGGATCAACATCACAATTGCGATCATCAATGCATATCCGGGCTGTGAAAAAATGATCGCCAAGCCGTTTTTCCAGGCAATCTTAAGCGTCTTTTCTTCTTGTAAGAAGAAGCAACTGACAGTATAGAATTGCCAAATCAACCAAAAAAAACCTAATCCAACCATTAATACCACCAATACCAGTGCGATTGGGTGATCAGTATTTTGATAAAACCAGATGTTAAAACTTAAAAACGCCAGAACCAGCAGGTTCAGCAGCCCCCAGGGCAGACTCTTGCGCCAATAGCTTTTAACGCCATGCCAGAAACCAATGATGCCGGTGCGAATGCCGTGAGTCAGATCCAAGGCTTGCTGATAGACGCCAAAAAGTACCATCGGATACAGCACTACGGTCAGGCTGAGCAAAATTGCCAACAGCGCTACCAGCACCTGGTTAGCCCAGTCCTTCCACCATAGTATTATGGAGTCTAAAATAACCGGAAAAGCAGCTTTTATAGACATAGCTTGATTATAATAGATCCAAATCACCTCGACCCAGGAGCTTATCCATGTTATTCCCTGAAACCACTCTATTAATCGTCATCGACGTCCAGGGCAACCTCGCCCGGGTTGTGGCTGAAAGCGAGCCAACCATACGCGCCGTTGGGCAACTGGTCAAAGGATCGGGGCTGCTTGGCATCCCGGCGCTCCTTACCGCACAGGTTCCAGAAAAAATTGGGCACACCATCCCTGAAATTGCCGAACTTCTGCCCGATCAGACCGACATGCCGCGCGTGCACTTCAGTATCTGGCAAGATGCTGCTGTTCAGCAGGCTATACGCAATTCCGGACGCCGACAGCTGCTTATTTGCGGCTTCGAAACCCACATTTGCCTTTACCAATCCACCCTCGATTTGATCGCGGAAAGTTTTGAAGTGTACCTGGCTGCAGACGCTGTTTCTTCACGCAATCCTTACAATAAAGCTATCGCCCTGCAGGAGCTTTCCAAACAGGGTGCGCATCTGACCACCGTCGAAATGGCGCTTTTCAGCATGTTGCGATCTGCCCAACACCCAGCCTTCAAACCCATCTCCGGGTTACTAAAATAAACTCGGCATTTTTTGCCTTATCTTGCCTCGAATTTGACCATCGTTGCAACCAACGTGCTTGTTCAAGCTTGATTAATGTTTTTCTAATTATTTGGGGGTATGATATGACAATATCATTTCGGAGGAACCGATGTCAACTGTTGATCGACCCAAAATCAAGAAAAAGAATAAAACCGGCCGCACGCTGCTGATCATTTTGCTTATTCTTGCGCTGATCGCAGGAGCGTATGTCTTAAACCAAGAACGCCAGCGCAGAGCAAACGAAGCAGCCCTCGCCCAACTCGAAACTGTTCCATACACGCGTGAGACGCTCACTTCCACCGTCAGTGGAGCTGGTTCTATTCGCCCGCGTCAATCTGCCACGCTTTACTGGCAAACTTCAGGCTTTGTTGGTGAGAGGGATCATGAAGTTGGTGAAGAGGTCACGAAAGACGCCATTCTCTATCGTCTGGACGATTCGCGTCTGCCTGCAGAAATGCTCCAGGCACAGCTCAATTTACTTAACGCACAAACTAGCTTACAGAACCTCGAATCCGATACAGCCCTTCAGCGCGTCACTTTGCAAAACAATCTGACCAACGCTGAGAAAACGCTCACCACTCTCGAACACAACCTACTCGCACTCACCAGCCGCGAATGCACGGACTGGCGTCTGACCAACCTGCAGACGGCTTACGATGATGCCCTCGAGAGTTACCAAAACTGGCCAACCGAAACAGCTTGGCTGCAGGTTCAAGCCGCGCGCGCGGACCTTGATTTTTGCGATCCTGCTGTGATCGCCAGGGAAACCGCCTCGCTCAACAGCCAGATCGACCTGCAAAAACAGAATATTGCCTCCTGGCAGGCGGAGTTGGACAAGATAGCCAACGGACCTGACCCCGAAGTAAAAGCAAAACTCGAGTTACAGCTCAAACTCGCGGAAAAGCAGTTGGAAGCTCAGACGATTAAAGCTCCCTTTGACGGCACTGTCACCGCCCTGAATTACGACCTTGGGGACATGGTAAGCATTGGCAGTCCTGCAGCCCAGATCGCTGATTTATCTGAGTTGTTTGTGGATGTGCCGATTTCGGAAGTTGATATCCCGCAGATCAAAATCGGACAGGAAGCTGAATTGGTCTTCGACGCATACTTCGATCAAACCTTTTATGGAAAAGTCATTGAAGTTGCTAACGTTGGCGTAAACACTGCTGGGATTGTCAATTACCCTGTCACTATCCAACTCGATTCAGAGCATAACGGCATCAAACCAGGCATGACTGTGGGTGTGAACATCCTGGTCGAAGAAAAACCTAACACTTACACGGTTCCTGCTGAGTCCGTCGTGAGCCGTAACGGGAACTATTACGTTTACGTCCTGCGGGATGGCATACCGGTTGAGGTCGAAGTCAAAATCGGCGCCTATTCAAGCCGAAAGATCGAAGTCCTTCAAGCAGACATCCAGGATGGGGAATCCATTCTGCTTTCGCCGCCTGTTTCGCTGATGGATGCCTTCGTGGGCATGCGGGGTAGGTAGGAATGGAACTGACCTCCCAGGCATCCAAGCCCGTGATCGATGTTCGTAATCTCACCAAGGATTATCACCTCGGTAAGATCATGGTTCCAGCTTTGCGCGGCATTGATCTACAGATTTTTCCTGGTGAGATGGTTGCCATCATGGGTCCTAGCGGTTCTGGTAAGTCGACCTTAATGAACATGATCGGCTGCCTCGACTCTCCCACTTCGGGTGAATATTATCTCGATTCTTTGCTTGTTTCCGACCTGAAAGATGATGAGCTTGCAATCGTTCGGAATCAAAAGATCGGCTTTGTATTCCAGAATTACAACCTGCTGCCCCGCATTAACGCCATCGAAAATGTCACCCTGCCTATACGCTACAGCAATAACACCGCCAATATGCGCCAGCGGGCTGAAGCGGCACTCCAATCCGTCGGGCTTGGAAATCGCATGCATCACAAACCCAATGAACTATCTGGCGGGCAACAGCAGCGCGTGGCAGTTGCCAGGGCACTGGTGAATGAGCCCGCAATTTTGCTGGCGGATGAACCTACTGGTAACCTCGATTCCCAATCCGGCAAAGAGGTCATGGATCTACTCCTGAATCTCAACCAGCAGCAAAACACCACGATTGTGCTGGTCACGCATGATCCCACAGTTGCGGCGCAGGCCAAGCGGATCGTACGGCTTTTTGACGGTTTAATCAAAACCTCGGAGGCAGTCTCATGAAATTCTGGCAAGCACTCAAAGAGGCTATCGCCAGCCTCTCAGCCAATAAAACCCGCTCTTTTCTAACCATCCTTGGAATTGTGATCGGTGTTGGAGCAGTAATTGGGGTTCTTTCACTCGGTCAGGGAGCTGAAGAAAGCATCATTGGACAAATCGAATCAATCGGAACCAATGTGATTTATGTTCTTAGGGGTAATATCTCTGAAGACGTGACAAATCCTAAGCCCCTCACCACGGAGGATGCCGATGCGCTGGCCAACCGTACCCGCGCGCCGCACATCCTAAATATCTCCCCCATTCTGGCGGGGCAGAGCAGTGTCCGCTTTGGGGATGAGAGCACACAGACTTCCATCATGGGTGTCGCCGAAAACTATGCCGAAGTCACAGGCATCGAACTCAGCGAAGGAAGCTTCTTTACAGAAAGCAACGTTACAAACCGCAGTTCGGTTGTGGTGCTCGGACCAGAGCTCGCTGAAAGACTGACAGGTCGGCAAACCGAATTGGTAGGCACAACAGTGCACATCAACAACTATCCCTTCCGCGTGGTCGGTGTCACCAAAGCCAAAGGGGGAAACCAATTTACCAGCCCCGATATGGATGCGTACATCCCAATTACCACCATGCAGCTGCGCGTAAAGCGCCAGACTATCCCCAATGCCGTGGATTTCCTGCTCATTCAGGCACAGGATTCTCAGTCAATTGATGCTGCTATGCAGGAAGCAAAAAATATCCTGCGCGCTTCTCACCGCCTTAGCAGCCGCCAGCCTGATGATTTTACGATGACCAATCAACAGGATGCACTTTCGATCGCAAACTCCATCACAAATATATTGACCATCTTCCTGGCTGGAATCGCTGGCATCTCACTATTGGTAGGTGGAATTGGCATCATGAACATAATGCTCGTCTCTGTTACTGAGCGAACACGAGAAATTGGACTGCGTAAAGCTCTGGGTGCACGCAAGTTCGATATTCAACTGCAGTTCCTGACTGAATCAGCGATGTTGAGCGTTTTTGGTGGTTTGATAGGTGTCGGATTTGGCTGGCTCCTGGGAGAAATAGTTGGTGCCGTTGCAGCCAATTCCGGCACGCCCCTCGTACCGCAGATCAGCCTGAACTCAGTTCTGCTCGCCACCCTCTTTTCCCTTGCGGTTGGCATCTTCTTCGGATGGTACCCAGCTCTGAGGGCTGCCAACCTGGAACCAGTCGAAGCACTCAGATATGAGTAAACTTTCGTATAAATAACACCAAATGCATACAAAAAAAGAGGCGCCATGGGGCGCCTCTTAATTTTAAGGATCATTCTTTTACTATCGGGACCCCAGCACCACGTCCACATCCAGCGTCTGCCCATCACGGATAACAGTGAATGTGATCGTATCACCCGGGTTCTTGTTCACCACCATATAGCTCAATAAATTGCTGAAATCCTTGATCGGCTGACCGTCAACCGCGACGATCAAATCACCACCTTTGTAAAGCCCCTGCATCGAGCTCGGTACTGTGCCGCCCCGGATCCCGGCGATATCAGCCGGACCGCCCTTTACCACCGATGTTACATATGCTCCTGTGGATTGAGGAAGTTCCAGAGCCTCTATCATCGCCAGCGACATGCTCGAATAGCTTGTCATGCCAAGATAGGGATAAGCGTAGCTGCCTGTCTCGATCAACGAGGGTACAACCTTGCGCGCGATGTTAGAGGAGATAGCAAAGCCGATGCCGGTATTGATAGCCTCACCGCTCAGGCTCCAACCGGCTGTCTGAATTGCCCGGTTCACACCGATCACTTCCCCATTGAGGTTTAGCAGCGGTCCGCCGGAATTGCCTGGGTTGATTAAAGCGTCAGTCTGGATGGCATCGCCCGATGAGAAATAGGTGCCTGTGGAAGTCTGACGCATCGAATCCAACACCCTTCCCCTGGCAGAAACAACACCCACTGTCATGGTGCCGTTCAAGCCATAAGGGTTTCCGATTGCAACCACTGTCTGCCCAACCTTGACCAGATTTGAGTCTCCGAAGGTCAGTGGAACCAACTCATCCGGATCCACATCCACCTTGATGACCGCCAGGTCTGAGTCCATATCTGACCCGATCACTTCACCATAAACTTTGAGCCCGGATGAGAAATGCACCTCCAGTTTATCGACGCCATTGGCAACATGGTAATTGGTAACGATGTGCCCTTCTTTATCAATTACAAAGCCAGTGCCCTGACCAGCGCCTTCGATTGTGCTATATTGCAGCGAAACAACTCCAGGGCTGTATTTCTCATAAATAGCCTCCAGGCTGCCCTCCAGATCGGCGTACTGGGGCACGATCACTGTCTGCACACCTTGAGTGGGCAAGATAGACGGTGCGACCGTTGCTATCTGTGTTTGAGGGTCGGGCGATGGCTCCTCAGGCGTTGAGATCCCAACGCGGGTCAAAGAACATGCTGTGGAAACAACGAGTATCGACAGGATAAAAAAAAGCGTACGTAGTTTGTTTTGTTTCGTCATAATTCACCTTCCAATGACTGACTTTTAGTCCACATCATCATATCCACAATTCGTTAATGGATTGTATGAATCTGGTATAGATTGCTGTCTATCCATGTATAGCCTTGACTGCACCCAAAAAATGGCTGGATTTTCAAACCGCACAGAACACTATTAACCGGAACAATCATTGAATTGATGGCACTGTGTTAACAAAGTTGATAATTCTTTGGAAAGGAATAAGAATTTGCTATACTAATAACAGATATCAGACGACTAAATATTGAAAGGAAAAGCAATATGAAAAGTCGCGTTATCTTGGCAATCCTATTCATTATTCCAATGATACCAACATCGACTGTGATGTCATCGTATTACGTGGGAAATCAATATGTGTCAGCATACGGGGGAAGAGTCAACATTTATACCCCTCCTTATCCAATAAACGTTTTTCACTATGGGCAATCGAACTGGATCTCACTGCCATTACCTTACTGGATTCAAACTGGGTGGAGGTATTATTCGGGGTATCAATTTCCTGAAAAATATGTAGAGTATTATTCCTCAGTAAGCAATTATGAAATCTATCCTCAAGGAAATCAGAATTGGGGAACAATGATCGAGTATAAAATCATTAATGTAGGCGATGAAGTTTGGTGTGCGTACATAAACAATCTTGGGATAG
>ERZ795057.3682-NODE-3682-length-10277-cov-3.887008_pt1 | contig 10277 bp, 10 predicted proteins | sample MGYA00375141_ERZ795057 | MGnify/ENA primary metagenome ERZ795057 (study PRJEB30186, sample SAMN05720163) | activated sludge metagenome | isolation source: Anaerobic digester | place: Hong Kong | collected 2015-01-26 ... | reverse complement strand
CGGCGATCGAAGCCGCGTTCTCGAGCGCGCCGCGGGTGACTTTGGCAGGGTCGATCACGCCCATTTCAACCATATCGCCATAAACTTCGGTCAGCACATTGAAGCCGATGTGGCGGTTGTTCTGCTCAGCCTGGCGCTGACGAACAGTTTCCACTACCACAGACCCGTCCTTGCCGGCATTCTCAACGATCTTCTTCATCGGAACAGCCAGGGCATTGCGAACGATGTTGATACCAATCTGGGCATCTTCCTGTTCGAGTTTCAGGTCCTTGAGCGCATCCACTGCGTTCACGAGTGCCACACCGCCGCCGGGTACAATACCTTCTTCAACGGCTGCGCGGGTTGCGGAGAGTGCGTCTTCAACGCGGTGTTTCTTTTCTTTCAGCTCGGTCTCGGTGGCTGCCCCAACACGGATGATCGCAACGCCGCCGGAGAGCTTCGCCAGGCGTTCCTGGAGTTTTTCGCGGTCATAATCGCTGGTGGTGTTCTCAATCTCAACGCGGATCTGCTCAATGCGACCCTTGATGGCGCTGGTGTCGCCCTTACCGCCCACAATGGTGGTATTGTCTTTATCAATGGTGACCTTCTCAGCGCGGCCGAGGTCTTCGATGGTTGCGTTTTCCAGTTTGCGACCGGTCTCTTCTGAGATCAAAGAGGCGCCGGTCAGGATTGCTATGTCCTGCAGCATAGCCTTGCGGCGATCTCCAAAGCCGGGGGCTTTGACAGCCACGACGTTCAAAACGCCGCGGATCTTGTTCAGCACCAGTGCCGCAATCGCTTCACCATCCACGTCTTCAGCGATGATGACGATGTCGCGCTTGCCGACCTGGACCATTTTCTCGAGCAGAGGCACAATGTCGTTAGCCGCAGAGATCTTCTTATCGTAGAGAAGGATATAAGGCTCATTGATCTCAGCAACCATGTGCTCGGTGTCGGTTACAAAATAAGGGCTGATATAGCCGCGGTCAAACTGCATACCTTCCACGTACTCAGTCTCGAATTCGAGAGCCTTGGACTCCTCAACGGTGATGACGCCGTCTTTGCCGACTTTGTCCATCACGTCCGCGATCAGCGAGCCAATCTGCTCGTCCTGGGCGGAGATGGTGGCCACATTGCCGATCTCAGCTTTGGTTGTAATGCCAATTGCCTGCTGGAGGATGGATTCAGAAACAACCTTGGAGGCAGCTTCGATACCGCGTTTCAGCAGCATGGGGTTGGCGCCGGCAGCCAGGTTCTTGAGACCTTCGCTGACAATCGCGTGCGCGAGCACGGTGGAAGTGGTGGTGCCATCGCCAGCGATATCGTTGGTCTTGGTGGCAGCTTCCTTCAGGAGCTGGGCGCCCATATTCTCATAGGGGTCTTCGAGTTCGATTTCTTTTGCCACGGTCACGCCGTCATGCGTGATGGTGGGAGATCCGTATTTGCGGTCGAGGGCTACATTGCGTCCCTTGGGACCTAATGTGGTGGTAACTGCGTTTGCCACAATATCAACGCCATTCTTCAGATATCGGCGTGCTTCATCTCCAAAAACTAATTGTTTAGCCATAAGTTATTTCTCCTTGTTCCAATAATCTTAAAGAATCGCGAGGACGTCGCTCTCGCGCATGATCAAAAGTTTCTTACCGTTATATTTGATCTCGGTTCCGGAATACTTTGCGAACAGCACGGTATCGCCAACCTGGACATCCATCGGGATGCGGTTGCCGTTTTCGTCACGGTCGCCGGGACCAACAGCGAGCACAGTACCCTTCTGGGGTTTTTCTTTCGCGGTTTCGGGCAGTACAATGCCGCCAGCGGTCACTTCTTCCTGCTCGATCGGTTCGATCACGAGCCGGCTTCCTAAAGGTCGCATAGATATTGTCATGAGGTTCCTCCATTAATTGCTTTCAAGAATTAGCACTCTATAAGATTGAGTGCTAACATATGATACGCAGTCCAGGGCAATAAGTCAAGCCTGTATCCACAATTCTTACAAAATATTTATGTTTTTACGCACACCATCCCACACAAGCAATCCCTCATCGCAAGGAAAAGGCTTTTCTTTTCGCAGGCCTGATTCCTTAGTTGAATCCGCCTTGGGTTTATTCCTCCCGTATTGCCGGACTGAACATCACAATCCTTCGTACGAAGGGGATTTACTCCCTCCGCATCTTATCCATGTGCGAGAGAAGCGCTCCCGTCATCACGAGCTCTTTTGCGGGGCGATCTGCCAAACGATTTTGCGCGGCGATCAGATATTCATCTTTTTCGAGCGCCAAAACTGCCGATTGCAGCGCTGTTCCCCTCATCGCAATGATTACAAAAACCCTCATCCAATGCGCGATCAGTCAGCCATCTCCTGGGAGAGGGCTGAGGATTAGCGAGAGTCTGCTGTTATTTATAAATCGGATCCGAGAATTACATCCGGGTCGTTTGTCCTGATAAATGGATGCACATACTTGTTTAAGACGTCTAAAGAAAATTTAGACATGGTAGAACCCTCGCCTTTATGAATTTATGCGATTCATATTTAACCACCCGGATTTGTTCCATTGGTCGGATAGAAAGCCGGCGTGGCACTCCAGAATCGGACGCCATAGCGCTTGATCACCTGAGCTCTCCCGCTCTGCTCTAATCGATTTAACGTGTCAACGATATTTTCCTGTGACCAATCAGCAAGGGTTTCAACTAACTCTGTTTCCCGCATGGGATGACGGGTGACGATCCCAACAATGGCATCCACCAAGTCTTCTGAACCACTCAGATCAAAGGTACCCGCAGCAGGATGAACGACTCTGGCGATATTCCCTAAAATCGCTTGAGCGCGTAAAAGTCCTTCTTCGTCCGTGGGTCGCACCCAGGGCTCTGCTGGTGGTCGGTCAGGCTGGAGGATATGGACTTCATCGGGGTGTATGCGGGCGAGTTTCCCGGCGATTCTTTTAAGTTCCACCTCTGTATCATTTAAATCTTTTATCAGCATTACTTCAATCCATAGCTTGCCTGGATATTGCTCACGGAAAGAAATCAAACCATCGATGATGCGATTAAAAGTAATCGCGGGATGGGGTCGGTTGATCTTGCGATAAAGTATTGCATTACCTGCGTCCAAAGTTGGGAGTACTGCGTCTGCCTCTAGCAACTCCTCACGAACCTCAGGCAAATACAATAAAGAGCCATTCGTGATAACTGCCACCGGAAGTGTCGTCAGGGTTTTTACTTGATGAATCATTTCCCCAATGCTCGCATGAAGAGTGGTTTCTCCGGATCCCACAAATGTGACCCAGTTAATTTCCCCCGGCTTATGAGCTTCTGAGGCTTCTTTTACTTGATCGATTATTTCTTCAGGTGGAAAAAAATTCTTGCGCTCATTGATCAGCGGTCGAGTACGACCAAGCTGGCAGTATACGCAATTCCAATTGCAAGTCTTGAGTGGAACGGGGTCAATTCCCAATGATTGCCCCAGCCGCCTTGAAGGTACTGGTCCAAATACGTATTTCACCTTTTCGTCCTCCTCTCAGCGCTCGCCAAACAACTTGGTGCCAATCCGCACAATATTTGCGCCTTCCTCAATGGCAATTTGATAGCTATTGCTCATGCCCATCGACAGGAATTTCATTGTAATGTTTGGCAAATTCCTGGCAGCAATGCGCTCAAAAACCTCGCGGGTTGCTTTGAAATAGGGTCGACTATCCTCTGGATCACCAAAGCGCGGTCCCATGGTCATCAAACCTTCAATACGAAGATTCTGTAAAGTGCTCATCCGAATGACCAGTTCATCCACTTCCTCCGGCAAGACGCCGGTTTTGTTTGTTTCACGACCGCTGTTGACTTCCACCAGGACCGGCATCTTTTTCTGAAGATTTGCACAATAACGGTCTAAAGATTGGGCAAGGCGCCATGAATCAACAGTTTCTATCATGTCAAAATATTCGACGGCTATTTTTACTTTATTTTGTTGCAAATGACCGATCATGTGCCATTTTGCCCGGTCGCCAATTGTCTGAATGATCGGCAATGCCTCTTGCACATAGTTGTAACCAATGTCTGTCACACCCGCTTGAATAGCTGCTTCAACTTCTTCCAAGGTACGCGTCTTAGCCGCTGCCAGCAACAAAACACCTGGAGGAATGGATTCTAGAATTTTTTTAGTGGACTTTCTAATATTATTTATTTGTGAGTTCATTTTTTGCCTGACCTGGATTGCAATAACATCTGTGTTCCAATAGGTTGATGAACAAGATCTGAGACCAAGGGACATTTGACCTTGAATAAGAAAAAGATATTTTCGGGCTCGTTACTAAGGGTTTCAAAATTGCCCTGCCCTTTGGCAATGATTAAGTCAGCATCGGAATAACGGCGCTGGAACTCCTGGCTGCAATCCCTTAAAATCGTCCCCGGAGCATCAGAACCATTGTCGATGATCTCGACGATTTTATCCAGACCAACTGCCTGAGCATCGGCTAATGTGGCATCGTTGATTACAGGTGCACCGCGCACGACAAGCGTCACTCGCTCTGGCAATAGTTTTTCGATAAGCAGTCGGTCAAAAGCAATTTCACCGGCATTATCAGCAAGATACAAGATGGATTGCGCTTTGGCGATGGCTATGCGAAACTCGTCATAATCACCAACCAATGGTTCGGTCAGCGCACGGTTTACAGCCTGGAGCATATCAGCTTCTGTGAGGTTTCCATTTACGCCCATGTCAATGACATTTCCTGCAATTGCCAAACGGGCTGCCAACAGCAGAGGATCACTGGCAGATTCAATTTTAGATCTGAGAGAAGGGAGCATTTCCAAGGCTATGAAATTTTGCCGATCTTTTGTCTCACGGTAAGGGTCATCCACCCCGGCAATCTCCCGCAGCCGGCGATGGATACGCTGCGCCATTGCAGGAGGCGATTGACTCAGGTCCATTTCTCCAGCCCAACCCAGAACCTCACGTAGAATATTTTCATGAACCTTTGGATCTTTGGATACCATCCTGGCAGCATCCAGGCTCTGACGCAAAATGCAGGGTATGCAGTCCAACGAGGTTTTCATGCCTGTTTTTTCCCAATAAAAGTGTCGATACTATCGAAGTTTTCATGCCTGCGTAATATCTCAGTGTATGGAACTTTGACCATTTCACCGCGCTTATTTTCGTGAATGGTATACAAATCATTCAGGCTTTCAATTCGATCAATAAATAACACGCCGTCCAGGTGATCAATTTCATGATGAACCACCACAGCATTAAACCCTTCAATCAACCGATCGAAGGGCTGTCCTTGTTCATTCATGCCTACAACGCGCAAGTGATGGGGGCGCACTGTTTCTCCATATAAACCCGGAAAACTTAAGCAACCGTCAAAATCTTTGCGTTCATCACTCATCTCAACGATTTGAGGATTGATCAACGCCTGGGGCGGCCCCGCTTGCCATATTCCGTCTACTTCGGCGCCCAAACAGACGATCACCACACGCTGATGGATGTTAATCTGAGGCGCAGCCAGCCCAATGCCATCCCCACTGGCTTGTAGCGTGTCTTGAAGATCTTCAATGATCTGTTTTAACTGGTGAGCGTTCAGATTTACAGCTTCACTTTTCTGGCGTAATTCGCTTTTGTATTCTGGATAAACTAAAATTTTACGGACTGTCATGGTTACACATCCTAACTTATAAAGCTTTGGCTTTTTTGGGTCGTCCGTGACCTTCAATCGCATCTATCACCGCTTCGCGTAATGCCATTACGGCAAGTTTTGCGCAATGTTCATGATCTGTTGGTAAACCACCTAGAGCTGATAACAATTCTTCAGGGGTGATTTGTCCCGCCTGGTCCACTGTTTTTGAACAAGCCATTTTGGTTAGCATGCTGCCACAGGCTATGATGACACCGCAACCGTCTGCCACAAATTTCGATTCAATAATTCTGTTAGAAATTATGCGCAGGTCTATTTGCATCCGATCCCCGCAACTTCCCAAGAAAAATCCCTGAGCATCAGGATGATCTAAAGTGCCCATGTTTTCTTTACTTCGAATCAGATACATGACAATATCAGAATAGGGTTGTTTGACTTGCTGCGGCTGTGAAGATGAGAGTGAATCGACATCGATATTGCCCTCAAAAGACTCCTCTCCACCGATAGATGCCCTTTTTAAATCGCCATTTGGAGATTTTGACGGAAGAGACGATGCCTTTTCTTCAAGTGTGGATACCGATGCAACAAATAAGTTAGCAAACTCCGAACTTTCTTCCAGCACGACTTCTTCAATTTTTCCCAAATCGCACAGTTTTGCCACGATCGGAACCAGCGGTATTTGAGTCAAAAGTGGAGCTTTTGCAACACTTGCCACTGTTTCACCCCCACTTTTACCAAAAATAAACTCCTTTTTACCTGTGTCGTGATCGAGATAATATGCCATATTTTCAACCACGCCGAGGATTGGAATACCCATCTTTTGAGCGATACATATTGCTTTGTTTGCAGCTTTTGTGGATAACACTTGAGGTGTTGTAACGATTATTGCGCCTCTGAATGGAAGCGACTGCATGACTGCAATCGCAACCTCTGAAGTGGCAGGCGGCATATCGACCAACAAATAATCTAAAGTTCCCCATTCAACTTCTTTCCAAAGTTTTTTGATGACTTCATCAACCATGGATACTTTCCAAACAACCGGTTGATCTTCATTATCAAAAAGTAAATCTGTCGAAATAATTTTGATACCCAAATGGCTTTGCAAGGGTATAAAATTATATTGTCCGGTCTTTGCTGAACCACGCAACCCAAACATCAGCGGAATATTCGACCCTGTAAAATCTGCATCAAGAATACCTACTTGATAACCCTCATGTGCTAAACTGCTAGCAAGCAGACTTGTAATAAATGATTTTCCGACTCCTCCCTTCCCGCTCATCAAACCAATAACATGCTTGATTTGATTAATTTCTGCAGTTGCCCGTTTAAATACCATTTTTGATTCCAATTTTTGATCTTTACCAGTAACCGTGTCCATGGCACTTATCCTTTGGATTGAGTGATTGCACTAAAAATTAATGCAATCAACAAACTCAATACCAGCCACATTATTCCGGATATAACTAAAAATTCTACATCTTATTCCTCTTCGTATAATTTGTTAATAATTTTGCCGATCATAGGTTTGTTTGATTAATCAAGCTGGTCAGCGCTTCAGCTTCGATGTAGTCCTTTACAGTAATCGTTTGAGATGTAACCCCAATCACATCAGCGACGGCTTTCTTGATCTGCACTGCCAGGAATACAGCAATTGGACATAGAGGAGAAGAAGGTCGGATCGTATAGGTTACCTGACCGTTTGACTCCACCACTAGATCATCCACCAGTTTCATGCGGACGACGTCTGCTCCGGTCTCCGGGTCGATCACTGTGGAAAGTTTCGCAAGAATCGCTGCCTGTAATTGCTTGACATCAGACATTTTTCTTCTCCATGAATTCCGGAACAGTTGTAAGGAAGGCTTTTAATAACTCTGAAACGCCGGGCATATTTACATCTTCGATTTTTCCTGCATCACACAGGAGAGCAATTTGAGGATCAATCGGAAGTTGAGCCAGTATAGGCGCACCGGCAGTTGCCGCAATTTCCTCCGCATGGCTATCCCCAAATATGAAGTGCCGTTTGCCGCATTCTGGGCAGACAAAGTAAGCCATGTTTTCTACTATCCCGGCAATATGCACGCCAATGGTTTGCGCCATATGCACTGTTTTTCGCACAATCAATGCCGAAAGGCCTTGCGGTGTCGTTACCATCACAATTCCTTTAACAGGCAGCGACTGCATGATGGTCAGAGTCGCATCCGATGTGCCGGGTGGGAGATCAACCAACAGATAGTCCAGTGTGCCCCACTCGACATCTCCCCAAAGCTGCTTGATGGCTTTGCTGATCAATGGACCGCGCCAGATTACGGGTTCATCTTCACTGGAGAGTAGTAAATTCATTGAGATAACCTTGATTCCCGATCGGCTTTTGAGCGGTTCTATGCCAATTTTTCCAAACTCTATCGGGCCATGCAGCCCAAATAACATCGGAATACTTGGACCTGTAATATCCGCATCAAGAATGCCAACCGAATATCCTTCTCTTGCAAGGGCACTTGCCAGCAGACTGGTGACAAACGATTTGCCCACTCCGCCCTTACCACTCATCACTGCGACAACATATTTGATGTGGTTGTATGCTGCAGCAACACCATCCTCTGATTTTGGAGGAACTGTATTTTGTGCCTTCTCTGGTGTGGAATTCATTTTAATAGATATCCTTTCTATATTCGTTGACTCTTAAAACTCTACATTTCTTTAAAATTAATTGAACTGTAACATCTTTACGATGTTTTGCCATATCTGCCTGATCGATATGCTGGCAGGAGACATGGGTCGAAAAGCAGTCACTGATTCGCCACGAACCATCGCTTCAGTGACAGTTGAATCGAATGGAATTCGACCCATCACTTCAACATTCTGTTTCTGGCAATATTCTTCAATTTGAGCTGCACCATCCAAAAAAATATCGGCCTTGTTGATACATACAACTGCTGGAACATGAAAATGCCGGGTCATTTCCAGCGCACGCTCCATATCATGCACGCCGGATATGGTTGGTTCGGCAATGACTATCGCCATATTTGCGCCCGAAACCGCAGAAATCACCGGACAACCTATGCCCGGTGGACCATCTACGATGATTAACGGATACTGCTCATCCATCGCAAGCAAGCGCGCTTGTTGCTTTACTAAGGTGACCAGTTTCCCCGAATTCTCTTGGGCAGGGCGTAACTCTGCATGGAATAACGGACCATAACGGCTATCTGACCGAAACCAATAGCCAGCCAATTGCAATTCCATTTTAATGGCGTTAGCAGGACATTGATGCACACAGGCGGCACAACCATCGCACGCAATCGGGTCTACTTGATAATCGCCTTGTTTAAGAGCAATCGCGTCAAAGCGACAGACTTGTTCGCACAAACCACAGCTCTCACATTTTTCAGGGTCTATCCAGGCTACATTACCACCCATAAATTCGTGCTGTTCCAGTACATGAGGTGATAAAACCAGCTCCAAATTCGCTGCATCCACATCGGCATCTGCTAGCACAGCGCGAATAGAATCAGAGTGAGCGAGATGGGCAAACGCTGCTGCGATACTGGTTTTACCTGTGCCGCCTTTACCGCTTAAGATTACAAATTGTTTCATTGTTGAGCCACGATTCTGCTGATCTCAGCAAATAACTGCTGAAAAAGCATTATGTATTTGGGATCAATATCAAAAAGCGTTTGTCCGCGCGCGGTTCCCTCAGCAATGGCACGGTCATAGGGGATACGCATCAAGATCGGTAAACCTATGTCAATACAATATTTTTCGACCCCTGGGTCTCCAATACCATCACGGTTGATGACAACTCCTGCGGGGATTTGTAATTCTTTTGCCACCTGCGCAGCCAATTTAAGATCGTGCAGACCAAAAGGTGTTGGTTCGGTCACAAGCAGCAAAAAATCGGCGCCGCGGACTGACTCTACCACCGGACAGGAGGTCCCTGGAGGTGCATCCACGACCACCACCTGTCCAGACTGAGCCACAGACCATTTTTTAAGCTGCCGGATGACAGGTACCGCCATGGGCTCCCCAATATTCAGGGTTCCACGCGAAAACTGGATACCTGAAGGGGTGGATCCCGCCTCAAGAGACCCCAATAGGTTGGGTTCTTCACTTATCGCTTTCGTAGGGCAAACCCATGTACAACTGCCGCAACCATGGCATAACTGCGGGAATACCAATACTTTTTTGTTTAGGACTGCGATAGCATGATATTCACACACTTCCGCGCAGTCACCGCAACCAATGCATTTTGACTCATCGACATTGGGGATCAGAATGCTGACATCTTTTCGACTTTCGAACGTCGGCTTTAAAAAAAGATGAGCATTCGGCGCTTCCACATCACAATCCAGAAAAAGCGGTGGCAGGCCCAAAGCATCTACGGACAGACTCAAGGCTAGGCTGGTGGCAACGGTGGTCTTGCCCGTTCCCCCCTTCCCGCTGGCGACAGTAATTCGCATGGGTTATCTCCCTTGTGAATGGTGGGTGCCACTGGCGGTTGGCATATTCACTTGCTGCAGCTCTCCGGCATTAAAGCGTTTGACGATATCCTGGATATTTCCATCGCTTTTATTTCGATACATTAAAATGCCGGCTGCGTTAAGCGCTGAGGAAGCATTTGGACCAAAATCACCGCTGATGACAGCCTCCGCCTTCTGATTGGCGATAAATTGCGCAGCC
>ERZ795057.3681-NODE-3681-length-10277-cov-6.324203_pt1 | contig 10277 bp, 10 predicted proteins | sample MGYA00375141_ERZ795057 | MGnify/ENA primary metagenome ERZ795057 (study PRJEB30186, sample SAMN05720163) | activated sludge metagenome | isolation source: Anaerobic digester | place: Hong Kong | collected 2015-01-26 ... | reverse complement strand
AGTCTGTAGCATTTATCGCATAATTTATACCCGTACTCCAATGCCTCTAAATTCAGATCGATAAATTTTTGTGGAACGACTTCGCTGATGGTTTGCTTCAAGGCATCCAGGTTAACAATTCCGGTAGCCTTTTGAAGGATTCCCAAGCCTAACACATTAGCCAAAACGGGCATTCCAAATTTTTCAACACAAATATCGGTGACGGGGTAAACCAATATTTTTTTTGTGATTCTGCGAATGGTCACATGGATATTTTTAACAAATGAACTGTCGCAAATCAAGACTCCGTTTGGTTTTAACAGGTGAAAAAAGGAATCAAGCGGCTTCTGATCCATCATGTACAACACGTTGAAATTATAGGCTATTGGAAAATCGATGGGATCATCACAAAACAACACATCAGAATAAGCCACCCCTCCACGAACCTGTGCACCGTAATGCTGGGTTTGAATAACCCATTTTTTATCACTGGTTAAAGCTTTGGCGAGAATTAATCCCATTTTGATGTTGCCTTGCCCGCCTAGTCCACCGATTCGAATTGTAAATGGATTTTTTTCTATCGGAATCATTCACATCACCTTCCAATTTATGATTTTAACGAGGCAACTTCTTCTTTTGCTCGGTTAATAACTTCTTCGTATTTGGCAACATAACCTTGTTTGTTCTTGTTGACAAATTCTCCAATAATAATCTTATCCGGAAGACTTTCCACCGCTTTTTCCAACAGGGCATTCACGTTGAACCCGTCATAATTGACATCAGGATTCATTTTTTTCAGCATTGAAACTGCTTTTGGTAAAGTGATCCCGTTATCTTTGAAATAATTGATCATTTGAGGTGCAGATCCAATCTTATTATATCTGCCGTAATACGTAGGGCATTGCGTAATCGTTTCAACCAAAGAAAATCCCGGATTGGTTATTGCCTTTTTAATGTAATTCTGCAGGGCCACAAAATGATAGGTTGATGTCCTTGCCACATACGTTGCCCCGGATGTGATGGCCAACCTGGACAGATCGAAAGGTTCTTCAATATTTCCATACGGAGCTGTGGTTGCGTAAGAATCTTCCGGCGTTGTCGGAGAATATTGTCCACCGGTCATTCCATAAATATTGTTGTTAAAACAGATCACAGCCAAATCCATATTCCTTCTGGCTGCATGAATAAAATGATTTCCACCAATGGCCCCGGCATCTCCGTCTCCGGTCATAACCAATACCGTCATTTCAGGGCGAGACAGTTTGATTCCCGTTGCAAAGGCGATCGCCCTCCCGTGCAAGGTATGCATGGTATTGTAATTTAAATAACCGGTTGCCCGTGATGAACATCCTATTCCGGATACAACCGCAATTTTTGATGGATCAAGACCCAGTTCTTCTATGGCTCCCACTGTAGCTTTTAGAATGGTTCCATTACCGCATCCCGGACACCAGACATGGGGCAGCCTGTCAATTCTTAGGTGTTTCAAATACTTTTCGATAGACATTTTAATCCTCCCGGCTTTTTATCATTTTAACGTTTCCTGATCATTTCGTCTATTAAGAACCCTTATCTTCAAACAGTGAATCCTAACTGGAATGCCTGAATATTGATCTCAGTAAACCTGGGTTTAACCATTTTTCTAATTTCTCCTTGCCAATCGATGCCTTCCAATCCGGCTTCTTTGACCAGAACACCCAGCATGATCACATTCATTACCCTGATGTTACCAAGCTCTATGGCCATTTTTGTTGCTGGAATGATCCGGGCACCGGCTCTTTGTTCAAGTTTTTCCTTGATACCTTCGGGATATACCTCTTTACCGGCTAAAATGGGTGCTGATTCGATCTGCTGATCATTCACAATGAGTTTCCCTTTTTTTGACAGAAACTCCATCCATCTCATGGCTTCCATCTTTTCAAAGGCGATCACAATATCCGCCTCTCCCCTTCCGATGATCGGTGAATGAACATGTTCGCCATATCGTACTTGGGTTGAAACGGAACCTCCTCTTTGCGCCATCCCGTGAATCTCTGACATTTTAACATCATAACCCGCATTTAACAATCCCGTAGATAATATTTTTGAAGTCAATATCGTTCCCTGGCCACCCACACCAACCAGCAGTATATTTTGAGATGTCTTCATTATGCGTCACCGGACCTTTCTATGGCATCAAACGGGCAAACCTGAGCACATACCGAACAGCCTACACAGGTATTGGGATCAATGAATGAACCGGTTTGAGGATCAAAAGAGATGGACGGACAACCTATTTTCAGGCACATTCGACACTTTCTGCATTTTTCAGGATTCACAGCGTAAACCCATTGAGCAAGCGCATACTCCTTTTTCTCTTCGTCATGTAATTTCTTCAATGCACAGGGCCATTTTGTGATGATGACAGAGGGCCCTTCAAAGACCGAGGCCCCATTCAAAGCCTCTCGAACCTCCTTCAAGTTGTTAGGATTCACCTGATAGATGTTCTCAATTCCTATGGCACGAACAAGGGGGGCTATCTCAATAATGGGGGCTTTTTCACCTTTTAAGGTATACCCTGTTCCGGGATTCTCCTGATGCCCGGTCATTCCTGTTACCCGGTTGTCCAAAATAATAATCGTGCAATTGCTTTTATTGTAAACAATATCAATCAAACTCGTAATGCCAGAATGGAAGAACGTGGAATCTCCAACTACACCAAACACTTTTCGATTATCCGATGTCTTCTCAAACACCTTGGCAAAACCGTGGGCGGCACTCACTCCTGCACCCATGCAAACGACAGTATCCATGGCGTTGAGCGGATCTGCAGAACCCAAGGTATAGCACCCGATATCACCGGTGATGACTGCGTCTTTTCGTTTGCTCAGTTCAAAGAATAACCCCCGGTGAGGGCATCCGGAACACAATGTAGGTGGTCTGCCCTTCACAAGGTTCGTTTCAGATTCCATATAGTCCGGTTTCTTTCCCAATAGAGAAACGGCAATAATCTCTGGGTTTAATTCTCCGGTGATGGGAATTGACTCCTTTCCGATCACCTGTATACCCATGGCCTTAATCTGTGTTTCCAAATATGGATCGTTTTCTTCCACTACATAAAGTGTATCGAATTGCTGGGCGAAGGTTTTGATCTTTGCCCTTGGAATGGGATAGGTAAATCCCAATTTTAAATAAGAAGCCTGTTCTGCAAATACTTCCTTTGCATATTGGAAAGAGATCCCGGATGTAATAACCCCTATTTTTGCGCCTTCGTTTAGAATGGTGAAATTTAAATCCGTTTGATTTGAAAATTCTTCCAGACGCTCGAGTTTTTCCTCCAGTTCGATATGGTGGCGTTTACATGCCGCAGGAGTTGCCACAAATTTCGGAATGTTTCTGTGATACTCTTTGATTCCCACTTCTGTTCTTCTTCCCAACTCCACGACACTCTTTGAATGACAGACCCTTGTTGTCATGCGGAATAGTATAGGAACATCATATTGTTCGCTAATCTCATAAGCCTTTACAATCATGTCTTTTGACTCTTGAGAATCGGATGGTTCCAACATGGGAATCTTGGCGTGAACGGCAACATATCGGTTATCTTGTTCATTCTGTGATGAATGAAGTCCGGGGTCATCTGCGCTGACATAGACACAACCGCCATTGACTCCAAGATATGCATGGGTATAAATGGGATCCGACGCCACGTTCATTCCTACATGTTTCATCGCCGATATGGCTCTTGCCCCGGCAATGGATGCCCCGACAACCACTTCTGCAGCCACCTTCTCATTGGGCGCCCATTCAGAGTAGATTTCTTCATATTGAGCCAAGGCTTCAAAGATCTCCGTACTTGGTGTTCCCGGATAAGCCGAGCCAATCGTTACACCCGCTTCATAAGCACCACGGGCCACGGCCTCATTTCCGGTTAATAATTCTTTCATTTGCATCCCCCTTTACTATGTGACTATATATTTAATTGCACTGGCTATGACCGCCACAAACACAATATATCTGATAAAACCTGCGCCTTTTTTTATCGCCGTATGCGCCCCCACATAAGCTCCAAGGGCACCGCCCAGACCCAACACTAAACCGGCCCAGTAGTCCACCATTCCGTTGAGTGCAAACACGATGAGAGAAAAGATGGTATAACATAAAATGATAAAGACCTTTGCGGCATTGGTTTTAACCAAATCAAAACCTTCCAGCAAAACAAGTGCGCTCATGAGGAAGAACCCCACACCAGCCTGTAAAAAGCCGCCATATATACCAATTAAAAAGAAAACAACAACAGAAAGCCAGTTTCTTCTCTTGATTTTTCTTTCTTTCGTCCACAGATCCGGTTTGAAGATTATCAGAACACTTAATCCGAGAAAGATATACCCAACGATATTTTTCAGCAGGCTTTCATCAATGTCCACAGCAATAAAAGCGCCAAGGATAGCCCCAATGGTTGTGGGTATCATGAGAAAAAAAGCCCGTTTTAGTTGTAATTTGCCACTGTGGTGAAATTTCAGTGTTCCCATGGTATTCGTGAAAAGAACGCCTATCCTGTTTGTTCCATTTGCAACGGATAAATCCATTCCCAACAATGACAGAGCCGGTAAAGTCAGCATTGTTCCACCACCTGCCAATACATTTACGAATCCAGAAATCGCACCGGCCAGAAAAATCCAGAAATAATTCAAACAAGATCACCATTCCTCAATCTTTTTTTTGCTTCTATTGGATTATAACAAAACTGCTTAAAAAAACCATAAATATTTACTTTCTTTCATAAACAATGAACATTTTCATGAAAATCTATTAGTCTCTGCTCAGATCTGTCATGATATAATTCTTTGAAATGCGATGAAAGCCGTCCTCAAAGGCGGCATGCGTAAGCAGGAGGTCTCGATGATGAAAAAAGCTTTAAAAATTACAATTCATCAGATAAACAGTTATCCAGGAAATTTCACTGTCAATCAAAACAAGATAGATGAAGGAATAGACCGGGCATTTGAATCCAAATCCGATCTGTTGATCTATCCCGCTCAAAGCATCACGGGGATGAACCCCAATGCCCTTTTTAAAAAAGACCATTTTCTGAAATGCGCCCAGAAAATCCTGATCCATATTGCCAACCGTGTTCAAAACTCCTCACTTGCCGTTTTGATCAGTTGTCCGAATGCCTTCGATGAACCATACGAAAAGCCTTTTCTCATCAACAATCAAGGTATTTGCGATGTGATACATGATCAGAAGGGAATTTTGGACATCAACGGACAACGTGTTCTTCTCTTAGAAGATAGGCCGAATCAATCATTTAAACTACCTAAAAGATGCTTTATCAAAAACGCTCTAATCGTTCACCTGAATACAAGACCGTTTCATACCGGTATACAGTTGGAAAGAGAAAGAACCGGAGAATTTATCGCCATGCACACCGGTAATCGGTTTTTAGAAGTAAATCGAGTCGGAACGATTGATCACCTGGTTTATTACGGCGCCAGCTTTCTAAAGTGTGACAAAAAGGGAACGTGTATCCGTGCAAAATCTTTCAAAGAAGATTTAATCACTTTCGAACTGGATTTCGATCAAGGAACCGGAACGATTTGTGATCTCCCTGATCATGTCTCATCACAATACAGCGCCATCATTCAATCCATTAGCGATTATATCCACAAAAACGGATTCAAAAAGGTCTTGGTGGGTTTAAGTGGAGGGCTTGACTCCGCCTTAGTTACCACATTGGCAGTACAAGCTCTGGGGAGCGAAAACGTATTCTGCCTCATGATGCCCTCTCAGTTCAGTTCATCAGGTAGCGTTACCGATTCAGAAAAACTAGTCCAAAACCTGGATATTCAATCGGTCAAAATACCCATTACGGAAGTTTATCACTGTATTCATCATGCTATAAATCCATTTTTTGGCGAAAGGACATTCAACACCACGGATGAGAATATGCAGGCCAGAATCAGGGGATTGTATTTGATGACTGTTTCCAATGAATACGGATGGGTTGTATTAAATACTGGTAATAAAAGTGAAACAGCCACCGGATACTCTACACTTTATGGTGATACGGTCGGTGGTTATGCTCCCATCAGCGATCTGTACAAAACGGAGTGTTATCAATTAGCCTCGTTCATCAACTCGATGAAAAGATACGATTGCATCCCCATCGAAATACTTCAAAAAGCCCCTTCAGCAGAACTTTCCCCCGGACAAACCGATCAGGACTCACTGCCAGCTTATGACCAACTGGATGGCATTTTACAATGTATACTGGACGAGAACCTCTCCTACCAAGTAATAATCGAACGAGGCTTTGAAGAAAGAGATGTTCAAAAGACCTTTAGGCTTTTGCGAATCAATGAATACAAAAGACGGCAGGAACCATTGGGTCCACGGCTTTCGATGAGTTCCTTTGTCCATGATATCGACTTCCCCATAACAAACGGTTTTAAAGAAGAGTTGTGAAATGGGTATTCTATTTAATAACCCAAGAATTACATAAAGAGAAAGGTAATCAGCAGAGGAACCAGCAACGATAAAATAACACCCTGACCAAAGGCGATCAGGGTGTTATTTCTTGAGGTGCTTTTTGAAATCAGTCCCAATAAAACATCCATTGCCGTGGCACCGGCCGTTGAAATAGCTGCTCTCTGGTTGATTTTTGCTAAAAAAGGCAAAGAGATGATTGAAATCAGTTCACGAAAAACGTTGGACAAAAAAGACACCGTACCCAGTAGGGGAGAATAAATCTGACTGATCATAATGCCTGAAAGAGAATACCATCCAAATCCTGCAGAAGCTCCAATTGTTTCTTTGACTGAAAAGGGCAGAAAAAAAGAGGCCAACAAGGCAAATAAAAACGTTCCTCCAATCGTTAACAGTGTTTGTGAAAGAATTTTGGTGATATTGATCTTGATCTTGCTGAGTATATTTTCCTCGCATCCGATGTCAACACCCACGAGAAAAACCAGAATCATCAGGATAATCGTGATCAGCTGAGGATGAACCACAAAACCCGAAAGTGCTCCCACTCCGATTCCGATTGCCAAAGCCACTATCATGATTACAATATCAATCATCGGATTCACCGGCTTTGGAAGGAAAGATTTTAAGAACAAAAAGCGTTACCAAAAAACTCCCAGCAACAGTAAAAGCAGCAATCAAAAAAGCATTCCAACCGATCGTGCCGAGATGATTCATAATCTCTTGAGATTGACCGATTTCTGTTCCCATTGAAAAAAGCAGCATCAAGGTAATAACAGGGATAATTTTTACTTTAGCGAGAAATCTCAACCGCTTTTTTAGTCCTAAAAAGAATCCTGTCGCAAAAGCTGTGAGAATCAACAATAACATGGTCATCTTTAGCTCATCCTTATATTAAGCGTGAATTGAATGATTTAATTCATCTTTTAATTGCGCAATCCGTTGCATCTCAGAAGATAGGGAATGAATCTGGCTTTTTAGCTCATCTGTCGAGGCAAACAACTCTTGAGTCGAGGAGGCGTTTTCTTCGGAAATTGCAGCAATTCGCATCACAAGGTCCAGTGTTTTCTTTATCTCTTTGGCTACATCACTGATCTCATTTTGACTTTTTTGTAAATCAGAGTAAATTCGTTGAAAAACCTGTTCCATGTTCTCAAAACGATCTTTGAATACCAGCGTATGCTTTTGACCTTTATCTATGGTTGAACTCAGTTCTTCCGATTTTTCAATGAACTGATCGGCACTTTGGACCATTTCAGCGATTCGGCCGTGTATATTCCCCACAATTTCACCGCTTTTATCTGCCAGTCCCCTTATTTCATCTGCCACAACGGCAAATCCCTTGCCTGCCTCTCCTGCTCTTGCTGCTTCTATGGCAGCATTTAATGCTAGTAAATTGGTTTGTTTAGAAATCTCCGAGATACCCTTCAGCGATTCAGCTACTGTTGTGATATTGTCCAACAACCCTTTTATCGACTCTCTCTGTTGAGCATCGTTCTCGCTGATCATACTCATCATTTGATCCAAATCTTTCACTTCCACTTTACTTTCCTGTACATCCTGCATCATTTCATTTGAAATAGAGGCTATCGCATTCGTCATATTTTCTGTTTCGGCAATTTTTGGGTCAACAATTTCCATACTGTGTTGGATCTCATTGGCAATCTGAGCTTCGTGACTTGCTCCTTCTGCAATTTGAGAAGTGGTTTCGGTAATCTCCGAGCTGGTTAAAACACTTACCTCAAACATATCTTTTGACTTTTTGACTAAAGCATCCAATTCAACCGTTGTTTGCTTTAACTGCTCCACCCTTTCATGTAATTCGCCAAAAAGCATTTCGGATTTTTTTTGGCTTTCAGTCGCCTTGTTGATGGCTTCATTACCCCACTTTGTGAGCAGGTACAAGACCAATAATCCCATTGAATCCATCATCCCCATCTTTACAATCAAATCCGAAAGCGATGCTCCAGGCCCCAGCAATCCTACCGGGTTGAATACATAGACGATAATAATCGAAATATTGACAATGAAGCCTGACATCATCAATAAATTGACATTAAAATAGAGTGCCGCCAAGGTAAAGGATCCAATATAGATTAGGAACATATGAGGAACACCCCCGAGGATAATGGACAATGCAAGACTTGCGAAAAAAGGGGTAATAGACATGATTAAGCCTTTCAAGAAAAATGGCATGTTAAAATAATAGGCAAACAGCGCCACGGCAGATGCGGATCCCGTAGCAGTCAAAACACTCGAAGCTATTTGAATATCACTTGTTAAAAATCTTTGCGCAGTCAGAATTAAAGAAATGACTAAAAACAAAATCAAATTCGCTTTTAAAACACGCTTTTTATCCATCGAGATCACTTCCTGAGATTTTTTTTGATTCATCGGTGCTTAATTTGATGATAAACAAGACTAATGAAGCGCTATCAAGTATATCATTTCACGATCAAGGAGGTCAACAATGAAAGCTTATCGAAAAGAACTATGGTTCAGCACAACCCGACGTCGGGAATATCTCAACATTACCCCCCAGGTCAATGAATGTCTGAAAGAAAGCACCATCAAAGAAGGGCTGCTGCTGTGCAATGCTATGCATATCACAGCCAGTGTATTTATCAACGACGACGAAAGGGGACTGCATGCTGATTTTGAGAAATGGCTGGAGCAACTGGCTCCGGAAAAACCCCACAGTCAGTATCAACATAACGGATATGAAGACAACGCAGATGCCCATTTGAAACGACAAGTGATGGGTCGAGAAGTTGTGGTAGCTGTAACCAACGGCGAATTAGACTTTGGTCCTTGGGAACAGATATTTTACGGAGAATTCGACGGAAAAAGACGAAAAAGGGTTTTAGTAAAGATTATTGGGGAGTGAACAAGTCAATATGAAAAGGAGTGAAATAAGCAGCATAAGAAAGCTAATAAAGGATAACTTCGGATAGCTTGACATAGCTTTTAAAATATGGTAATATTTCCTTTGAAGGTCAACGTAGAGGCTCAATTTTGAGTTCAGAAATTTGTGTTCGACCATCCCCCGTAGCAAGGGCTGTCAAAGGGTATTGACAGCCCCTTTTTTTTGCATTCAAAAAGGGCACCTTTTTACGGCACCCTTTCTCAATCTCTATTATTAACTGGTTTGAATTTTTTTCTATTTTCTTGACCTGAGTAAATCCATCAGGTGGGTTTTTTCCTCGGTAATAATTTGATCAATCGTTTGTTTGCTCTTAAAATAACTCTTTAAATCAGAATAAAAAAGGATGCTGTCTTTTTCAACCTCTATTGCCATATCAATGGCATCGTTGATATTTTCGGGTTTTTGAGTCCCAGAAAGCTTTGGGAAGATGGAAAGTTCTGCAAATGCCATCAGATAACCTGCATTTTCATCATCCGTCCAATCGGCGTATTCTTTTTCATTCTCCATACATTTGTCAAAAATCTTTTTAAAATGTTGCTGATGCTCTCTTTCTTGAATCGCCAGTTCTTTGAATAATTTCTGTAGTTCTCCTTCGTTCTCCTCAGCCAATCTTGAATACATCTCGTATCCATCTGATTCAATACGCAAAGCAACGTTGAGTAACTCTTTCAATTGCACACAAACCCCTCCCTTTATTTGAAATTCATTAGGATTTCTTCAAAATCAGGCACTTCTTTAATCGGATAAATCTTTGTCCAAATCACTTTCCTGTTCTCATCCAACACAATATTCACACGCTTTGAAAATCCTTTATCTTCCATAAAAACACCCAGTTTTTTTGCTAATTCACCGTGAGGCCAGAAATCTGACAGCAACTGTAGATTTTGAATTCCAAGATGTTCAGCCC
>ERZ795057.3673-NODE-3673-length-10295-cov-4.360645_pt1 | contig 10295 bp, 15 predicted proteins | sample MGYA00375141_ERZ795057 | MGnify/ENA primary metagenome ERZ795057 (study PRJEB30186, sample SAMN05720163) | activated sludge metagenome | isolation source: Anaerobic digester | place: Hong Kong | collected 2015-01-26 ... | reverse complement strand
TTTTCGTGAGCAACGCCCTGGAGGACATCTACACCTCAAAGGAGCAGTTCGACACGTTCCTGAAACAGATTGAAACATCCATGTCACCCGGTGAAAAAGCCGCAATAGTGTATCACGCGGGGGGAAAAAAGGAATTCGGCGTGTATACCCTCACACGCACCACCGGCGGGAGCGCAGTCAACACCCTCTGCCGCGATCCGTACCCCAATACGGTACTTGCGAAAAATACACGGTTCTATACCACATACTTCGAGGAAATCTCGGCGAATAAATCATACCCGCGGTGTCATGACGTGCTGAAAGAGAAAGGCATACAGAGTTATATCAGTCAAAAATCTCTTGACGCGCCTCCCGGTTCGTAGTATCTGAAAGACATCAATTTTTTATTATACCCACAGGAGTTATTATACCATGATACAGGGACGTGAAGTATATAAGAACAGCGGATTATTTCTGATAATCCTCTTCGTATGCGGTGCCTGCTTCTTCGCGGGGTGCGCGCCGCAGCTTCTTGACGAAGCCGGTTTTGTAAAGTGCAGCGTACTGCAGGAACCTTCAGACATGAAATGCGTGCCGGGAGGCCCTTTCATCCGCGGCAGCAACCGTGTTGCTGTTCAGGAGGACACCGGCCGGAAGGTAAAGGACGAATATCCTGAAGAGACAGTGTCCGTCAGCACATATTTTATGGACACCAATGAGGTAACCTATTCACAGTATCAGGAATGCGTGAAAGCGGGGAAGTGCGCCCCGGCAAAACCTAATTACCGGAATTACGACCACCCGAATCAGCCGATGGTGGGAATGAACTGGTTTAACGCGCGTGAATACTGCACATGGAAAGGGAAACGGCTTCCCACTGAAGCTGAATGGGAAAAAGCAGCGCGCGGCCCGAAAGGTGAACTTTATCCATGGGGAAATGAAACCGCCGACTGTACAAAGGCCGTTATCCGTGAACACGGAAAAAGGAGCTGCGGCAAGGGACCTGAACACGGCATTACCTTCGATGTGGGGTCACGTCCCCCGTACCGCTATGGACTCAATGATATTGCCGGAAATTCCTGGGAGTGGGTAAACGACTGGTACAGCCCCTCCTATGAAAAATGCGGAGCCGCATGTAAGGGGAAAGACCCGAAAGGCCCCTGCGGCGGTGCTGACAACTGCCCGGGACACAATAAACGTATTGTCAGGGGCGGTTCATGGTACTGGGACGCGGAATTCGCCCTCGGGTCAAACAGGCGCCCTCACTTTCCCGCCAACAGCCCGTATCATCATTTCGGGTTCCGGTGCGCCCGGTCAGTTGACCTGAAAAAGGATGTCAAAAACAACTAGCATACATCGCATGGTTCCGGCAACACATGGCCGGGACCATGTATATCACATTGCTTCTATATGATATCCCACTATGGTGAAAATTTTCTGCACATTATTGCTGTTACCTGGCTTTGTTCTTCTGTCATGTGCGAAACCTGACACCTCAGCCCCCTGTGAGCTATATGCCCTTCAGTACGGCACCAGCATGTTTCCCGAAGAATATATTACCACTACCGTCACCCCCGGAAAACGCTGCCCATTTTCATGGAGTTTTTATCTTCTGAAAACAGAAGGGCGGGTTATTCTTGTCGATACCGGATTTACTGACCGGAAATATGTGAAATCATTTCATCTTACAGAGTACTACAGTCCTCTTGACCTGCTGAAACGAGTCGGCGTATCTCCCGATGCCGTTACGGATATACTGCTTACTCATTCACACTTTGATCATATAGGATCGGTACACCATTTTCCTGAGGCACGGATATATATCCAGCGCAGGGAATATGAGGCATTCCGTGCAACAACGCGATACAGAAAATATAAACGCTATTTTGCGTCTCAGGAAAAAAGGGGCCTCCTGCGCCTTCTTGACGGAGAATTCAGGTTTTCATCAGCGGTGCAGATCATTCCTGCGGGGGGACATACTGCGGGGTCCCAGGGGGTGATAATATCATCCGGCGGGAAAAAATATTATATTGCAGGTGATGAATGTTATCTGAGAAAATACTGTGAAACATGCAGGGTTCTCCCTGAAAGATCTTCGTGGAGCAGAAAAAACAACCTTCTGTTTCTGCGGCGGATACTATCGGCCCGCCAAAAAACGCCTGTGATAATTCTCCCCATGCATGACCCTGTAATTTTAAAAGAATACCCCGTGGTTACGGAACGGGTGAATAAAATTTTTTAATATATTTCCGGAGGTCGCCGCAATGAAATACAGAATTCCAGTACTCACCGCAGTATTGCTGTGCCTGCTCCACGCCGCGTGTATTATCCCCGTACCACGGACAGTGGAAATTGAAAGCCGTGAAAAAGTACTGCCCTACAGCGCAGTGAAAGTTCTCAGCGCCGTTGAACATGTCATCACCAGAGAGGGATTTACGATTCAGGAAAAAGACATCGCGGGGGGCCTGCTGACAGCAAGGAAAAGCGGGAAGGTGGCAGGCGACTCCATGACAGTCAATACCGGGAAGGGCACACTGTTCGGCATGGCAATGGTATTTGATACACTGAACTTCACCGCCAGGGCGGATAATCTTGCACCGAAGAAAACACGCCTCGCCCTTTCAATTGACTGTAAAAAATGGTACGCAAAGAATGTCATTGATAAAGCATTTCAGGAAGTGGAAACAAAGCTCTTTCTTGAAGACGGAAAATAAGCACCGGGGGAAAAGGATTGCGCTTCGGAACGCAGGTCCGGCTTATCTGGCTCCATTGCTGAAGATCAACTTATGCATCGGCTCATAGGTTTTGGGGCATATTTTCATAAAGTCTTTGTAAAACTGTTTTCCATTACTTCGGAAGTTCCGGATGCAGCGTTCCCTGGTTTCAAAACCTTCGGTGATGCAGGTATTGAATGTTTCGGTATTCATCCGGAGCATCTTATAGGCGCTGGAAATATTTTCACGGCTGCACCTGTCCGGCTGAATTCCGCTTCCGGTACATTCCTTAAAGCAGGACTCCACGAACTGATCAGCATCGACCACGGAAGTAATCCTGGTTATAACAACACCAATCAGTATAAAACACAGGAGCATCACTGTAGTTCCGATGAACATTCTCATTGCAGGCCTTTTTCTTCCGTTTTTAATTCAGCAGGGGATACGTTACATATTAATTATACTCTTATATAGATATATACTGCTATATGTCAAGTCAATATCCACAACAAAAAATGATGCCCGTCACAGGCATCATTTTTTACTATTTCACGTTGTAGTGTTATTTCTATTTATACTGAAACTCGTTCATGGGGTGAAGGTAGCTTCTTTCAATCATGTTGTCCAGTTCATCGATGAGTTCATGATAGTAGCTTTCCGAGAAGAACCGGTAAATATCGATCCTGTCATCTTCAAATGCCCGGAGGATCTGCCTGTACTGACTGGCCCCTTCATTCAGGTCGGTACACATTCCATGACGCTTCCCATAGGTACAGATAAGGCAGCTCTGGTTGTGAAGCACCTTGCTGCAGCCCTGATGCTTATAGTCATATTTATGACAGAAAGGGCAGAACTCGTAACGAAGACCGGAACATTTGTGCTTTTTTACATTATTTTTTATCTGTTCCCACACACGCTTCGCGTCCTTCTCGTCCCAGTTCATAATATCATCACGGTCGCCTTCGTTAAAATACCAGGTGCTTGGAATAGAAAGTTCCTCCTGCATCCATTTCCCTTTCTTTTCCATGAAATCCACGAGGGCCTGATTATACGCTTTCATACAAAAACTCCAGAATCTATCTCGTTTTTTAATTTCTAAACAATATTCATTAGAAAGTATACTATATTTCTGTTAAATGTCAATTTATTTTAAACAGCTTCGTCCCGTTTCTATCTGTTACAATATCAGTAATAACAAATTGCGTCAATTTTTAACAACTCATTTTTATACTCTTTTCACTATAATATCAAAAAAAATCAAATTACTTTTAAATGCCCTTACATATCTGTTAGCTATGCTAAATACACATGAAGTTTATTGTTTTAATTAAAACATGAATATGAAAATTATTTTTTTTTTGCTTTCATTGTCATAGAATTATTAGTATCATGACGTTAATATTTTCTTATGATGTATTGACTGAGGGTGTGCATTATGCGATTTCTTTTTTATGCCGCTGTTTCTCTGGTAACATATTGTGCCCTTACAGCGGGAACAGGAGAAGTCCTTTATTACTGGTCAATTGAAGAACTTGTCGTGGGAGTGGTTTTGAGCGTCCTCATTGCGGGAATAAGCTACAGGATTATACCGGGCTCTGTATCCACGGAGGTCCTTAATCCCCTGAAATGGCTCCTTGGAGCATTCTACATGACAGGGCCCTTCCTTTTTTCACTTATCATTGCGAACATTGAGGTGTTATACAGAATAATATCCGGGAGGATCCACCCCGCGATTGTCCGTGTTGAAACTGATTTGAAAAGCGACCTCGGAACATATTTCCTTGCCAATTCAATCACTCTTGCCCCGGGCACATTGACTATCGAGATGGACCCTGAAACACATACGCTGTATATTCATTGCCTTAACTGGAAAAAGAAGAAAGGCGAGAAAGCACTCCCGAAGGATGTGGCGTCATTTCTATATTTCTGGATAAAACTCATTTACGGATAGTCAGGTTACCGATGAATACTCTGTTTATTGTATCTGCTCTTCTAATCGGATCATATATTCTTCTCATGGTTATCAGGGTCGCATTCAGTCATAACGTGCCGGAACGGATTGTGGCCCTTGATACAATCAATACACTTATTATAACGTTGATGATTGTTCTTGGTGTAATCCAGCGAAAAGCACTGTATATCGATATCGGAATCGTGTATGGTATTATTTCCTTTATCGGCACACTGTATATTGCGAGATATTTAATCGAGGAAAAGAAATAATGGAAATTGCGGTATATATTCTTCTCGGCTGCGGTCTGTTTATCAATGCGATGAGCGTTGTGGGGCTCCTGAGGTTTCCCGACATTTATACACGTCTCCATGCCGCGACAAAAACCACCACCTTCGGTTCCATCTTTATTGTCGCGGCGGTAATAGTCCACAGTATACTTGTTGATGACGCCGCAAGCCTGACGATCATTATGCATTCCGCCATTGCCCTTGTGGTTGTTATTTTCACGAACCCCATCAGCGCCCATGCGATAGCCCGGGCGGCGCTGTATTTCGGCATTAAACCGTACGGTGTTGTTATAAACGATCTATCTGAAAAACAGAAACAGGCACGGAGGAGAAAGGCATGATATCATCGGTATTGTTTATTATTCTTTCCCTCGTTATCATTGTTACCGCCATGCTGAGCCTGTATTTCAGGGACCTCCTCGCAAGCATAGTAAGCTACGCTGTCATGAGTCTTGTACTCACCGTCGTGTACTTTCACCTGGACGCACCGGATGTCGCCATTGCTGAAGCAGCAATCGGTGCAGCGCTGACAATCAGTATTTTTGTTCTTACTATCAAGCTCACACGGAGGCGTGAGGAATGAAGCTTGCAAGCTTTCTCTCTCTGGTACTTATAACCGGATTTCTGTTTGTTTCCATTAACAAACTTCATCCAGTGGGTTCCCCGATGGGAAACCCTGATGCCCTTAAGGACAGGGGCACTGCGGTAACGGACATTAAAAATGTCAGCACCATGGATGATTATTACCTCCGCAACAGTCAGACTGAAACCGGATCCAATAATGTCGTTGCAAGCATCGTCTTTGACTATCGTGGTTTTGACACTCTGGGTGAAGCGACAGTGCTGTTCCTCGTGGTAACCAGTATCTCCATGCTCCTCTCTCTGCTCTACAAACGGGAGGATGTTGATGACTATGAGTTCAGAAAGCCGAATGAATTTCCCGGGGACGTTTCACGCATCATATCGTACGGCTCATATCTCCTGTATCCCCTTATCATCACCTTCGGGGTATACCTTGTAATTCATGGGCACTTATCACCTGGAGGTGGATTCCAGGGTGGTGCCGTCATGGCGTCAGGAACCGCACTGCTTCTCGTAAGCGCCCTCATTACGCGCCACGTCCACAGGACACGGCGGATTTTTTCATTTTTCGAGTCCCTGGGGCTCACTATATTCATTTCCATGGGATTTGCCGGAATAGGAACAACGTTTCTATATAATTTTCTCGCACAGGGGTCTGCATCACTATTCGGACGCGCCATTCCCTTCGGCCCGAATCCCGGATACCTTAATTCCGGAGGCATGCTGCCTGTGCTGAGTTTCGCCATTGGTGTAGAAGTATTTTTCGGGCTCAGTATAATACTCGTTTCGCTGTTTCATGTCGCACGACACAGAAAAGACCCGGAATAACGGAGATTTTTAATGAGTGATTTTTTTCTTTATGTGACCGTTGTGCTTCTGATCTTTTTCGGTCTCAGCGCGGTGCTTTTTAAACGCAACCTTATTAAGATTGTTATTGCGCTGAATATTCTGGAGGCAGGGGTAAACCTTTTTTTTATTTCCATTGCCTACAGGCCCGAAGGTACCGCGCCAATTTTCACACTGGCTCCTGAACTTGAAAAACTCCGGATGGTGCTTCCAACGCCCCAGGCACTTATTCTGACAAATATAGTTATCGGATTTGCCACTACCGCCCTGATGCTCGTGTTCGCGGTTTTCACCTATAGAAACAACGGGACCCTGGACATCCGGAACCTGAAAGGGGTAGAGGACCATGACTGAGCATATTCCTGTTCTGATTATAGCCGTTCCGTTGCTGGCTGCATTTGTGCTTCCGATTGTCCGCATGCTCGGCGTCATACCCCGTGATATGTTTGTTTTTGCGGTATTCATTGCAGTAAATGCCATGTTAATGAGCCTCGTTCCGGATATATGTATTCACAACAAGGTCCTGCACTATGTACTCGGCGGCGCATCTCCTTCAGCCCTGACCCCGGAAGGCCTCGCGTTTCCGATCCGCATTGTCCTGAAAGTTGACGGCTTTTCCCTACTCATGGCGCTCTTTTCCGCGATAGTGGGACTTGTGGGATTTCTCTATTCCATGAAATTTGTCCCCGAGGACGGTCGAAAGAACTATTACGTGATCCTGCTGATATTGATGCTTGTGGGCATGATAGGACTTGAATTCACCAACGACCTCTTTAATTTCTTCGTGTTCCTTGAAATTTTATCTATATCATGTGCAGCCCTTGTGGCTTTCAGGACCAACCAGAAACATCCGCCATACGCGGGATATAAATACCTTCTCATCAGCACACTTGCCACGAGCTTTTTTCTACTCGGCGTGGGGCTCTGCTACGCGCAGTACGGTTCTTTCAACATGGATTATATCAACCGCATGCTGCATCATTCCCTGCTGGACCGCATAGCGCTGGTCTTCATGATCATACCCCTGGCGATGAAGGCCGGGGCCGTTCCGATGCACATGTGGGTCGCCGACACCTATTCCGAAGCCCCGGCCCCGGTAACCGCGATGCTGGTCACCGCGAGCCAGGCAAGCCTGTACGGGGTATTCCGGCTTTCGTTTACCCTGTTCGGCAATTCAACGGCGAATATATCAATAAACTATCACACCCTTGGCTGGATAATAATTATTCTCGGGGTCCTTTCCATGTTTATCGGTGTCACCATGGCCCTGGTGCAGCATGACGTGAAACGCCTTATGGCGTTCCACTCGGTATCACAGACCGGATACATGCTGCTGGGTGTGGGCGTGGGTATCGCGGTGTATGCAGCCCATGACGGCGGGGCGGCCTTTAATCAATACGGGAAGCTCGCCATGACGGGAGGCATTTTTCACATAATCAACAACTCCATGTACAAGGGGCTTCTGTTCCTTACGGCGGGAGTCATGGTGAGGCGATTCGGCACGGCAAACCTTGACAGGATGATCGGCATGGCCCACAGGGACATGTTCACCACAATTGCATTCATTATAGGGGCCCTGGCCATTGCGGGCATCCCCCCTTTCAGCGGTTTCGCTTCAAAGCTCATCATTTTTGAATCGGTGTATCACTTCAATCCATTTCTTTCCATAATTGCAATGTTCGTGTCTGTACTGACACTTGCGTCCTTTATCAAAGTCTTTTACAGTGCATTTCTCGGGCCGGAAAGGAAAGACCTCCTTATGGACAATGAGCCGATTCCCCCGGGAATGACTGCGGGTATGGGAATTATGTGCATGTTCATTGTATTTATGGGAATAGCTCCAGAAGCTGTGATAAAATATCTTATAGACCCGGCAATAGCAGGTCTCGTGAAAATACTATAGGGGTGCGGCAGAATGGAATTTCTAAACAGATTCATAGCCCAGAACACAGGAATACTGTGGTATCCCTCAATACTCCTTGGCATTCTCGTGATGCTTGTTATTGTGTTAACTATCTGGGGACGGCTGTACTTCAGGCGGGACTACAATAAAAATTCACCCCAGGTGAAACCATTTAACTCCGGAAACCTTGAAGAAATCGATTACAACATCGCATCATCCAACCTGTTCTGGGGATTCAGGAAAGCCCTGGAATCCTATTACGCGGTGATGGTATCATCGCACAGCGGCGACCTCAACGATTACCTGAAATGGCTTGCGATTTCCATTGCAGTCTGCTTTCTCCTTATTGCTGGGGGGATATTATGAGCAGAAAAAAAATATCACTGAAGAACCTGAAACGCTCACTATGGGCATTCCACATGAATACCGGCTCATGCAACGCCTGCGACATTGAAATACTTGCGACCCTGATGCCCCGGTACGACGCGGAACGGTTCGGTATAAAACTCGTGGGTACACCGCGTCATGCCGATGTGCTGCTTGTAACCGGTACAGTAACTGAAAAAATCAAAGACAAGGTCCTTCGTGTGTACGACCAGGTTCCCGATCCAAAACTTGTGATCGTAGTAGGGGGATGCGGATCGACGAAGGGAGTATTCCAGGAATCCTACGCCATGGCGGGCCCCATTGACGAATTTATCCCTGTCGATGTGTTTATACCGGGGTGCCCTCCAAGACCTGAGGCCATTGTGTACGGTATCGCGAAAGCCTGGGAAAAAATTGAAGAGTCGGAGAAACAGAATGGCGCTCCATCATGAAGAAATAATCAGCCGTCTCAAAAATGAATTCGGCGATGAGATACTGGGCTTAAATGTCATTGAACGCACGGAAGGGGTCCTCCGGAAGCGTGATCAGCGGAGCATCGTGATCTCGGTAACACGGCGGGTCTTCCACCGCGCTGTTTTATTTCTTAAAACAATGGGAACCCTTCATATCGCGTGCCCTATGGCCTCACGGGAATTTGACGATTTCCTTGAACTGACATATCCCTTCACACTTTTCAGCGGAGAGGGTGATTTCAATGAAATCCCGGTAATCATGAAAGTACTCCTTCCGGAGGATGATTTGTCGATACGGACCGTGACCGATATTCTTCCCGGCATCCTCTTTATGGAGAGGGAAACCATGGAGATGCTCGGCGTTGTGATTGAGGACATCCCTGACCCGCGGAGGCTCTTTACCCACAGCAACCTCCCGGACGATTTCAAACCGCTCAGAGAGGACCAGTTGGAACCGGAAGATGATTCACAGGAAATCAAGTACTAAGGAAAAACAATGAGCACCAGACAGACATATCCTTTACATATAGGCCCCACACACCCCGCGTTCAAGGAGCCGATCCAGTTTAACTTTGAAATTGAAGGGGAAAAAGTCATTACGTGCGACATTGAGTTCGGCTACACGCACCGTGCCGTGGAGCACATTGCCCGTGAACGCAATTTCATTCAGATACTGTATCTCCTGGAACGGATCTGCGGCATTTGTTCCGTATCGCACCCCATGGCGTACTGCCTCGCGGTGGAGCAGGCTGCAGAAATAGAAGTGCCCCCGAGAGCAAAATATATCCGCACCATAATAGGAGAACTTGAGCGCCTCCACTCACATCTTCTCTGGACAGGGGTTGCTGCCCACGAAATCGGCTTCGATACGCTCTTTCTCTACACCTGGAACATCCGGGAGAAAGTACTGGACTGCCTGGAGGCGATTACCGGGAACCGCATAAACTACGGCATCCTCACTATAGGCGGTGTGCGCCGTGATATCACCCCGGATCTTTTCCCTGTACTTCAGGAGACCCTTGACTACTATTATGACGTGTTTGAAAGGGCCCGTGAAATTATTCTTGATAACATGTCAGTACAGCTGCGGTGCAAGAATGTCGGGGTACTGAGCCGTGAAGACGCCCTTGCATACTGTGCCGTCGGACCCACGGCCCGTGCCTCCGGAATACCGAAGGACGTCCGCGTGGA
>ERZ795057.3666-NODE-3666-length-10304-cov-5.470973_pt1 | contig 10304 bp, 5 predicted proteins | sample MGYA00375141_ERZ795057 | MGnify/ENA primary metagenome ERZ795057 (study PRJEB30186, sample SAMN05720163) | activated sludge metagenome | isolation source: Anaerobic digester | place: Hong Kong | collected 2015-01-26 ... | reverse complement strand
CTCGATCGCCAAGGGCTGGGCCGTCGATCAGTTGGCGCAGCTCCTGATCGAACACGGCATCCGTGATTTCCTGGTCGAAATCGGCGGCGAACTGCGGGCCAGCGGGCAAAAGGCCGCAAACCGGCCGTGGCGGGTCGCCATCGAGCGTCCCGTCGACGAACACCGCGAGGTTCAGCGTGTGATCGGCCTGCGTGATCTGGCGATGGCCACCTCGGGCGATTACCGTAACTTCTTCGAAAACGGCGGCAGACGTTTCTCACATACCATCAGCCCCAAGACCGGGCTGCCTGTGCAGCACAGCGTGGCATCGGTCAGCGTGGTCGCCGACAACTGCGCACTGGCCGATGCCTGGGCGACTGCGTTGATGGCACTCGGTGAGCAGCGTGGCCCGGAGGTGGCCGAGTCGCTGCGGCTCAAGGCCCTGTTCATCCTGCGGGTGCCCGGCGGTTTCGAAGAACGGATCAGTTCGGCACTGCAGGACTCGGGTCTGCTCCGGGACTGAAGCCAGCCCGGCGCAGACCCGAACGATCAGCCTGCATCAGATGCTCAGCGCAAATATCTCGGCATTGGAGAGGGCGTGATCGAAGACCATGAAGTCGTCGATCTGGCCGTGGAAGTAGTCGCTGCGCCAGTCCGGGTCGGTGACGCTGCGCCCCCAGGTGTTGGTGCCGATCGCCAGGTCTTCAGTGTTGTTGCGCAGGCCCTGCGTGTAGTCCGCCTCGATGTCGACCTTCACCCCGTTCAGGTACAGGTGCGCACCGTCGCGGCCGAAGCTGAAGGCCAGGTCGTATTCCTCACCCGCCTGCACCGAGCCGGCGCCCGTGCTCAGCCACACCTCGTCATCGTCGCCCTGCAACCGCACCACGACCTCGTTGTTGCGCACCCAGGCACCGATATGGCCACCATCGCCATAGTCCCGCGCGTCTTTCGAAAACAGCGTGTCGTAGTCCCAGCCCTCCGGCTCGTCGGCCACGAAGCTGAAGGCAAAGGTGCCGTTGCCCAGTTCCAGCGACACATCGTGGTCCACCTCCACCTGGTCACCCGGACCATCCACCGTCACCGACTCCAGCCGGTAGACCGCTGACTCGCGCAGTGCCGCCACGTCGACGCTGCCACGGCTGTGCAGCGTGCCCGCGGCCAGATCGTCGGCCAGCAACTCGTTCAGCCAGTGTGCCGCCGTCTCCACCCCGACGTTGCCATTGCCGTCCTCGTTGAGGAAACGCCAGCCGTCGAGTTCGAAACCAATGTGGTAGAGCCCGTCCGCCACCGTGTCGATGGCATTGTTGCCAAACAGCCGCGTGCTCGCCCCGTCGTTCTGCACCAGGTGGAAACCGGTCTCCTCGCCGTCCTCGTCGTCACCGTGCAGGCGCGTCCAGCGCCGTACCTCGTTGTCGCGCAACCAGGCATTGATGTCGTGCATGTCCAGGCTGCTGATCTGCCCGTCGTCGGCCACCCCGGTCTCTTTGATCGACTCGACGATCACCCGGTTCATCCGGTTCGCCGCCAGCGCACCTTCGTTGATCTCGCTGGTCGAGATCCGCGCATTCAGCCCTTCGTCTGCAGTGATCATGTCAACCAGCAGGTCCAGACCGGTGCCGGTCGTCCCGGTCACGTACGGGTCCACCCCGGCATTCACCAGCGAGCCGTCCGCCAGGTCGTCCTCGAGCAGACGGTTCAGCCAGTCGGTCATGGTCTCGACACTGACGTTGCCGTTGCCGTCCTCGTTGAGAAAACGGTAGCCGTCAATCTCAAAGCCCAGGTGGTAGATGCCGTCCGCCACCGTGTCCACCGCGTTGTTGCCAAACAACCGGCCCTTCGCGCCGTCGTTCTGCACCAGATGGAAGCCGGTCTCCTCGCCGTCCTCGTCGTCACCGTGCAGCCGTGTCCAGTAGTTGAGCCGGTTGCCCTGCAGCCAGGCATTCATATCGCGCACGTCGGCCATGTTCAGCGTGCCGTCATTGGCCACGCCGGTCTCGGTGATCGACTTGATGATCAGCCGGTTCATGTCGGCCGCCGCGTTGGCGCCCTCGATGAGCTCGCTGGTCGAGATCCGTCCCTGCAGCCCCTCGTCGGTGACGATCCGATCGACCAGCTGATCCAGCCCGGTGCCGGTCGTGCTGTCGATCAGGTAGGGATTCACCGCCTCATTCGCCAGCGAGCCATTCGCCAGGTCGTCTGCCAGCAGGTCGTTCAGCCAGTAGGTCAGGGTCTCGACGCTGACGTTGCCGTTGCCGTCCTCGTTGAGAAAACGGTAGCCATCGATCTCAAAGCCCAGGTGGTAGATGCCGTCCGCCACCGTGTCCACCGCGTTGTTCGCATACAGCCGGCTCTTCGCGCCGTCGTTCTGCACCAGGTGAAATCCGGTCTCCTCGCCGTCCTCGTCGTCACCGTGCAGCCGGATCCAGCGGCTCAGCTCGTGCTCGCGGATCCACTGGTTCAGGTCGCGTACGTCCGCCATCCCCAGCTCGCCGTCGTTCGCCAGCCCGGTCTCGCGGATCGCGTCCACGATCACCTTGTTCATGTTGTTCGCCGCACGCGCTCCCGCAATGATCTCGTCCTCCGGCAGCCGGTATGCCAGACCCCCGTCGTGCGCAATCAGCTCCACCAGACCGTCCAGACCCGTGCCGGTCATTACCCTGAACGTTGCATTCGCCGCGGCGCTGCTGTTGGGGTTGGCCTCGCTCAGCGCAAATATCTCGGCATTGGAGAGGGCGTGATCGAAGACCATGAAGTCGTCGATCTGGCCGTGGAAGTAGTCGCTGCGCCAGTCCGGGTCGGTGACGCTGCGCCCCCAGGTGTTGGTGCCGATCGCCAGGTCTTCAGTGTTGTTGCGCAGGCCCTGCGTGTAGTCCGCCTCGATGTCGACCTTCACCCCGTTCAGGTACAGGTGCGCACCGTCGCGGCCGAAGCTGAAGGCCAGGTCGTATTCCTCACCCGCCTGCACCGAGCCGGCGCCCGTGCTCAGCCACACCTCGTCATCGTCGCCCTGCAACCGCACCACGACCTCGTTGTTGCGCACCCAGGCACCGATATGGCCACCATCGCCATAGTCCCGCGCGTCTTTCGAAAACAGCGTGTCGTAGTCCCAGCCCTCCGGCTCGTCGGCCACGAAGCTGAAGGCAAAGGTGCCGTTGCCCAGTTCCAGCGACACATCGTGGTCCACCTCCACCTGGTCACCCGGACCATCCACCGTCACCGACTCCAGCCGGTAGACCGCTGACTCGCGCAGTGCCGCCACGTCGACGCTGCCACGGCTGTGCAGCGTGCCCGCGGCCAGATCGTCGGCCAGCAACTCGTTCAGCCAGTGTGCCGCCGTCTCCACCCCGACGTTGCCATTGCCGTCCTCGTTGAGGAAACGCCAGCCGTCGAGTTCGAAACCAATGTGGTAGAGCCCGTCCGCCACCGTGTCGATGGCATTGTTGCCAAACAGCCGCGTGCTCGCCCCGTCGTTCTGCACCAGGTGGAAACCGGTCTCCTCGCCGTCCTCGTCGTCACCGTGCAGGCGCGTCCAGCGCCGTACCTCGTTGTCGCGCAACCAGGCATTGATGTCGTGCATGTCCAGGCTGCTGATCTGCCCGTCGTCGGCCACCCCGGTCTCTTTGATCGACTCGACGATCACCCGGTTCATCCGGTTCGCCGCCAGCGCACCTTCGTTGATCTCGCTGGTCGAGATCCGCGCATTCAGCCCTTCGTCTGCAGTGATCATGTCAACCAGCAGGTCCAGACCGGTGCCGGTCGTCCCGGTCACGTACGGGTCCACCCCGGCATTCACCAGCGAGCCGTCCGCCAGGTCGTCCTCGAGCAGACGGTTCAGCCAGTCGGTCATGGTCTCGACACTGACGTTGCCGTTGCCGTCCTCGTTGAGAAAACGGTAGCCGTCAATCTCAAAGCCCAGGTGGTAGATGCCGTCCGCCACCGTGTCCACCGCGTTGTTGCCAAACAACCGGCCCTTCGCGCCGTCGTTCTGCACCAGATGGAAGCCGGTCTCCTCGCCGTCCTCGTCGTCACCGTGCAGCCGTGTCCAGTAGTTGAGCCGGTTGCCCTGCAGCCAGGCATTCATATCGCGCACGTCGGCCATGTTCAGCGTGCCGTCATTGGCCACGCCGGTCTCGGTGATCGACTTGATGATCAGCCGGTTCATGTCGGCCGCCGCGTTGGCGCCCTCGATGAGCTCGCTGGTCGAGATCCGTCCCTGCAGCCCCTCGTCGGTGACGATCCGATCGACCAGCTGATCCAGCCCGGTGCCGGTCGTGCTGTCGATCAGGTAGGGATTCACCGCCTCATTCGCCAGCGAGCCATTCGCCAGGTCGTCTGCCAGCAGGTCGTTCAGCCAGTAGGTCAGGGTCTCGACGCTGACGTTGCCGTTGCCGTCCTCGTTGAGAAAACGGTAGCCATCGATCTCAAAGCCCAGGTGGTAGATGCCGTCCGCCACCGTGTCCACCGCGTTGTTCGCATACAGCCGGCTCTTCGCGCCGTCGTTCTGCACCAGGTGAAATCCGGTCTCCTCGCCGTCCTCGTCGTCACCGTGCAGCCGGATCCAGCGGCTCAGCTCGTGCTCGCGGATCCACTGGTTCAGGTCGCGTACGTCCGCCATCCCCAGCTCGCCGTCGTTCGCCAGCCCGGTCTCGCGGATCGCGTCCACGATCACCTTGTTCATGTTGTTCGCCGCACGCGCTCCCGCAATGATCTCGTCCTCCGGCAGCCGGTATGCCAGACCCCCGTCGTGCGCAATCAGCTCCACCAGACCGTCCAGACCCGTGCCGGTCATTACTGTGAATACCGGCGATCCGGTCTGCTGTGTCGTCATGGCTAAATTCCCGTGGCTGCTTTCCCTGTCGGGAAACTAACCAAGCAGGCAGAGTGCTGACGTGACCCATCACACAATGCGGACAGGCCATTCGCAGATGCCGCCTCGACTGTGTCCATCGTCACGCTCTGTGACGAATCTCAGGCAGGATACGTCGATGTGCTGCGGTTTAAGGGCACTGCCAATAATCCTGAGTGCGCAGATTGGGCGACAGAATTCGCTCAGATCAAGGCGAAAATCGCACGTAATAGCTGGCTATTGCGAAGATTTTCAACGCCGAGATGACGAATTGTGTCGTTCAGGTTGCGTAGTCACGGATTGTTAGAGGTGCCCTTAAGTACCATTGCAATTCTCTATCCGCGAATCACGAATTCCGAACAGCAAAAGGCCTCGGATAAATCCGGGGACGGCCGCTACCAAAGAACCGTCGGAGCCTCATTGCCACACGCCGAAACGGGTGGCAATTCTGTAGTTGGGATCTCGCCGTGTTTTCCGGATGTTTTTCAGAAACGACTATCTGCACCCTGTTAGTATCTGTTTTCTTTGGGTTTCTTTTCACGACCGCGTCTGTCGATCCTCCCCGGGACTGGACCGACTCAGGTCCACTGCAAACGCTTTTCCAATTGTTTTTTGCATGTTCTCCAGAAATGCCTGACCACCGCCTCTGCGTAGCCCCCATGCTGGATTGGACCGACCGCTATTGCCGGTTCTTCCTGCGCCAGATCAGTCGCAAAACGCTGCTGTACACCGAAATGGTCACTACTGGTGCACTGCTGCATCGCGACCCGGCGCGTTTCCTGGATTTCGACCCGGCCGAACACCCGCTGGCATTGCAGCTGGGTGGCAGCGACCCGGACGAGCTGGCGGCATGTGCGCGCCTGGCCGAAGACTGGGGATACGATGAGGTCAACCTCAATGTCGGCTGCCCCTCGGATCGGGTGCAATCAGGACGCTTCGGTGCCTGTCTGATGGCGGAACCGCAGCTGGTGGCCGATTGTGTGGCAGCGATGTCAGAGGCGACGACACGGCCGGTAACGGTCAAGCACCGCATCGGCATCGACCATCGCGACAGCTACGAGGAACTGAGCCAATTTGTCGACAGCGTGTCGCAAGCCGGCTGCGCCACCTTCATCGTGCATGCGCGCAAGGCATGGCTGCAGGGACTCAGCCCCAAGGAAAACCGCGAGATACCACCGCTGCAGTACGGTGTGGTGCACGCACTCAAACGCGATTTCCCGCAGTACGGGTTCGTGATCAACGGCGGCTTCAAGACGCTCGCGCAAGTCGAACACCAGCTTGATACGGTCGACGGCGTGATGATCGGACGCGAGGCCTACCAGAATCCCTGGATCCTGGCCGATGCCGACGCCAGGATCTTCGGTACCGACGGCGAACCGCCAAACCGCCGGCAGGTGGTACACAGGATGCTGCCTTTTATCGCCGCACAACATGCGGCCGGTGTGCCGGTGCACCGCATCACCCGCCACATGCTGGGCCTGTTCCAGGGCCAACGCGGCGCCCGAGCCTGGCGCCGGCACCTGTCAGAACACGTGCATCGCCCGGACGCCGGCGCACAAATCATCATCGACGCCCTGGAGCATATCGACTGACCGCCCGTAGCGCGCTGTGGTGTAATCGGTCCCAGGCCATCTATCCGAGGTCAAGACCCATGCGATCAGCGACCATCAGGCGAGTGTTGGCGTTCAGCGTGCTGATACACGCCGGCGGCATCAACGCCGACGCTGTTTCAACCGATTTCAAGCGACTGCGGGACACCGGCAATTGCGCGCAATGCAACCTGGCCGGCGCCGACCTTTCGGGGATGCGCCTGATGAGCGCCGACCTCGCGGGCGCCAACCTGTACGGCGCGAAACTGCGCAAGACGATTCTGTTCGATGCCAGACTGTCGGGCGCTGACCTGCGTGAGGCCGACCTCGAGAAAGCGAGCCTCGGTCGCGTCGACCTGTCCGCGGCAGACCTGCGTGGCCTGGACCTGCACGACGCGCGTCTCGCCCACGCGAACTTGAACAAGGCCAGACTCAACGCCACAAACCTCAGCGGCAGCATGCTCGAACATGCCGACCTGCGGGGCACAGACCTCACCGGCGCGGACATGAGCAGGGCTGCCATGCGTCACGCAAAACTCGACGGCGCAATGTTCGACCGGGTGGCGCTGATCGAGGCCGACCTGCGACAGCTCGATTTCCGAAAAGTGGCACACCTGCGGGCCAGCGACCTTTCGCGTGCGCGGCTGCACAGTACGCGCCTGGATGGGCTCGACCTGCGCGGCAACCGATTCGACGGTGCCGACATGCAGGATATCGGCCTCTCCGGAAGCGACCTGACAGACGTCTCGCTGGCAAAGGCGAGCTTGCGGAAGGCCGATCTGCGTAACACCCAATTCTCTGGCGCCATCCTCAGCGGAGCGAAACTTACCGGGGTGAGGATGGAGGGCGCGCGACTGCGCGGGGCGGACCTGGAAAACGCCATTGTCGCAGGGAACCTGATCGGTGTTGATTTTTCCGCCGCCCGTCTCGCCCGCGCAGACCTGTCCGGGGCCAACCTCAAGGAAGCGCTGTTTCGCGATACAGATCTGCAGCAGGCCAATTTCTCGTCGTGCAATCTGTACGCGGCCGACTTCACCGGCGCGAAGCTTGGCCGGGCCAATTTCCGTGGTGCCGACCTGCGCAGCGCGATCTTTGCCGCCGCCGACCTCTCGGGCACGGTCTTCTCAGACGACTCGGTCACACCTGCAAAGCAATAAGGAAGGCCGGCACAGGGGCCGGCCAGTGACGTTTGCCAACGCTATTTGATAATGATCTCCGGTCCCATCAGGGTTGTGGGCAGCCAGGTCGAGATGAAGGGCACGTAGGTCACGATAATCAGGAACAGGAACATAATCGCCACCCATGGCATGGCAGCCTTGATCACGCGCCCGATCGACATCTGCGCGACACCCGCGGTTACGAAGAGGTTGAGTCCTACTGGAGGCGTGATCATGCCGATCTCCATGTTGACCACCATGATGACGCCCAGATGGATCGGGTCAATGCCGAGCGCGATGGCGATCGGGAAGACCAGCGGCGCGACGATGATCAGCAGACCTGACGGTTCCATGAACTGACCACCGATCAGCAACAACACGTTGACCATCACGAGGAACATGACCGGCCCGAACCCTGTCGCCAGCATGGCCTCGGTGACCATCTGCGGGATGCGCTCTTCGGTCAGCACGTGCTTGAGCAGCAGCGCATTGGCGATGATGAACATCAGCATGATCGTGAGTTTGCCGGCCTCGAACAGCGCGTGTTTAGTGTCCTGGTGCCACAACACCGACAACGCGCGCCATGGAATCAGCGCGAGCGGACCGGCGTCTTTCTTGAACGGACCCATGTCGCGATAGATGAAATTCGCGATCAGAAAGGCGTACACGGCCGCGACAGCCGCCGCCTCGGTCGGCGTGAACACACCACCGTAGATCCCGCCGAGAATGATGATCACCAGCATCAGACCCCAGCCGGCATCCCGCGCCGAGGTCAGCACCTCGGACCAGCCCACCCAGGGGTTTGACGGCAGGCCCTTGAAGCGGGCCCAGATGTAGATCGCCAGCATCAACATGCCGCCGGCCAGCAATCCGGGGAACACGCCGGCCAGGAACAACCGACCGACGGACACGTCAGTGGCTGCCGCATACACCACCATGACAATCGACGGCGGTATCAGGATACCCAGCGTACCGGCGTTACAGATCACACCCGCGGCAAACTCTTTTGTATACCCAACCTGCACCATGCCGGCGATTACGATACTGCCGATCGCCACGACGGTGGCAGGTGACGAACCGGAAAGCGCCGCAAACAACATGCAGGCGAATACCGAAGCGATGGCCAATCCGCCCCTGAACGAACCGACCAGGGCGACCGCGAAACGGATGATACGGCGCGCCACACCGCCAGTGGACATGAACACCGACGCCAGGATGAAAAACGGGATCGCCAGCAGCGTGTAGTGCCCCTCGAACGCATCGAACAAGGTCTGCGCGACCGAGGTGAGCGAGGCGTCGTGCGAAAAGATGAACAGGAAAAGAATCGACGACAGTCCGAGCGCGATCGCGATCGGCACACCGATGAGCATGAACACGATGACCATGCCAAAGAGGACGGCGATTGACATGTCTCAGCCCTCCCCGCGCTTGTGCATCGATACATCGGCCGGATGAGGCGAAACCATCTCCAGCTCCTCGATCAACTCCTCTGCTTCATGGCTGGCGATGATCATATCGATCTCGCCTGTCACCACCCGCCACGCCTGCTGCAACAGGCGGATGATCAGCAGACCGACACCCAGCGGCAAAGCAAGATAGGGGATCCAACGCGGGATCTTTTCGTAGCGCTCACCCTCGTTCATCCAGGTGGAGAGAAACTGCATCCAGTCCGGCATGAACAGGTCTTCGGTCTCCATCCAGGCGCGCTCGGTGGCGAACGGGTACCAATACTTCCATGCCCCGATCATCAGCAGCACCGCGAATACCAGGCACGCAGCGACCGATACCAGGGCAAAAAACTTTTTGGCCGGCTTCGAGAGATGGCTGATCACCACGTCCACACCGATATGCACGTGCTTTTTCACGCCGTAGGACATACCCATGAGGACCAGCCAGGCAAACAGGAACTCGGTCGCCTCCTTGGCCCACAAAATGTTGTCGGAGAAGACGTATCGCGCGACCACATTGACGAAGGTGATCATCGTCATCAGGCCGAGGCAGATGGCGATGCTGGTCTCTTCGATGTTGTCGACTATCCGGCCGATACCGGTGACTTGTTGTTCTTGCATTATTCCCCCGCGCCATATCGAAGACTACAGCCAAGTCTAGCCGACAAAAGTCGGTGACCGGCGTAATTGCCGGTCGACCGCCAGGCTGTGCGGGCACGGCCGGCTTCGTGAACCGACGAGATCGACGCCGCGGATGCCCCCTGGGCCGGCCTTCCACCCGGGGACTTCTTGTTATTGATGGCCGCCCCACCCTCGTGAGCTGGGGCGGCCATGCTCTGTTGGCGCCTCAGATCAGCCTTTGTTGGCCTTCAGCGCGGCATCCATCAGATCGGCGCCGATGTCGTCTTCGAACTTCTTCCACACCGGCTTCATGGCCTCGACCCATGCCTGGCGCTGCTCAGGGGTGAGCGTACGCACCACGCCGCCGGCGGCGATGATCGACTGCTTGTTGTCTTCGTTGACCTTCGTCGACTCGGCATTGCGCTCCTCGGTCACCTCTTTGAGGATCGTCGCCAACTGACCGCGTACGTCATCCGGCAGGCCGTCCCAGAACTTGGTGGACGTGACCACGAGATAGTCGAGAATCCCGTGATTGCTCTCGGTGATACCGTCCTGCACCTCGAAGAACTTTTGACCGTAGATGTTGGACCAGGTGTTTTCCTGGCCGTCGATGACCTTGGTTTGCAAGCCACCATAGACCTCCTTGAACGACATCTTCTGCGGT
>ERZ795057.3658-NODE-3658-length-10318-cov-7.662477_pt1 | contig 10318 bp, 6 predicted proteins | sample MGYA00375141_ERZ795057 | MGnify/ENA primary metagenome ERZ795057 (study PRJEB30186, sample SAMN05720163) | activated sludge metagenome | isolation source: Anaerobic digester | place: Hong Kong | collected 2015-01-26 ... | reverse complement strand
CGGGCCCTGCGAAGAACGAAGAAGTTGGCCGAATTGACGCCCCGGCTTCGAAAGGGTAGATCCTCCTTGAACTTGGCTTGAAATGTTTCCGCGAATCGGCCGCTTTCCTTCCAGTTCATGCGCTGCTCGAAATAAAAAAGAAGCTCCTCTATGCTGAAAAATCCTTCCTCTTTCTTGAATTCCTCGTCGTATTTCAGGACCGAGTTTTCGAATTCCGCCAGCCGGGCCGCTTCGGCGTTGGAGGCTTTCTCGGCGCAGAAGTAGGTTTCCGAACCGTGGGCCTTCCGGTTTTCGTTGGCGTTGATGTGCAGGCTGACGAACAGGTCGGCCTGGTACTGGTTGGCGATGGCCGTCCGGTCGCTCAGGGGAATGTAATAGTCCGCCGTCCGGGTCAGGAAGGACTTCACCCGGCCCGCCGACTCCAGGCGGCGGTGAAGGCGGTTCGCCAGATCCAGGGTAACGTCCTTTTCCTTAAGGCCGGAAAGACCGACGGCGCCCGAATCGAACCCCCCGTGGCCCGCGTCGATGACCACCCGGTTGACCCTGAACGCCAGGCCTTCCTGCGACTCAAGCCGCCCCAGGACCTTTTTTTCTTCCTCCCGGGCCCGGATCTCCAGGGGGGACAGGGGTTTCTCCTTTTTGGGCAGCCTGGGGAGGGGCTTTTGGGTCATCATGTCGATCATCCACCGGGAATACGTGTCCTCGGGGTTGATCCGCAGGGCCTGGCGGAAGGCCTCCACCGCCTCGGCGTTCCGGCCGAGCCCGTGATAGGCCCGGCCGAGGAGACCGTAAGACCAGTCACTGGAGGGGTCGAGGGCCACGGCCCGGGTCAGGACCTCCACGGCCTTCCCGTATTCCCCCTTCTGGATCAGGTCCTGTCCCTGGAGACCGAGATCGAAGGCCGTTTCGCCGAAAACGACGGCAGGGAAAACCCCGGCGAGGGGCGCGAGCAGAATCCCCTTTCCCAGGCAGTGGAGGAATTTCCGGCGGTTCACGGGCGGCTCCTAAGGGGTGAAAACCCGCTCTTCGGGAGACGAAAGCCAGGGTTCGATGTTGATGTTGATGCCCCAGATCCGGTCCCGGTTAGGCGGGGCCTCGCCCCACCAGTTGTTCCGGGCGTCAATGTATATGGATGAAAAGGTTTGAACGGCCACGGCGTTTTCCATAAAATTATTGTTTTTTATCATAGGGTTGGACATTCCAACGGCGGTAATCGCCCCTTCCCCGATGTTTCGGGTGAAGGTGCAGTGGGTGATCTTCGGTGACGCGTCGTTCCGGCAGGCCACACCGCTTTGCGAATTGTCCGCGATGTAGCAGAAGGTGATTTCCGGGGCTCCCCCGTGGAGATCGAAGGCCGTCGCGGCGAACCGGACCGAACAGTACTCGAAGAAACTGTTCACCTTCGTCACCCCCGAAAGCCGGACGGCATGGGTGTAAAACCCCGGCGAGGGGGAAGCCGCCGATGCCGTGAAAACGATGGGGCTCTCCTTCGTGCCCCGGGCCACGACACCCCCGTCCCGGACCATGACGGCCGTCTTCTGGTCATACTGAATTTCCACCCCCGGTTCCACGAAGAGGGTCGCCCCCCCGTCGATCACGAGATCCGATTCGACACGGTACGGGCTTTCGGAAAGGATGAGATAACCGTCCTCGAGAATCGTCCCGGAGAGAACGGCATCCAGTACCGGGATCTTCCGCGATTTACCCTCCGGGGGCGGCCCGTCCAGGATGGAGCGAACATCGATCCGTCCGTGAATCTTCGACAGGACGGGAAGGACCTCCACGGTGCCCCACCAGTTGTCGTGGGCCTTCACGGCTTCTCCCGTCATTTCTCCCGAGACATCGTAGGGCCTGTTTTCACAGAAGACGTTCCCCCGGATCTCCGCCCGGGCCCTGGCGAGGCGGATGCCCGACCCGCCGTTACGGGAAATGACGTTGTTTTCGACGACCGCCTCGGCGTTCCCGATTTCGATCCCCGTGCCGCCGTTCCCCTCGATGCGGCTGTCCCGAATGACGGGGCGGGCGGAGGAATCCACGAGGATTCCGGAAAGACGGTTCTTGTGGATGGCGCAGTTTCTGATTTCAGGCTTTGAAAAGGCCCCCTCGACCTGGATGCCCGCGCCGTTGCCCGTGATCTCCACGGATTCGATCTTCGGCGACGAGGCCTCGCAACGGATGGCCACATCGGCCCCCCGGACCCGGCAGAAACGAAGCAGGTTTTCCTTCTCCCTCACGTTGGCGAAACGGATTCCCGGCCAGGTGCCCCCGCCGGCTTCTTCGAAATGAATGAGCCGCTTTTCGTCACCCACGGCCACGAGACGGCCTTCAACGGTGAGCGGGGCACCTTTCGAACGGATCACCGTGCCCGGTTCGACGGTGAGAACGGCCCGGTCTTTCACGAGCACCGGCCCGTCCAGGATGTAGGGGCTCGCTCCGGAAAACCACGTGGTTCCGGCCTCGATAACGCCGGAAACGGCTGTCGGGCCGGGGGGAAGGGGCATGCCTTCGGCGGGTTCCGTTTTGACGCTCTCGTTCCCCGCGGTGTCGAAAGCGGACAGGCGGTAGAAGTATCTTTGCAGGTTCTCAAGGCCGGCGTCCTTGAACTCGGCGAATTCCGTTTTCCCGATCTCCCCGTAGCCGCTCAGCGGCGTGAGGCTCCGGTAGAGACGGTATCCCGCCAGGTCCTTTTCCGTGTTTTTCGTCCAGTCGAGGAGCACATAGGTGTTTCTGCCCACGGCCTGGAGGCCCCGGGGTGTTGCCGGCGGCGTCGTGTCAAGGGTCACTGTCCCGATGGCGTCGATCCACTGGGCCGTGTTCCCCGAATCGTCGGTCAGAAAACCGGTGACGATGGCGCCGTCCACGTTGTCCCCCGGAACGACCCGGTAGGTCCCCAGGTAGCCGCCTTCCTCCACCTCTTCCATGTCGACGCCCTTCCGGGCATCCCCGATGTTGAAGTAGGCCCGAAGGCCCGGGGTCCCTTTCATGACCACCTTCACCTCGTCACCGGCCTTTCTCGGAAGCCCTTTCGTGTCCTGGGTCAGGAAGGTGATGACGGGCGGGGGAACCTCGGCGAGTTTCGGAACGGGAATGGTTTTCACCATGTCCCGGAAGAGGTCGTCACAGGCCCGAAGGAGCTGGATGTCCCGGATGTTGAGCGACGTGGCGATGATCGTGGCGATGATGCCCACCGGTGTCGTCGAGATGCCTCCCGAGTGCGTGCGAACGGTGTGCTCGCCGCTCCAGAGAAAATTTCCCGTTTTCGTGTCGTACATCTCGATGGCCGCCCCGACGGACACCTGGGAATAGATGACGGCGAAAAGCTTGTCGAAGTTGGAAATGGTCCCGAACACGACGGCATCCACGGAGAGGATCTTGCCGAGTTCCTGGGCGCCCTTTTTCCGGATCTCCTCGGGGTCCGTGAGCCCCTGTTTCTGGAGAAGATAGTTGACGCGGGAAAGTTCCATGTCCCGGTAGGGCAGGGAACTCAGGTGATTGTAAAAACACTTCCGGACAATTTCGAAGCCTTCCTTGCTTCTCGACTGGTCCACGAAAGGCACGATGGCCACGGACCGGGGAAGGTGTTTCTCCATGTAGGGATCCACCTTGTACGTCCCCTCGAAGAAGCTTTGCACTTCCGAAACAACACCGGTTTTTTTCGTGGACAGGACACAGTTGACGAGAAGAAGGGAGAGAACGGCGAGAAGAATGAGGGGCAGCGGGGTTCTTTTCAGCCGTCTAGGCATGGTGCCTCCTTTCAGAGTGGATCCGGACCGGCGGCGGCCCCTCCCGCGGGGAGGATTCAGAAACCGGTGACGCTTCCGAGGGCGTTTACATCGTCTTCGATCACCGCCCCATGGCCCGGATAGATCTTCAGCGGTCTCGTGTTCCCGAGGAGGTACTGAAAAGAATCGGTCATGCGCCGCCGGTCCTGGTAAAACCGGTTCAGCGCCGCACTTTTTTTCATTACCATATTGATAATGAGATCTCCACAGATTAATTCACCGGTGGGATCGTTATAGAAGCTCACCGAGTCCCCGGTGTGACCGGGCGTCTCGATGATTTCCCAGCTGTCGAGCCCCAGGGGGTAACGCCGCCCCGGCCCTTTGGGGTAAACGATCCGGTCTTCATAGGGAAGGCGGCGGCACCTGCGAATGCCGGGCAGGGGGATTCCCGCCGGGGTCATGACTCTGAAGTGGGCGGCCCGCCTCACCGAAGAGGCGCTCATGACAGACGCCGGCATGAGGCCGACGAACCAGTTCCGCATGATCGGCACGGGGGCGGTGCCCTCGAGATATCCGAGGACCTGCCGGGGCATGAGGACCGTTGTTTCCGGCAGACACCGCCGGAGAAGGAACCCGATGCCGCCGATGTGGTCAATGTGAAAGTGTGTGGCAGCGATGAAGAGGAGATCCTCCAGGGACCGGTGGAGAACCCCGGTGAGATAGTCTTCCACGTCGAGGGCACTCCCACGGCTTCCCACATCGACGGCGGCGACCCCCGAGGCTCCCTCGATGAGATAAGCCCGGGCGAATCCCGTGTGGGATATGGCGTGGACGCAGGGTTTTTTAACACGCATGGAAACCATCCTGCCGACAACCCCTGGAATGACCGGACGGGAGGGCCGCGGCAAGGGGGCGCTTCCGTCAAGGCCGCCGCGGGTCAACGGGATTTCAGGTAGTCTTCCAGGGCGACCTGCCAGAACCGGAGGGTCTTCCCCGTCGTCTCGGAAAACTTCTGGGTGGACAGAACGGAATACGCCGGCCGCCGGGCTTTCCTGTCCAGGTCACCGGACGAGATGGGGTGGATCGTCACGGAGGTCATTCCGGCAAGCTCGACGATTTTCGCGGCGAAATCATACCAGCTGCAGGTTCCCCGGTTGGTGACATGGAAAACCCCCCGGTGATTCCCCTCGAGGAGAATCCGGACCGCCGCCGCCAGGTCCGTCGTGTACGTGGGCGACCCGACCTGGTCGTTCACCACCCGGAGGACGCCCACCTCTTTCGCCCTGGCCAGGATGCTCTCGACGAAATTCTTCCCCCTTCTGCCATAGAGCCAGGCCGTGCGGATCAGGAGATATTCCGGGGCGATCTCCCGGAGATAGCACTCTCCCAGGTATTTCGACGAGCCGTAAGCGTTCAGGGGGAGGCAGGGCTCCTCCTCCCCGTAGGGAACCCGGCCCCGGCCGTCAAAGACATAGTCGGTGCTGAAATGGACGAGGGTCGATCCCCGCTCGCGGCAGACCCGGGCCAGGTGCCCCACGCCCTCGGCGTTGACGTTGAAGCAGCGGTTCCGGTCCGTTTCACAGGCGTCCACGTCGGTGTAGGCCGCGGCGTTGATCACCACGTCCGGATCCCGCTCCCCGACGATCCTCCGGCATTCGAAGGGGCTGGATAAGTCAAAGTCGTCCACATCCGCCCCCGTCACCTCGTGGTAAAGACCGAGAAGCCTGTACAGATCCGTGCCGAGCATCCCCTTGTGGCCGAGGATCAGAATTTTCATTCGTAGGAGACCTCCATGAGAAACAGTCCCTGGGGGGGCGCCGTCATGGCCGCCCGCCGCCGGTCTTTCGCCGCCAGGATCGCGGGGACATCTTCGGGGCAGGCCTTTCCCTTCCCGATTTCCACGAGAAGCCCGACCATGTTCCTGACCATGTGGCGGAGGAACCCGTCCGCCTCGACAGTGAAAAGGATGTCCCCCTCTCCCCGGAAATCCAGGAAAGCCCGGGTCACCGTCCGGACCCGCCCCCGGGTGTCGCACCGGGCGGCGCAGAAGGACGTGAAATCGAGGGTTCCCAGAAAATGGGAAACCCCTTCCTCCATCCGTGCCGGGTCGAGAGGGAAACGGACGTGCCAGGCGAAATTCCTGAGAAGGGCCGGCCTTACGGGCCCGTTGAGGATCCGGTACCGGTAGACCTTTCTCCGGGCGTCGAAACGGGCGTGAAAGGCGGGATCGGCGTCGCCAAGGGCCTTCACGGCCATGTCCCGGGGGAGGAGGCTGTTCAGCCCCTTCAGGAAGTTGGCCGCGGGAATGGCCGACCGGGTCTTGAAGTTCGCCACCTGGTTCAGGGCGTGAACCCCGGCGTCGGTCCGGCCCGCGCCGACGACCGTCACCGGTTCCCCGGTCATCTTCGCGACGGCTTCCTCGAGGGTTCCCTGTATGGAAGGACCGGACGGCTGGCGCTGCCAGCCGCTGTACGCCGTTCCGTCGTATTCAACTGTCAGTCGAATATTTCTCATGGCCCCCCGGAATGCCCCATGCCTGCCGGGCCCAAGCCTCTCTCAGCAGTTGTTCAGGGCCTCCACGGCGGGAAGCTTCTTCCCTTCGAGAAGCTCCAGGAAGGCGCCGCCTCCCGTGGAGATGTAGGAAATGTTGTCGCTTTCCCGGGCCTGGTGTATGGCCACATCCGTGTCGCCGCCGCCGACGATGGTCAGGGCGTAGGAGTTAGCGACGCTGTGGGCCAGGGCGAAGGTCCCCCGGCTGAAGGCGTCCTTCTCGAAAACGCCCATGGGACCGTTCCAGACAATGGTCTTTGCGTTGGCGAGGGCTTCCGTGAACAGGGTGATCGTCGCCGGCCCAATGTCCAGCCCCGTCCAGTGGGGGTTGATCTCCTGGATGGGTACGATTTTTGTTTCCGCTCCTTCTTCCAGGCTCTCGGCGATGACGCAGTCCACGGGAAGATAGAACTTTACCCCGAGTTCCCGGGCCGTTTTCATGACCTCCTCCGCCCGGGGGATCAGGTCCTCCTCGACGAGCGATTTCCCCACCTCGTGGCCCAGGGCCTTCAGGAACGTGAAGGCCATGCCGCCGCCAATGATCATCTTGTCGACCTTTCTCACGAGGTTGGCCAGGGCTTCCAGTTTCCCCGACACCTTGGAGCCTCCGATGATGGCGATGAGGGGGCGGGAGGGCTCCTCCATGGCCCGGTTGAAATAGTTGAGTTCATTCTTCATGAGGAACCCGGCGGCGCACTCCTTGACATACCGCGTGATGGCCACGTTGGACGCGTGGCTGCGATGGGCGTTGCCGAAGGCGTCGTCGATGTACACGTCGGCAAGGCTCGCCAGCTCCCTGGCGAATTCATCGGAATTCTTCTCCTCCTCTATGTGAAACCGGAGATTCTCCAGGAGAACGAGGCAGCCCGGACGCATGTTTTCCGTTATTCTCTTCACTTCATCGCCGATGCAGTCCTTGGCGAGGATGACTTCCTTTCCCAGGAGCCGCGAGAGACGGCGCGCCACCGGTGTGAGGCTCAACCGGTCCACGGCCTTTCCCTTCGGCCTCCCGAGGTGGGAGATGGCGATGACCCTGGCGCCCTCGTCGAGGGCGTGGTTGATCGTGGGAAGGGCAGCCCGGATTCGCGTGTCGTCCACAATGTGGGAATTCTCGTCGAGCGGCACGTTGAAATCAAACCGGCACAGCACCCTTTTCCCCTTGAGATCGAGCTGGTCAATATATTTCATGCGGCCTCCCCAATTTTCCATGAGTGCGATTTTTACGGCTTTATGGAAAACAACCGACGGTTGTTCGTTGACGGAAAAACCCCCCTGCGGGCGGTCCGGCGGAAACCGCCTTCCCGGATCAAAAGACCCGCGATTTCGTCCCGCCGGGAACGGCGGGCGGGAAATTTCGAGCAGAGAGGGCGGCACGGGACGATCAGGGATGAAAAGCTTATATCGTAACGGCATAAAATGGTCAAGGCGTATTAGCCGGCCCGCCGCCCGCGTATATTTGTATTGCAATTCCCGGCGATTCATGGTAGGAGGCCGTTTTCTGTAACACAACGCCAATCCAATACAAAAGGGAGTGTTCGTATGGGATTAACAGCAGACAGGATTCAGGCCTTCGAAGAGAGAAGAGACCGTCTCACCACCATGGGCGGGGAAAAGATGATCGAAAAGCAGCACGCCCTGGGAAAACTCACCGCCCGGGAAAGACTGGATCGCTTCTTCGATCCGGGAACCTTTCAGGAAATCCAGCTTTTCGTCAAGACCCGGTCGACCCTTTTCGGTCTCGGTGAAAAGGAAATCAAAGCCGACGGCGTCATCACCGGCTTCGGAAAGGTCAACGGGCGGACCGTGTACGCCGCCGCCCAGGACTTCACCAGCGCGGGCGGAAGCCTGGGCGAAATGCACGCCAAGAAGATCTGGAAAGTCATGGACATGGCCATCGACAGCCGAAAGCCCTTCGTCGCCCTGAACGACTCCGGCGGAGCCCGGATCCAGGAAGGCGTGCCGTCCCTGGACGGTTACGGCGGCATTTTCTACCGGAATACAGCCGCATCGGGCTTCATCCCCCAGATCACGGCCATCATGGGACCCACGGCGGGAGGGGCCGTCTACTCCCCCGCTCTCACCGACTGGGTCTTCATGGTCAAGAAAAGCAGCTACATGTACATCACCGGTCCCGACGTCATCAAGGCGGTCATCGGGGAGGAAGTGACCCACGACGAACTGGGGGGCGCCGTCGCCCATGCCTCGAAAAGCGGCGTCTGCCATTTCGCCACGGAAAACGACGAAGACTGCATCGACAAGATCAAAACCCTCCTTTCCTATCTGCCCGACAGCTGCCACAGCCCCCTGCCCGTGGCGGAGTGCTCGGACACCGCCGATCGCGAGTGTCCCGAGCTGGACACCATCATCCCCGACAAGGCCACCCGGGGATATGAAATGCGGAATGTCGTCAAGGCCGTGGCGGACAACAACGAGATTTTCGAGCCCCACGAGCTGTGGGCGAAGAGCATGCTCGTCGCCTTCATCCGGATCATGGGTAGACCGGTAGGCGTCATCGCCAACAACCCCCGGAACAGTGCCGGCGTTCTCGACGTGGACGCCTCCGACAAGGCTTCCCGGTTCATCCGGTTCTGCGACGCCTTCAACATCCCCCTTCTGACCTTCGCCGACGTTCCCGGTTACATGCCCGGAACGGAGCAGGAATGGTCGGGCATCATCAGCCACGGCGCCAAGCTTCTCTTTTCCTACTCGGAAGCGACGGTTCCCAAGATCACCGTCGTGACCCGCAAGGACTACGGCGGAGCCTACATCGGCATGTGCAGCAAATACCTGGGCTCTGATTACGTCATGGCCTGGCCTTCAGCGGAAATCGCCGTCATGGGCGCCGAAGGGGCCTGCAACATCATCTACCGGAAGGAAATCGCCTCGGCCGATGATCCCGCGGCGAAGCGGAAAGAACTCGTCGCCGCCTACGAGGAGCAGTTCAACAACCCCTATTTCGCGGCCAGCATGGGCATCATCGAGGAAGTCATCGCCCCCCGGGAGACGCGGAAGCGGGTGGCCGCCGTTCTCGACGCCCTGGCGGACAAGAAAAAAGACATGCTCCCCAAGAAACACAACAACATCCCCCTGTAACGAAAACCGGTCACAAAGGGAAAAATCAAAAAGGCGGGCCTTTCGGGCCCGCCTTTTTTCATGCCCGCCCGGGGCCGGGCTGCTGCTCCTTCCCGGTGACACAGTCACCGGTTCCGTTTCTCCCCCTGGCCCTGGGAAACGGCCCTTTCCAGCCTGAGAAGAACGATGTCGGGGGACAGGAGGCCGTAAACACGCTCCAGTTCAGGCCCGGAGAGGCTTCCCGTCAGTGCGGCTCGAAGGGGTAGGAACAGGGCCTTACCCCGTTTTCCCGTCTTCCTGGAAGCGATGCCGACCCATTCCCCGTAAGGGATTTTCCCCTCACGGGTCGCGGCATCCCTGAAAGCCTGCAGAACGTCACGGCTTTCTTCCCTTTTCAGAAGCTCCCGGGCCTCCTCGTCGGCGGAAACGGGAAGGGGCAGGAAAACGGGAAGAAATGTCTCCACATCGGACAGGGTCCGGAGGTTGAACCGGAGGGTGTCGAGAATCTCCATGAGTCTTTCCCGCCCCAGGGTCGCCGGTTCGACACCGGCCTTTTCAAGAAAGGGAAGGGCGGCTTCGTAAAGCCTTGCCGGGTCGGCATCCCGGAGGTAGACACCGTTTACCCAGTTCAGTTTCTCCTCGTCGAAAACGGCCCCGCTCTTTCCCGACCGCTCCAGGGAAAACCGGGAAACCATCTCCTCCCGGGAACAGATTTCCTGGCCCCCCTCGAAGGAACTTCCCAGAAGGGCGAGATAGTTCACCAGGGCCTCGGGAAGATATCCCCGGTCCCGAAACTCGCGGACGGACACGGACCCGTGGCGTTTACCCAGCTTGGACCGGTCTTCGCCGAGGATGAGGGAATGGTGGGCGAACCGGGGCGGCGCCCATCGGAAACTGCCGTAGATCATGACCTGGAGGGCCGTGTTGGAAAGATGGTCTTCCCCCCGGATGACGTGGCTGATGTTCATGAGGTG
>ERZ795057.3657-NODE-3657-length-10323-cov-4.191663_pt1 | contig 10323 bp, 5 predicted proteins | sample MGYA00375141_ERZ795057 | MGnify/ENA primary metagenome ERZ795057 (study PRJEB30186, sample SAMN05720163) | activated sludge metagenome | isolation source: Anaerobic digester | place: Hong Kong | collected 2015-01-26 ... | reverse complement strand
GATTGGCAGCCTGCGTAAACCAATGAACACGGAAACCGTTCTCTCCGTTCCCCTCCGTGTCTTCTCGGCATCCCTCCGTGTAAAACAAGTGGATAATTTAATCGAGGAACTAAATTTCCAATAATAATGGTTAATTTTGTTACCTAAATAGGACACATGCCTACTTACTTTGTGATTGCAGGTGTGAAAATTGAACTCTATTTTAAAGATCATAATCCACCTCACTTTCATGCAATTTTTGCCGAATACGATGCGATCATTGAGATACAAACGGCGAGAGTGATTGGGGGTACACTCCCTCCGGTAAAAAGAAAGATCATTCTGGAGTGGGCAAAGGAGAATAAACAGGTTCTATTAGCCATATGGGATAGTTTAAGTTGAGATATCATGAAGAAATACAAGAGAATACCACGTATCATCAAGATCAATAAAGTCAAGGGACATCAAGTTCACTGTGCATTCAATAATGGTGAATACCGGATCATTGATTTTGCAAAGCTTTTTGCATTATGGGGAATCAAAGAGGGAGATTTTGAATACCCGCTTTCGGAGTTGAAGCATTTCAAGAAGGTTAAGCTTTGTTCGGGTACGCTGTGTTGGCCCCATCTAACTAAAAAGGTGGTGGTGCCGGATCATGAATTTGAGACGTACCTGGATTTTGATCCGATTGTGCTCTATGAAAACAGCCAACCTGATAAAACAGCCGACCAAAACGGTCAGATAGGTAAATTACTCAAGGAGGCAAGACTCAAGGCAGGACTTACCCAGGAACAATTGGCCATCCGCTCTGGTACGACCAAGAACTACATATCCCGCATCGAGAATAACCGATCCGACATCGAACTGCGCACGCTAAGAAAGATTATCGAAATTGGCCTTGATCGCAAATTAGAGATTGCCGTGAACTGACCTCCAGTCTGTAGTCTGCCACGAATTACACGGATTGCACGAATGGATTGAATTTCACAAATGTCGTCTTACAATAATGGTGCAGCGAAAAGCGAAAAGCGTATAGCGAAATGCGGATCCAATAGAATACAGCCCTAATTGCCTTACTCAAACAACTCTGAGAAACTCTGTGTAACACTGTGCCTGCCCGTCCGGTAGGCGTGGTTAATCTCTTCCCCATTCAACCTTCAGCCATCAACCTTCAACATTTATTAGGTTATATCCCTATTCCATTGGCAATTTCCCCGGATTGATTCGCTACCCTCCGAGAGCACATAGCCATCCCTTATTTTTATTTCCAACCAGTGTAATCATTATACTTAACACACTTCTCATCGCGCACCCGGAAAACCTGGAGAGAGTATTGTTTTTATGAACTGGATGGTGGTTTGCTACCGCTTTGACAGTTATGCTATTACAGAAAAAAGAAAGGACAACCGATGAAAAAGGAAATTTACTTTACTATTTTACTTTCTCTATTTTTTTCGCTCAAGCATAGCTATGGGCAGTATACGGCTATCCCGGATCCGAATTTTGAACAGGCCCTGATTGAACTTGGCATCGATAGCGATGGTCAGATTAATGGACAGATGTATACGGACGATGCAGTTGGAGTGGTGGATCTTGATGTAAACAATCGAAATATTTCAGACTTGACGGGTATCGAAGCATTTATTGACTTGAGTAATTTGGGCTGTACGGATAATCATATTACGAGCCTCGACCTTTCAGGAAATTTGAAGTTGAAAAATTTGATTTGCAACTATAATCAATTGACAAGCATAAATGTATCTCAAAATTTGGAATTGCTTGAATTATATTGTGGAGGGAATCAACTTTCAACAATAGATCTAGGTAACAACGGTTTATTAGAGCGGCTCGACTGTTATAGCAATAATTTCGAGGACATTGATTTATCAAAGCTAGCTAACTTGCAAATACTGGATTGTGGTGATAATCAATTTGTGAGTATCGATGTTTCTAATAATTTGCAATTGAATGAATTTAGTTGTAGTGTTAACCAGATACAATCACTGGATGTATCTAGTAATCATTTATTAGTAAATTTGTATTGTAGCTTTAATCAACTTACTGAGCTTGACGTATCAAAAAACACTGCTCTTGAAGGCCTGGATTTTTCATGGAATAATCTGACGACCATAGATGTTTCTCAAAATCCTCTTTTGATTGCCTTTGGTTGCAATAATAATAAATTTGAAAAACTTGATTTATCTGATCATCATGCACTTGAATATATTGGATGTTCAGATAATTTACTGACTTCACTAAATATTAAAAATGGCAATAATTTGGCCATTACTGAATTTTACGCGGATAACAACCCTGACCTCTCTTGCATTGCCGTAGATGATATAACGTATGCCAATTCGAATCCCAATTGGTCTAAAGATCCAACTGCTTTTTTTTCAACCGAATGCATTTCGGGTATTACGCTTATCCCCGACCCTAACTTCGAGCAGGCCCTTATTGACCTCGGCGTCGATAACGATGGACAAATCAATGGCCAAATGTACACGGACGATGCAGCAGGTGTTACAATACTTCAGATTGGTAATCGGATTATCAGTGATCTGACGGGTATTGAAGCATTTGTAGATTTGGTTCATCTGGATTGCGCCATCAATCAACTGACCAGCTTGGATGTAAGCAATAATGTAGCATTGCAATTTCTGGGATGTGGGGATAATCAAATTACTAGTCTCGATCTCAGTCAAAATACGGCCTTGGTAGAACTGTATTGTTATTTGAACCCACTCAATGGATTGGATGTGAGTGCGAATGTAAATTTGGAACAATTGTCGTGCCGTTCCAATCAACTGCTTTCTCTTGACCTCAGTAATATTACACGACTAACCTATCTGGAGTGTTCTGAGAATAATCTGACGAGTCTTGATTTGAGTAATAATGCTAATTTGGAACAACTTTATTGCGATAAGAATTATTTGACTAGCCTTAATGTTTCTGCAAGCCCAAATCTACAGGTCTTATACTGTTATCGTAATTTAATTACAATGCTTGATTTTAGCGGAGTTACAGGGCTTTTATTTTTTGATTGTTCCACGAATAGGTTAACCGAATTAAATGTCAACGAGAACCAAGCATTAAAATATTTGAAATGTAACTCAAATAAGATAAATGAATTGGATCTTACGGGCAACTCATCATTGGAATCTTTTTGGTGCGATAATAACCAATTGACGTCTTTAGATGTACGCAATGGAAATAATGCGGGAATTATTACGTTTTCGGCTTATTATAATCCCAGCCTTTCTTGTATTTCAGTAGATGACGTCGCCATCGCCAATGCGAATTGGGGCAAGGATGCTGCCACTCATTTTTCTTCTGACTGTTCCATGGCTACTTGTGATGACGGCATCCAAAATGGGGATGAAACCGGTATTGATTGTGGAGGCAGTCTTTGTGAACCATGTCCTTGCGTTCATCCCGATCTGCCGGCATTGATGGCATTATATTATGCAACGGATGGGGCGAATTGGACAACAAAATGGGATACTGCCAATTGTGATATTTGTAATTGGTACGGAGTAGATTGTCTTAATGGCCGAGTCATTGCCATCAGATTAGTAAATAATAATTTGGTTGGAGTTATACCGGTTGACCTGTCCCAATTAACCGAATTGCAGGATTTATGGCTCCAATTAAATAAACTCTCAGGAGAAATACCCGTAGGAATTAGACAGCTCAATAAATTACGTACACTTTATTTAAATGGAAATCAACTTTCAGGATCTATCCCAAGTGAATTAAGTTCACTTTCAGAATTGGTTGGTTTGAATTTAAACCAAAACCAATTATCCGATGAAATTCCAAAGTCAATGGGAATGCTATCCAATTTAACGCATTTGAATCTGGCAGGGAATAAATTGACAGGTAATATTCCTGATGAAATAGGTGATTTAATAAAACTGACCTCTTTAGGACTATCCGCTAATCTATTAAGTGGCCCAATCCCTTTGTCTCTAGGTAATTTGCATGGTCTCCTCTTATTGTATGCAGACAATAATGCCTTTTCTGGCTTTGTGCCGGATACATTATTTCAATTGCCAGTCATTGAAGAATTGTTGCTTAATGATAATGATTTTATAGGGTCAGTGCCTTCAAATGTCAATTCTGCGTCACATCTTCGTTATCTGTGGTTGCAAAACAATCAACTATCCGGAACAATTCCTGAATCCTTAGGGTTGAGCACATCCTTGCAATCACTCAATTTGAGTAATAATGATTTGGAAGGATGTTTTCCTGCCAACTTGAATAATTTGTGTGGTGTTAATGTTAATTTTTCTTCCAACTCTGCACTTCCTAATGGAGGTGACTTTCCATCTTTCTGCTTAGATAATACCGGTTCGTGCAACCAATGTTCTGACGGCATCCAGAATGGTGACGAGACTGCTATAGACTGTGGGGGCAGTTTGTGTGATCCCTGTGCGATTGATGGATGCACCAACCCAGCAAGTCACAACTACAACCCTGATGCTACCATCGATGATGGCAGTTGTTTGACTTGCAGCGATGGCGTACAAAATGGGGATGAGACCGGTATCGACTGTGGTGGAGCCCTCTGCATGCCCTGCCAAGCGGTCAGCTATTGCAGTGCAAAAGCTGCTTCCAATCAGTACGAATACATCAAACGCGTGCAGCTTAATACGCTGGATAACACTTCCGGTGCGGATGGGGGGTATGGTGATTATACAGGACTTAGTACTACATTGACTGGTGGGCAATCCTATGCCATCCATTTGACACCCGGATATCCCGGGCAAGCTTATCCGGAAGGGTGGGTGGTTTGGATTGATCTAAATGGCAATGGATCATTTACGGATACAGGAGAACGAATGGTCACTGGGAAAGCTACCGGTATTTTTTCATCGACACTTACCGTGCCAATCGTGAACTCAAGGACGACCCGGATGCGGATTGCGTTACAATATAACAACTCAGCAACCGGTTCTTGCGGCTCGTTTTCTTATGGAGAAGTTGAGGACTATACGGTCTTTTTGCAAGCGGCAGCAGGTCCTTCTTGCACAGATGGGATTAAGAATGGGGATGAGACTGGCGTAGATTGTGGCGGCACCAACTGTCCGGCATGCCCTGAAATCATGGGCTGTACCAATCCAGCTAGCCATAATTACAATCCGCAGGCTACCAATGATGATGGGTCTTGCCAGACTTGCAACGATGGTATTCAAAATGGCGATGAAACCGGTGTCGATTGTGGCGGAAACAAATGTATCCCGTGTACCGTTTCCAGTTATTGTTCGGCCAAAGGACTCAGCAATCAGTATGAATACATCAAACAGGTTGCCCTCAATACCCTGGATCATACTTCCGGAGCTGATGGTGGATACGGTGATTTCACTGGATTTTCCACCACGGTCATGCCCGGTCAAACCTATCCTTTAAAACTGGTGCCGGGATTCGCAGGATCAGCTTACAAAGAAGGATGGAAAGTATGGATCGATTACAATGGAGATGGTGATTTTGTCGATACAGGGGAACTGGTCTATTCAGGTTCTTCGGCGTCAGCAATACAATCGAGCGTAACCATCCCGTCCGGTTTAAACTCCAAGTCCACTCGGATGCGGGTAGCCATGCAGTACACCAGCCTCCCGTCCGGACCTTGTACGAACCTTTCCTTTGGTGAGGTTGAGGATTATATTGTAACTATCCAAAGCGGAGTTGCACCAACCTGTACGGATGGCATTCAAAACGGCAATGAGACAGGTATTGATTGTGGAGGAGATTGTCAGCCTTGCCCAATATCCGGATGTACAGATCCATTAGCCCATAACTACAATCCCGCTGCGACTGACGACGATGGCAGTTGTCAGACCTGTAGTGACGGGATACAGAATGGCGATGAAACAGGTGTAGATTGTGGTGGATCTCTGTGTGCTCCCTGTGCATTAATGGGATGCACCGATCCGACAGCACATAATTACAATCCAAGTGCAGTCGTCGACGATGGCAGTTGCCAGACCTGCGTTGATGGAGTAAAGAATGGGGATGAGACAGGTATCGACTGCGGCGGCGCCTTGTGTGCTCCTTGTGCATTGATGGGGTGCACTGATCCGGCAGCGCATAATTACAATCCAAGTGCAGTCGTGGACGATGGCAGTTGTCAGACCTGTAGTGACGGGATACAGAATGGTGATGAAACCGGTGTGGATTGTGGTGGTGCATTATGTGTTCCATGCCAGCAGGTCAGTTATTGCAGCCTGAAAGGAAATAGTCAAAAATACGAATACATCAAGCGGGTGGTATTTGCTGCCCTTGATCATTCCTCTGGATCCGATGGAGGATATGGGGACTATACCGGTTTCACCACTACGGTACCACCAGGCATGAGCTATCCTATTCAACTGATTCCCGGTTTTGCTGGCTCGTCATATAAGGAAGCGTGGCGTGTGTGGATTGACTACAACCGGGACGGTGATTTCAACGATACCGGTGAGTTGGTTTTCATTGGTACTGGAACGAGTACGGTCAGTGGTACGGTAGCAGTTCCTGCCTCTGCCTCCAGTGGCGCCACCCGCATGCGGGTGGCCATGCGATACAACCAATACCCCAGCGGTAGTTGTGGTAGCCTGGACAATGGCGAGGTGGAAGATTATACCGTAATTATTGGTGCCGGTCAACCTCCGACGTGTAATGATGGGATCCAAAATGGCACCGAAACTGGTATCGACTGTGGAGGTACTTGCCCTCCTTGTGAGGAAAGCGGTTGCACCGATCCCAATGCCCACAATTACGATCCCAATGCCACGGTGGATGACGGCAGCTGTCAGACCTGTGAAGATGGTATTAAAAATGGAGATGAGACGGGTATCGATTGTGGGGGAGCGCTTTGCCTGCCATGCGAGACCAGTGTGAATTATTGTTCCAGTAAAGGAAACAGTCAACAATACGAATACATCAAACAGGTGCAGTTCAATACCCTGGATCATACCAGTGGGTCCAATGGTGGGTATGGAGATTTTACGGCGTTTTCTACCTCGGTCCAACCAGGTCAAAGTTATACGCTCACATTGGTTCCCGGATATGTCAGTCAATCCTACAACGAAGGCTGGCGGGTGTGGATCGATTACAATGGTGACGGTGATTTTAATGATACTGGGGAGTTGATCTATTCCAGTGTTCGCAGTGGTACTGCCAATACCACCATTCAAGTACCGGCATCCAGCACGCCAGGAACGACCAGGATGCGTGTAGCTATGCAATACAATGCCGTGGTAGGTGGACCATGTGCCAGTTTTTCCTATGGCGAAGTGGAAGATTACAGTGTCATAATAGTGGGTACTAATAATGTGAATAACCTGGAGATCAGGGACGAACCATCTCTAGCTGCAGAAGTTTGGCAGATTTTCCCAAATCCCGGTTCTGATGTATTAAATATGCAATTTTCACAATCGGTATCTGGAAAGATTGAACTGTGGGATATGCAAGGGCGGATGGTTCAAGAATATGAATTAAATGATCTTCAAATTGTTTCCCTGAATGTATCCTCACTCAATGCAGGTGTGTATCGTGTGATGTGGATTTCCCCTGACCGTGCACCGGTGATTTACAATTGGTTAAAATTATAGTTGTATAAGCGTCCTGGATTGATTAAACACTATGGGAGTTTAGGGCCTGTTCGCATTGGACAGGCCCTTTTTCTTATGCCAGCAAGAAGTAATAATAAATTTTCATAATTGCTACAATACCGGATAATTTTTTATTCATTCATTTTCCTGTTTCATTTGGATAAGTGCCTGTTTCATTTGGACTCATATAATACAATTCTTTTATGGGTTAATTTGGATGAAATGAACCCATACCATGTGTCCCAAGATGATGATGAGTATACTGCTAGGCTGGTTAATTGTTGCCTGTCAGCCCGTAGCATTAGCGCCCGATGATGACGCTACCCTTTCGGAGGAAATTCCGGAATATTATTTTATCGAAGAGGAGACTTCACTTGGAGTATTGCAAACCAAAATATTCACCCAAGCTTGTCATGATGATAGTCTCTTCTTGACTCCAGAGGATCATCTATTGCGTGTTGAGGTTGATTTATTCATGACTCTTCCTGAAGGCGCTGATAAAGTGGAATGCTATACTGGTGGGTATACTTTCTTTGATATAGATCTAGATTATTGGATTGTAGGTGACGTTATTCATTCCGGGCATCGACGCAAGGTGATCTGCACGGTGGAAGGTAATCCAGTACAGGGATACCAGTTGGAATATCCAGTCTCCCAATTACCGGTAGGAGAGCTAGTACATCTACATCTGGAAGGAGCCATTGCCTTATCACGGATAAATAATCCGGCGCCTTTTTTTAGTACCTGCGGGGTGCGTCTGAAGGATTCAGGGCGAATCGTTGGCTGGAATTATCCGGCGTATAAAATATGGATTCAACCTGCTCAATCGTAGTCACTATGAAAACACATCGACATTGGATTGGCCTCATTTTTTTGCTTTCACTTTCCGCCTGTGAAAAAATAAATATGAGCTATACCTGGAGTATGGAGGATCAAACTGAGTATGGAAAATTAAAAACGGAGTTTACGCTGCCTTTCAAAACGGAAAGTGCTTACCTATCCTGTGATTCTACTGTTCACCAGATACCTTTTAAAATGGAATTGTCCATGGTGGTGCCGGACAGTACGGATTATTTTCGCTTAGCCATTGGTGGGTTAGCCTATATCCAATTGGAACAAAGTGAATGGCAGCAGGGAGGATCCGCAATGAATCTTTCGCCGATGCGCTATACAGCTCTCCTGGATGGTCGCCTGGTGAATATTTTTCAATATCAATTCGGAGTTCGTGCATTTCCTCCGCAGACCCAACTACAAGGTGTCCTACAAGGATTCATTGAAGTGGACAGTTTACTGGAGGTCACCCCATTTTTTAACAGCTTTTATTTCACCAGCCCCTTCAGAAGGGAACGAATAGGATGGAATTATCCCTATTCGAAGGCGTATGTGATTAGGAAGTGAACAAATTTAATATACGAAACCATTATGGCTTCAAAATATCAATTGACAAGAAAGTCTGAGTATATCTTATTGATTTCATTTTTACTTCTTCAAAATATGCATGGCAAATCTTTGTTACCTCACAACAATGTTCAACAAAGCAATTATTTATTGACCGATATTGGTGATCCCCTCTGCTTTTCCTGGTTACGACATGATATAGATTCGCTCCAAACTTTGTCGCTTTGGTGTGGGATAAGGGCTGATGGTGAGAATTGTGGTTTATCTCTAAGTACAGCGATGTATGATGGAGAGGAGGTTCTATACCTAGGGGGTAATTGTTGGTCTGGTTTAATTGGTACGGAAGGATTTTGGCGTATTTATTCCTATTATGGTGAGATATTGGAGGACTGTGAATCCTATGCCTATTCCTTTGGGTGCAGTATTGGAGGTGAGGCAAAATATGTTCTTGAAGACATTGAGCTCATTTGGGATTGCACTATTCCTCTTCCGGAATGTTCAACCTGTAATTTAAGTAAAAATGATTTGCTCTGCCTCGACTGGGTTCGATCCTCCATGAAGAAATATGTAAATTTTGGTTTTTGTGAAGGCTTGGAGGGGTATTTATGCGATGTAAAAGTTGGAGCAGGTGACTATGCAGGAAGAGAAGTTGTTGTAGTTAAAGCAATATGTGGCGAAGATACGGAGGATGAATGGGCAGATTATTTTGTGTATGATTGTACTGGCTTATTGATAAATAAATGTTATTATGATCCATACAATACCAGTTGCGAATATGGTGATACGAAATTATTGGAAGAAATTAACAATCTAGCTTATCTATGGGATTGTAGTATGCCTTTTCCTGGATGTCCGGTTTGTGACTATAACGAGAGTGAATTTATGTGCATGGATTGGGTTAGAGATACGATTATCAATTACTATCCATATGGCCAGTATTGTGTTTCCGATGATTTTTTTTCATTAATTAGCCTTGACTTAATTGAATATTCAGGTGAGCCTATCTTGAGTATTGGTGGATGTGCTGGCTATGATGCGTGTTGGGAGCGGCTTTACTCCTGTTATGGAGAATTGCTAGGGACATGTTTTGATGGAATTTTCGGATTAACCTGTTCGGACGAGAAGTTTGAAAATATTATCGATCGAAAATACATTCGTACTTTATGGAAATGTAGTGATCCGGATCCAGCTTGTTGGGGCTGTTTGCCATTTTGGCCAAAAAGTAAGTGCTCAAACCTGGATGTTCAATCGGTGATTATTTCTGGTGATGCAGAGATCAATCTTGACGGCTATATATTTGAGGAAGGTGATATTATTGGGCTTTTTTATAAGATGAATTTGGATTACTGGT
>ERZ795057.3645-NODE-3645-length-10360-cov-4.513149_pt1 | contig 10360 bp, 4 predicted proteins | sample MGYA00375141_ERZ795057 | MGnify/ENA primary metagenome ERZ795057 (study PRJEB30186, sample SAMN05720163) | activated sludge metagenome | isolation source: Anaerobic digester | place: Hong Kong | collected 2015-01-26 ... | reverse complement strand
TCTGGTTCAAGTATAGTATCACCGTTAATAACCATTACTGCCGGAACTGAAACGACGAATGAGCCAGGTATTGGTGGTACTCAAGACGATGCACATGACACCAGTGGAGATATGACCATTGACTTCGGATTATTTGCACCTGCATCGCTTGGAAATTATGTTTGGGAAGACAATAATATGAATGGAATTCAAGACCCAACGGAAAATCCTGTTGCAGGAATTACGGTGTCATTGGTTGATAATCTTGGAAATCCAGTAAGAGACATTTACGGTAATATTGTGACAAATAAGGTAACTAACGGGTCTGGTAATTATTTGTTTGACAACTTACTACCAGGCGATTATAAAGTCATATTTAGCAATTTACCTGAGGGATATATTTTCTCAACACCGAATACTGGTGATGGAACTAATGATAGTGATCCGGATCCAAATACTGGTACTACTGGTATAGTTACTTTGGTGAGCGGACAATACAATCCAAATGTGGATGCTGGTATATTCAATAGCATACTACCAGTTGAATTGTTGTATTTCCGTGGCAAACACATAGCAGCAGAAAAATTGAATAGATTGGATTGGGCCACTGCATCTGAAATAAATACGAGAGAGTTTATCGTAGAAAGAAGTTTTGATGCTGTTAATTTCAAAAATATTGGAACTGTCAGCGCTAACGGAAACTCTAATGAAGAACTTGAATATTCTTTTGATGACACAGGAGTGATTTACGGAGCAGTGTACTATTACAGATTAAAAATTATGGACTATGATGGAAGTTTTGAATATTCTGATATTATTTCAATAAATCTGAATACAAACGAGAAAATCACTACTTCGATTTATCCTAATCCATTCTATGATAGAGTGAATATAACCATTATCACTAAAGGTGTTAATGAGTTACAGACTGTCTTTGTCATTGATGAGATAGGTAGAGTGGTGAGAGAATTCAAACAAGATATGTTCATAGAAAGTGGTGAGAATTATTTGAAATTGGATTTGAACGATCTTGTTCCAGGTGCTTACACACTATCAATGAAATTTGTCAATAGATTTGAAAATTCCAGAATAATAAAATTGTAAGATTTAAGGTAGTTATGAAATGAAAGGTCGTCCTGTTAAGGGGCGGCCTTTTTTGTTTTAAGTTATTTGATCCGTTAAGTGTAAACATTTTCACCATAAAATCCTTTAATAGAAAACTTTAAAATATGTTGAAGACAGGAGATCTAATTGGGAATTTTGATGTAAAAACAAGCGGCAATAATGATTTTACCGCTATGGATCTCAAAGGAAATAAAAACATTCTTATTTTTTATCCAAAGGACAATACCCCGGGATGCACTGCGGCCGCATGTTCTGTTAGAGATTCCTATGAGGTATTCAAGGATCATGGATATAAAGTGTATGGAATCAGTCCTGACCCAGTAGAAAAGCACCAGTCTTTTATTAAGAAATTTGGATTCCAATATGAATTACTTTCAGACCCCGAACACTCTATGATTAATGTTTTCGGGGTGTGGGGTCCAAAGAAATTTATGGGCAAGAGCTACGAAGGATTACTTAGGACAACATTTGTTACCGACGAAAATCTCTTGATAACTCATGTCATCGATAAGGTGAAAACAAAAGTACATGCCCAACAATTACGTGAATTGCTAGGCATATAGTTTCATTAGAGGAAGTTTATTTAAAATCCTACGAATCCAAGAGCATGCTCAAGGACTTGACTCATTTTGTCGACGAATATAAAATTGATATCTTTTATATATTCCTTGTTGATTTGATCAACGTGACGCTTATTTTCGGTACACAATAATATATCTGTAATTCCTGCTCTTTTTGCTGCCAAAACTTTTTCTTTAATACCTCCAACGGGCAATACTTTCCCCCTAAGGGTAATTTCGCCAGTCATGGCAAGTCCTGATTTTACAGGCTTATTCATGAGTGAAGAGCAGAGTGCAGTAAGCATGGTTACACCAGCCGATGGACCATCTTTTGGAATGGCACCCTCTGGAACGTGAATGTGTAAATCTGTTTTTTCAAAAACTTCTTGCTCTATGTTGAGTGCTGTGGCATTGGCCTTGATAAAACTTAGAGCTGTCGTGGCCGATTCCTTCATGACATCTCCTAGATTCCCAGTCAATGTAAGTTTGCCCTTTCCGGGTGATTTGCTCGCTTCGATAAACAAAATGTCACCACCTACTCTTGTCCAAGCCAGACCAACGGCTACACCTGGTACGTCTACTTTAATATATAGTTCATTTGTGTACTTTATTGGGCCTAGCAATTCATTGAGTTCCGTGCTTTTGATGGTTTTTGAATATTTTTCGTCCATAGCCTTCTTTCTTGCTGTACTCCGCATAACTCCAGCTATTTCTCTATCCAAAGTCCTCACACCTGCTTCTCTAGTATATTGTGAAATAATGTCTGCGATTACCTCATCGGTCAATTTCACGTCTTTTGCTCCGAGTCCGTGTTCTTGTTTTTGTTTAGGGACTAAATGTCGCTTTGCGATTTCAATTTTCTCTTCATTAGAGTACCCGGCAATCTCGATGATTTCCATACGGTCTAGTAATGCGGGCTGTATTGAACTCAAATTGTTGGCTGTGGCTATGAACAATACTTTTGAAAGGTCGTACTCTAGTTCCAAATAATTATCATAAAAGGCACTGTTTTGTTCGGGATCTAAAACTTCAAGTAGTGCTGAAGATGGATCCCCTCTAAAATCTTTACCCAATTTATCAATTTCGTCTAAAATAAAAACAGGATTAGAGCTTTTTGCCTTTTTGATAGATTGAATAATTCGTCCTGGCATGGCTCCAATATACGTTTTCCTATGACCTCTGATTTCACTTTCATCATGCAACCCTCCAAGTGACATTCGTACAAAATGTCTTTTTAGAGCTTTGGCAATTGATTTTCCCAAAGATGTTTTTCCCACACCGGGAGGACCAACCAGGCATAAGATAGGTGCCTTCATGTCCCCTTTTAACTTTAAGACTGCCAGATGTTCTAATATTCTCTTTTTGATATCTTCAAGACCATAATGATCCTCATCCAAGATTGCCTTTACTTTTTTCAGGTCAAAGTTGTCTTTAGTATATTTTTCCCATGGTAGATCCAAAAGTGTTTCGAGATAGTTAAGTGTGACACTGTATTCCGCTATTTGAGGATTTATCCTTCTCGCTTTATGAATTTCCTTGTCAAAGGCTTTTTTTACTTCTACAGGCCACTTCATTTTATCCGCCCGTTTTGCCAGTTCGTTTAACTCCTCTTCTTGAGGATTTCCGCCCAATTCTTCTTGTATGGTTTTGAGTTGTTGGTTGAGGAAATATTCTTTTTGTTGTTTTTCGATGTCTCCGCGAACCTTTGATTCTATTTGCTCCTTAACTTCTAATAATTGAAGTTCTGCATTGATGATTTCAAGAACTCTATTGGCTTTATTTTTAATATTTTCCATTTCCAAGAGTTCCTGTTTTTTAGCTGTTGGGATATTGACATTGCTGCTTATAAAATTAAGTAGAAAGCCATTGCTTTTTATATTTTGTAGCATTAAATTAGCTTCAGGAGGCAATTGTGGTGACAGCTCAATGATGCGTTTAGCCGTGTCTTTAATAGAACTTATCGTCGCATTGAACTCGATGTCTTTTTTCAAATCTTCTTCTTGAAGTATTGAAAAAGAAGCTTTCAAGTATGGTTCATCCTGTATCGTAGAATCTACTTTAAATCGACTTCTACCTTGTAATATGGCGGTAATGCTATTGTCAGGCATTTTCAACACCTTGATTATCCTTGCAATCGTTCCACTTGAGTATAAATCTTTGATGTCAGGATCTTCTATAGATGTATCTTTTTGTGTCAAAACACCTAAGTATTTATTGCCTTTTTCTGCAACCTTCAAGGCTTTTAAGGATTTATCTCGTCCGACGGTAATTGGGATGACGACCCCAGGAAAAAGTACGGTATTTTTTAAGGCTAGAATTGGTAATTCATTTCCATAGTCGTCATCAAAGTGCAATTCGTCATCACCTACTGAAAACATAGGTATCATTTCTCCTTCATCACGTCTCTGCATTTCTACTTTTATATTTTCAAACATGTATTAATTTTTTAGAAAGTAATTGTGACCATTGCTGTTGAACAATAGTGCAAATAATAGTAGTCAAATCACGTACCATCGTATTAATTATGACATAATATCTAGAAAATGGAAATAAATCCACAAATTGATTGACAAAAAGTCAGTATTTGAATATTTCGTAGAGGAAACAGAAATTATTTTATCCTAGAAGAGCATTAACATTCCTATAAAATCGTAAAATTATTCTTAATTTATAGTAATTTTGGTATAAATGATTATCTTTGCAGTCCTTTTCGAAAAAATCGAAGAAGAAAGATAAAAGAAATTGTAAAACAAACGGTTATGTCAATTCAGAAAGTATCAATAGAAGCGAATAAAAGAACGGACTTAGGCTCTGCCTCTGCAAAAAGAATTAGACAAGCTGGGGATGTTCCAGCGGTAATCTATGGAGGAAACGATGTAGTGCATTGTAGTGTTCCTGCTAAGCAGTTAAAAAATTTGGTTTATACTCCGGATTTAAAATTGGCAGAAGTTTCTGTTGATGGTACTAATCAAAGATGTATTCTTAAGGACATTCAATTTCATCCTGTGACTGACGAAATTGTACACATAGATTTCTTAAGAATTATGGATAAAACACCGATCAAGGTTAATGTTCCGCTTAAATTTAAGGGAGTTTCTCCTGGCGTGAAAGCGGGTGGTAAACTTGTTCAATCTATGAGGACTGTAATTGTTAAAACTACACCTGAGAAATTAACAGACGAATTGTTTTTGGATATTTCTAAATTGGACTTAGGACAATCAATCAGAGTTAGAGATATCGAGGTGCCAGAAGGAGTAGAAATAATGGTAAATAGCGCAATTCCTGTTGCCGTTATCGAAATTCCAAGAGCTCTAAAGAGTGCCGCAGCTGCCGAAGCCAAGGCTGCAGGTGGAAAAAAGAAATAAGGGTAATAAATTTATACCTAAACCTATGGCCACTGAAACTTTCAGTGGCTTTTTTATTTTTGGTACTTTATTTCTTTACGGATCATTAATTTGGTATTTATTCTCTCTTTGTTTAATATGGATTTACAATGAAAACACTACAAGATTTATTAGCAAAACTTAAGGAAGTATTAGAAGCTGGAATATCCATTAAAATGAGTTTTTCGAAACCTCGAAATAATGGAGAACTTAAAAAAATCAATATTGACCCTTATTTGTCTGATGGGGAAATAAAGTATCAAATGCGATATACTTATGCTACGAAGGATGAAGTCAGAAATATCGATAAAAATGAGATTGTTGGAGTCGTTGATAATATCGTAAATGAAATCATGTACAATGCCCTTTTTCAATCTGTCGAGGGAGATTTTCAAATTCTACAGAATAAGAAAAATTTTAAAATCATTCCCAGTAAAACCGCGACAAAAATTGACCCTCGTGACTCTCATGACAGAAAGAAAAATTATCTCATTCGACCTGATCGAAAGTATCTAGCACTTCTAGGTATTAGTAGCGAATCCGGCAATGTATTTAATCATACGCAGAAGAAGTTTAGACAAATCAATAAATACGTCGAATTGCTATCCAAAATGATAGATTCGTCAACAAAGAGCCTTAAAGTGGCGGACATGGGTTGTGGTAAGGGATATCTGAGTTTTGCGCTGTATGATTACTTGACAAGTGAGGGAGTCCAATGTGAATTGACGGGATATGAAATCAGAGAAGACATCGTCAATACATCGAACGAAGTGGCACGAACTGTGGGTTACGACCAACTAACTTTTGAAACCAAAGATATTCAAAATGTCGTTTTGGAAGATGTCGATATGGTTATCGCTCTACATGCCTGTGATACGGCCACTGATATGGCTATTGCCAAAGGGATAGCGGCAGATGCAAAATATATTGTTGTAGCGCCTTGTTGTCAAAAGCAAGTCAGACGAGACATGACGGTAACGGAGGAGCTCAGACCCATGCTCAAGCATGGTATTTTTCAGGAAAGAGTGGCAGAAATGGCCACGGATGCCATCAGAGCATTATTGCTCGAGAGTCGAGGGTATGATGTTAAGGTTTTCGAGTTTATCTCCTCAGAACACACCGGAAAAAACATCATGATAACCGCCGTCAAGGGGCAAGGCAATAAGAAAGCCTTACATCAAATAGACTCCTTAAAGCAACTATTGGGTGTAAAGGAGCATGAGTTGGAGAGCTTGCTGAAATCGATAAAAAGTTAATAAGTAAATCGATACACGAATTTTCCTTTTCTACATTTTTATAAAACTGCCATGAAAAATTTTATCTTCTCGGAGTACTAATTGATAAAAATAAACTCCCGATACCAATTCATTCGAATTTAGTAGATGCAAAAATCTGTTACAATCAATTCCATTATAAATTTCTTGACCCATCGTGTTGAATAGTGTAATTCCACAGGGTTCATATTTTAAGAGTTTTTCCAAACTTAAATCTTTAAATATTTCTTCGGTATCAACTGTCTGACTATCAAATGAAATGATAGCTATTGATTCATCACATAGGTTTGGACATTTTTCATTACATACTTGATATTTAATTGTATCGACAAAATCACTAATAAAAACAAATGGAGAGTATGTCATACTACCCGAAGCACTTAATGCGACTTGTCCGAAACTCGGACTTTTTAATAATTTAACGGTGTAGTTAGATACATTGGAAATTTCATAATTTTCAATAAGTTGAAAGGATAAGTTATCTGATGTGGCCAAAAAATATTTCTCTTCCAATTGAGGATATGATTCGAGTATGATGATTTTACATTTTTCATCCGATACACCACAATCAGTTTCGACAGTCAAGCATAATTCGATATTGTTTTGATAATCAGGCAATATCGATATATGACTGTTGTTTTGTGATACGATTTCTTCCACACCGCTCAATACCATCCAATGATAAAGATTATTTGCGTTATCGTTAATAAATGTACTGCTAAAGTTTAATTCGTTTTGATTTTCAGAAAAACAGAAGTATTCTTGACCTTCAATCTCTGGGTATAAATAATAAAAATCTTCTTGATCGACAGTGACTGTGCCCATTAATTTTAAGCATTCATTATTGTCCGTTTTTATCGAAAGGTAGCAATCATAATTACCGGTCTCGGTAATATTCAGTTCATAACCTGCACCTATTTCAGTGCCATTTTTGTACCATAAAATGGACTCTGCGTCAGTCGGAATGTTTAATGAGTTTAGAATATTATTCACCTTTAGAACTACGGAATTCGAAGAACAGGTTTCTTTGGACAAATCAATTTCAAGTATTTGAATGATACTTGCTGTTAAATTAATGATAGAATCACAACCATCAACACTGGCATTATCAAAAACAATATTAAAATCCTTTAAGTCTTGATCCACCATTATTTCTTTGGTCGTCCCATTGATATTAAATTCTAGTGTGCTTGGCTCACATAGAATAACCTTAATGTCTTGTTCAGACGGTAGGATTTCATATATTTTTATCTCTTGAGTATAAGTACAACCATATTGATTGGTTACATTCTGTATCGCGAGATATCCATTGGGATCTTTTACCGAAATATTGTCACCCTGCCAACCAATCGTATTGTCTCCATTAGGGTCTTCAAGAGAAATTATATTAAGAGGAAAATCTTCAGAACATACATATTGGTCTTCAAATTTTTCATCCAGCGGAATTGGAATAAACAGCCGGTTCAAGCAATGATCTCCAAACTGAACATACGTTTGATTCGTTACAATGGGCTCATTTAAATCGAAAAATATTTTCGCTTCATTGTAAACAACTGATTCAATTGGCAAATTTTTTCGCGGACTAATTTTTATTTTCACATAGCCATGAGAGTTTTGTGGGTCTTCAGAAGTCGGAGGTAAGTTGATGCCGTAAAAACTAAATTTAAGGGTTCTACCCTCGATTCGAATCGAATAATCATGACTGGCATCCACAATTTGTAAGGTGGCTAAATCAAGATCTTCTGATATCAAATCTTCAACCCTTACAACATATGCGACATCGTTGCCTATGTTTTCAAAGGTAATGATATATTCAATCTGGCTATTTTGATTTACAATGTGCTTGTCAGAATAACCTGTGGGACTTGTCAATTTTTCGTTGGGATCAAAGGAGTTTCTTAGTATGACACAATCTATATCATTCGACTCTAACAAATCATTTTGAGAGAAAGGGTTTTGATAGGAATAGTCTGCCTGTTGTCCAAAGTCAGCACATCCATAGATGCTTTTCGATACGACAGAATTTTGAAACAATACGGAATCTTGTTCGCATAAGACCGTATAGATACTTCCGTCAGCATAATACTTAAACGTCTTTGAATTATCAGAATTTAATTTGAAATTACCATATTCTAAAAATTGATCATTTTTAAAGATTGAGTATCCTGACGAATTATCCATATTGTGACCACCTATATTAGTGAGGGTAAAGGAAACGGAATCCCCTTCACAGATGCCATCTATTTCTATAAAACTCGAATTTTGTAGAAGCTCCGATTCGCAACTATTTTCTTTATTAATGTGAGCTTCCAAACATAAAGTTTCTCCCAAAATAGTGTTTTTGGGAAATGCATTTGAAACAATATTCATACACTGTCCTGGTTCCAAGGTTGTATCTATTTGAATATTATATGACTGGAAAAGTGTATCTGATTGAAATTCACTCAAATAAACGTCACAGTTAGGGTAATAAAGTTCCAAATTTATAGAGTCAAGAGTTAGCCCTCCATTATTACAAATAGTGAGAGGAATATTATTCCAGATATTGGCTCTCAAGAAAGTTGTCGTCATTTTTACTGAAGGATAAGGGCACGAAAATAAGTTATTAGCAATAATATCTTGTCTTAATACAGACTCCGCACTCATGTCAATACCTATTAAATCAGCATTATTACAAACTGAGAAATTTGAAAAGCTAGGATAAACTGTTAAATCATAAATTGATGGATCAATGGCCAATCCATAATATCCATTTACATCAGATATCGCATAAGCTGTATCGATAGAAGAAGTTCCTACGATGACCCAGTTTTTATTTGGACTATTTTCATTTTCGTCATATTCACAATTTTCATTATCATCGGTGATTATATCGCCGTAAAGCACTGAATTACAGGCGATTTCCCATATTGGACCCACTTGTTTTAAATCTACTAAACACTCGCCGACTGGATCCTCCCAACATCCTGCCACACCATCAGAAAACGTCTGAAAAGAAAACTGGAGATATTTATTTTCCTTACAAATTTCTTTGTTTTCAAAAGTGCCAACTTGTAAATCCATACAAAATTCGACATAAACTGTAGTCACACCTATTCCCCATCCTTCTCCTGGCGAGCAATCATTTTCACAATCTGTGTTGCCTCCATTCGAAACCCAGAACCAGCCACTGGGTAGCAGATCACCTTCATTCATGCCAGGCTCACAAGGGCATACTTCACATAGGCTATTGCAAAGTTGTAATATTCCGTTTTCATCATAATAAGTGCAAAGATGTGGCACGTTTTCTTGAATACGGGGTGCACAAGGTCCATTAAAATTATAATACTCAGATTTAGCCCCATTTCCTATTGGAGAATTTTCTTCAAAGTTAAAATCATCCATGTTCCACCCACTGCTAAAACTCGGGATAATCCCAGACAACCAATCTACCCCAGTTTCTGATGCATCGTAAAAGAAATTAACGCAAACTTGAATTTTCTCATTCATTAAAAATGGGCCTTCAAGGCTGCCCTCGAATTCACGGTTTGCCACCCAGATGTTCAGGGATGGATCTGGTTGACAATTGGTTTCAAAACTTCCGAGACAAATGATGCCATCAACAGTGGTGTAGGCACAAATTTCGAAATTAGGATTGTCAATTTCACCTTGACCACTTAACCCAAGAAAATATTCTTGGATAAGATTTCCGTTTGTATCATATTGTGCCTTGACTTGAAATAAACCTTGATTATTTACGTCACTACTACACAGTGTATCGCATGGTAAATAACTATTTCCATCATAATAATAAATATTCCAAACCGGATTCCAAGTTCCTTCGGTATGGATAGTTGTAGAAATTAGGCTTGTGTTAGCGTCAACTATAAGCTTAAACCATATCGTAGGATTAACGTCGAAACCACATTGTGAAAATTCCTCATCGGGACAAGCATGTTTTAAGCATGAATTATGACAAATAGTATTGAATTGAAGAAAATTTGTATCCGTTGGTTCGCAATAAATGGTTTGTTCTGGGCCAATATTAGAAATCTCGTCG
>ERZ795057.3639-NODE-3639-length-10382-cov-4.538491_pt1 | contig 10382 bp, 5 predicted proteins | sample MGYA00375141_ERZ795057 | MGnify/ENA primary metagenome ERZ795057 (study PRJEB30186, sample SAMN05720163) | activated sludge metagenome | isolation source: Anaerobic digester | place: Hong Kong | collected 2015-01-26 ... | reverse complement strand
GCAATAAAAACAATAAACGATTTTTTACACATTGCCGATAAAACTAATAGGTGTGAATGTAGTGTTACAATGAATTTATTATGTCACATTAAAAAATATACTATGCCTGGTAAAAAACATATTGTAACAATCATTTCAGCAGCTGTGCTTTCCCTGACTGCGTATTCGAATCTATTTGCTGATTCTCCCGCAATTAATCAGATTTCGACGCTTGATATTTTTAACACCACAATAAAAAAAATCCGGTATGACACCCGCCAATCAATATATATAACGAAAAGTAACCGCAATCCCGACCTTATGCCGGATTTAACATTCTACCGGTACAGGGTCAAACAAGGCGACACGTTCTGGAAAATTCTTGCGGCAACATCTTCAAATATCGACACATTGATGACAGTTAATCACATGTCTTCCCCGCTTGACATTTCACCGGGAAAAACAATTTTCATACCGAATATGAGGGGTGTAATCGTTAAAAATTCAAAAAATTTAACATTACAGCAGATAGCAAGGAAATATGACGTTCGTGAACCATACATTAGAAAAGCAAACAAACTGTACCATACCGACAGATGCGCATACCTTTTTGTACCAACTGGTAAAATTTCCACTATTGAGCGTTCACTTTTTCTTGGCACAGGATTTATGATCCCTGTAAGGAAGGGCCATAAAACTTCAGGTTTCGGTCAACGAAGAGATCCCATAAACAATACCATACAATTCCATAAGGGCATTGATATTGCATGCCCCAGGGGCACCAGGATTTATTCTGCCCGTAACGGGAAAGTATCATTTACAGGATACGATGGCGGATATGGGCTTGTCGTAAAGGTGCAGCATTCCCATGGATATTACTCTATTTATGGTCATTTAAGCCGGATTCATGTGAAGAAAGGAGACAGGGTGAACACAGGAAGCCTTATCGGGCTTTCAGGCAACACCGGCAGATCGACCGGCCCGCACCTTCATTTTGAAGTACGAAAAAACAACAGGGCAATCAATCCCTATATATTATCCCATCATTAATCAACGCTGTCCATTAACGCATTGATATCATTGCCGTCTTCCGGAAATTCGGCAGTGAGAAAAGTAACGAGGAGCTGCATTTCCTTCCTTTTATAACTCTGCAACACCTCATTGCGTATAGTATTTGCAAGAGGAATTGAATACTTTTTATTTTTTCCGGGTAATATAATTAAAAACTTGTTCCTGTCATACCGAACGGAAAAATCAGGATCCGCAAGTCTTGACCTGATAATCCCCTCCAGGGAATACAGTACTTTATTGGCCTCATCTTTTCCGAAAAGGCTGTAATAACGCTTAAAATTTTTAATTGAAAATAGAATAACCGTAAGTGGAATTCTGAGGTTTTTCGCGTTGGATAGTTCCCGTTCAATGCGCTTCATGACCGGTTCAACATAATCCACATACATCAATTCATGAGTATCGAGGTTTCTTATGTTTAGAATATAAGAAAATAATACCATGGTAAGCCTGCTGATTTTACTGTGAACTTCATTTTCCCTTGTACTGTCATTAATGTCAGTAACAATGAAAAAACCCTCAAGGTGGTTCCCCATTTTAAAAGGATATATCCACAAATACGTCATCAGATTCTTTTGCCGTTCACTAAAAGTGTCAGCAAACACCTTCATCCTTTTAAAATCGTCAATCTTCACGCTTCCCTTCAGTTCATTCACATATTCAACAAAGGGATGCCCGTATGGGATAGAAAAACTATTTTCACGAAACCCGAGGACGTCATCAGCATCATTCAGAATAACGGTATATTCATCAAACCGGTCGCTCTTGAGAAATGCTGCATAGCTGATCACGCCGAGATTGTTAAATTCCTCTCGAATTACATCTTTCAACCGCGAAATACTCGTATCACTGATCAGTTTTTCCTTAATATCATCAACATGTGTCACCAGCGCCAGTTCGTTTTTCTGTGTTTCATTTATCCGTTGCAGCGATTCAATAGTATTTATTTTGTGCAATGCTATGGCACTTATCTCCGACACGGAAAGAATAAAGTCCTTTTCCTCTTCAGAATAATCTCCAATTGTGATCTTATCACCAAGCACTACAGCACCAATAATTTTCCCATTATAATTGAGGGGAGAAACCAGCCTTCCGTCTATTGAAACGAACTTGTAATATTCATCTTTATTCCGCTGATCAGCTTTATGATATTCAAGATCAATGATATCTTTTTCATTGATCAGTTTTTTTAAAATATCATCCTCTATATCAAACGATAAATCCTTGTTACGTATTGTAACCCCGCGTGAATCACCAATTCTCCATCTTTTTTCACCATCAGCATCAGCTATCATTATAGATGATGATGATGCCCCTATCTGCCCCATTATTGAAAAAAGAATAACATCATACAGCTGCTTTCGTGTTTCTGACCGGAGTATTTCCTTCCCTATTTCATAAAGAACAATAAAATCCTGAAATTTTTTATCTTTACGGGGCGATACATCTCCGGATACAGGATCACCGGAATCATCCGGAAGCACATCCGGCGCATCATCAGCGGCTCTCCTCCCCCCGGCCCTCATACCATTATCAGTATTAATTACTTCATCATCTTCTTCGTGATAGTTTTGCTCACTGTTCCGTGTTAAAGGCTGTGAATCGGCGGAATGTGTTGTTTCAGACATAATATTATCTTTTAAATCTTCGGTATGACCAGCCTGTGCAGCATCATGATTATTTTCCTGCTGCTTTGACGGAGGTGATAATACCGGCTCATCTTCAATACCAAACGGGTCATCCTCTGAAAGTTTATAGCCGGTTGACTGCCGTGCATCAGCTTCACCTGCAATCATCTCTTCATCGGAGAAATCATCACCGGCAGTGATATCCTTTCCACTCTTCTGTTTTTCCAGCACATCAAGAGGGGATTCGTCGTCTTCAGGAAGCGAAAACAGATCATAATCCTCACCCTCATCAGGTACCGCACGAGCTGCCATGTCATCATCAGGCTTCACTGACACAGCAGTATCTTTATACATATTAATATCATGTTCACTTAACTCGAAGGAATCAATATCGACGGGAAGCATGTCATCCTTTCCGGAATCCGGATCCGTTATATTGTTTTCAGGAACATCACCCGGAACCCCTTCAACATCTTCAATTGCAGTGTCCATTTCTGATACACCAGCAGCAGAATCATCTCGATCATCATCACCTATCGTGAGACCGGATGTTCGGGAATTACCATTATCCCCGGAAGGAAGCTCCATATCATTACGATCATTATTATCAGTTTCCTGATCGGAAAAATCAGTTTCCGCGGGCCCCTTTATCGTGTCAATCAGGGTCTCCTTTCCCTGACGATTAATCTCCTTTTTATATTGATATGCTTTTTCCAGTAAACCCATTATTGCCGATCCAGTTCATTTAATACCTGTGAATACAGGGTAAAATATTCTGATTCTGCGAATTTCTTTATCACATCCTCAGGGAGTTTTTCAAAAAGACCATCAAGATATTTCAAGAGTATTTTTATCTGCTGCTGCTTATCTTCAGGGAATAAATCAGTGAACCGTGCAACATCCTCTTCATTATCAAGTATAAAAACACTGTCACTGATATCAAAGGGCTCTTCCCTGCACTCTTCTGTTTCACCGGTTTTTTGTACATGCTCATCTTTCAGCGCAAAAAGTTTATTTTCAATATCATCAATATTCTCTTCAAATATCAATGCGCTATTTCCGTTAATATCCTCTTCAATGCTTATTTTTTCATTTTCATTAAGCGTCACAGCACCCGTAGCAATATAATCATACCGCGCGAGCATTGTCCGGTCATCAATCCCGGCATCATAACCCGGCTTAGCGGCATACTCAAGTGTACTGAGGTCAATGTTCTCAAAATCCTTCAGGAAAACAGCGTCTTCTATTGAACCAATTTCATAATTAGATAATCCAAGGATCTCAACAGTATGCGGCGTCATGTGCGACACAACATCTTCAGGACCTGTAGTTTTTTGAGTTTTCTCTGCTTCCCGGTATTCGCTCGAAATAAATGTATTATCAATAAATTCCGTTTTCTCATCAAAAAATGAATATTCATCCGAAAAATCGATCAGGAGATCTTCAAATGCAGGTGCTGACCCGCTCATAATTGAGGCGACCCTGTCTTTATCCTCTTCAACATTCGCCTCACGCAGCACCCGTGAATCCCCTTCTACAACTTCAACCATATCTGCTGTAATTTTCTCAAGCTCACTTTCTTCAAATATATAATGGTCTGATTTCCTTTCCCGGGTTTCAACATTTTCATCATCTATTATATACACATTTTCATCATCCGCAAACGATGAATACTCATCAGGTATAGTTTCCAGTATCAGTGAACTTTCGATTTTTCCGTCAGTGGTATCATCCAGCTCATCGAGTGTAACTTCTTCATTACGTGTATCTAATTCTTCAACTATGGTTTCATTCTCTACGGTTTCATCCTTGTCCTTTACCTCTGTATCTTCCGAAACAATTCCATCAAATACCTGATCATCAGCGTCCGCGGCATTATCAAATACATCAGCCAAATCTTCCTGATTTTTTTCCTGAATATCATCAGGGACAGTGATAGTTTCAATGATATCATTACTCTCTGCGTCACCTTCTACTTCATGTTCCCCTGCTATAAGCACTTCTTCATTGTCAACGGGAGCATCACCGGCAGCTATACTGACCTCATCCCCTGCTTCCTGTTGACTGGCAATACTGGAACGATCCGGATCTTCATGCCCGTCATCGTTCCCATTATCCTCACTTTCATAGTCAACAACGGTTGTCCTTGTAGTTACATCCTCATGGAGTTCGCCACTCCCCAACTCATTAATAATATCATCAATGTTATGCTGGAACTCATCATCGTCAGTTACAATCCTGATATCGACTTCCTCCCTGCCGTCATCAATCGGTACAAGATCAATATCCTGAAGTTCTTCAACAAGATCATCCTCGGAAAGAAAAACAATATCCTCTCTGGCTATTTTTTCCGCTTCATGCAGGTCAAAAGCTTTAAATGATTTTATGTCAAATTCTTTTGAAAACCGCTCTTTTTCATCCTCTGATATATCAATAATTATTTCATTTATCTTCTTTCCCTGTTTTTTTTCTTCCTTATCTGAAGGTTCTTCTGTGACTCGTGTATCTATTTCATTTTTGATATTTGAATATGGTTCAGCAACAGAGACTGCATCCTCATTTTCATCAAAAAGAATCAGCTCTTCCCCTTCCTCTAAATCACTTTGAAGAATAAGAAACTCATCATTCAGGATATCATCATCCGCTTCTTCAATACCATTTATCCTGTTTTTACCATTAGATTCTGAATCAGGAATAACAACATTTTTCGACTTATATTCCCTGTATGTTTTATCAGCGCTTTCAGTCTGCTCGCTGCCGATTCCGCTAAGTGCACTTTCATCTTCAATAATATCAAGAATTTCATCCAGAGTATCATTTTTGTCTTCACCTTCAATTGATCGTACTGTTTTTTTCTCATCGTTTTCATTTTCGGCAACCGGTTCGGCATACACATCAGCCGCACCTTCCGCGTTAGTTATTGCTTCAAATTCTTCAGCACTTAATTCTTCAATATCAATTTCATTACGTAAAGACTGACTGCTTATACTGTGAGATGTTTTTTCCTTTATTTCATCAATCGTGTCCACTTCAACCGACAATGATTCAATATCAAGTTCATGTATATCATCATTTTTCGAATACCCGATATTGTTCACATCATCAACTATTTCAACAGATACCCGCTCCGTTAATGGCAGGTCCGTAATAGATTCATATTCTGTACCATCGTGATCACGTACCTGGGCTTCTAAGCTGATCATATCATCATCAATTAGTTCAATACTAACATCCGGAAGATCAGTTATTTCTTCATAAGAAACACTTTGGTCATTTTTTTTGATTTTTTCTTTACTTTCAAGCATGCTGTTATTCTTCATTAAAAGCGCTTCACTACATTATAAAGATACAGGGATAATTATATTATTTCGAAATATTTTTCAAGGAAATTACACCGCGATTAAACAAGACCCTTTTTATTTCGAAATAATATATTTTTTGCTACTGGACGTCCCTACTTTATCTATCGACAATTTCATACTCCATCCTTGATTATTAAATAATGTATATCTGCTCAATAATAAAAAAACACTACCATTCCATATACGGAAACGATAGTGTTATATTTAAAATATATTACGAATAAAGTATAGACAAAAAAAGAGAGTGCCCTCGGACACTCTCTTTTTATCTATTATTATCACTTATCTTGCGGCAACTTTTAATCGCTCTTTCAGCTTTTTAACTTCAAAAGCAACCATATCTCTTTCATGATAATCTTCCGGTTTTTCCTGGGCAAGCAAATCGTTTAACGTTTTCTCTATCTGTTCCTTGTTGAGTTCTTCCTTTTTCATCGCGACTTCAGCAAGTACAATGAGTTCGTTTTCGCGGATCTCAACAATACCGCCCTCAACAACCATCCGTTCAACCACATCTCCCCGATACATCCGGACCTCACCATATCCTAATTCGGATACAAGCGGAATGTGATTGTAGAGAAAACCTCTTTCACCATCATAAGCCTGTACAACAGCAAAGTCAACATCACCCTGATACAGTACACGATCCGGCGTAATGACGGTTGTACTAATCTTCATTGCCATGATCAGCCTCGCAATCTCTTCGCTTTTTCAATTACTTCATCAATAGGCCCAACCATGTAGAAAGCCTGTTCCGGTAGATCGTCATGTTTTCCGTCTATAACTTCCTTAAAACTTTTAATAGTATCTTCAAGCTTTACATATTTACCAGGCATACCGGTAAACTGCTCTGCGACGAAGAAAGGCTGAGATAGAAATCTCTCAATTTTTCTTGCTCTCTGTACAAGAAGTTTGTCTTCTTCGGACAATTCTTCCATACCAAGAATTGCAATAATATCCTGAAGGTCTTTATACCTTTGAAGTATCCTTTTTACTTCCATGGAAACATCATAATGTTCTTCACCAATCAATTCCGGTGCAAGAAGCCTTGACGATGAATCAATCGGGTCAACAGCCGGGTAAATACCTTTTTCAGCAATTTGCCTTGAAAGAACTGTCTGCGCATCAAGGTGAATAAAAGCTGTTGCAGGAGCAGGGTCTGTCAAGTCATCAGCAGGAACGTAAATAGCCTGTACTGATGTAATTGAACCATTTTTTGTCGATGTAATCCTTTCCTGCAGCTGTCCCATTTCCGTAGCAAGTGTCGGCTGATAACCAACAGCAGAAGGCATACGTCCGAGAAGCGCTGATACCTCAGATCCTGCCTGTGAGAACCTGAAAATATTATCAATAAACAGAAGAACGTCTCGTCCTGACATGTCACGGAAATACTCACACATAGTAAGCGCACTCAGCGCAACACGGAGACGTGCTCCGGGAGGTTCATTCATCTGTCCATACACCAGACAGGCTTTGTTGATAACACCGGATTCTTTCATCTCCAGCCAGAGGTCATTACCTTCACGTGTTCTCTCACCAACACCGGCAAATACAGAAAAACCACCATGCTGTTGAGCAACATTGTTAATAAGCTCCATAATGATAACTGTTTTTCCAACACCGGCACCGCCGAAAAGCCCTGTTTTCCCCCCTTTGATATAAGGAGCAAGCAAATCAATAACCTTTATACCGGTTTCAAAAATTTCAGCCTTTGGCTCAAGCTGATCAAATTTCGGAGGTTCTCTGTGAATAGCTCTAAATTCTTTCGCATTCACATCACCAGCTTTATCAACAGGTTTTCCCAGAAGATTAAAAATTCTACCGAGAGTCTCCTCGCCTACTGGAACTGAGATCGGAGCGCCGGTATCGACAATTTCGGCACCTCTTTTAATTCCATCAGTTGAAGCAAGCGCAACACATCTTACTCTGTTTCCGCCGAGATGCTGCTGCACCTCGCAAACAAGTTCCATCTTTTCACCCATAACCTCAACGTTAAGGGTCAATGCGTTATAAATCTCTGGTAAATTGTCTTCCGGGAACTCAGCGTCAAGTGTTGAACCTATTACCTGAACAACCTTTCCTATATTCTGACTCATAACTTACCCCTTTCAAAAGATATAGATATCTATTATAAACTTAAGTATATCCTACAGCGCTGCTGCACCACCAACGATTTCAGCGATTTCATTGGTAATCTTAGCCTGACGGGCCCTGTTGTACGTAATATTCAGATCCCGAACCATGTCAGTAGCTGCATCAGTCGCATTTTTCATTGCCACTCTTCGTGCAAAATGTTCAGAAAAGTTCGTTTCAAGGAAACATGTATAAAGCTTGACTTTCACATAGAGTGGAAAAATTGAAGCAAGTACTTCATATGCACTCGGCTCAAAAATATAATCCATCTTAAACTCATCACGTTTATCAATAACATCTGTTTCTTCTGTAGTTATTGGGAGCAAACGGTGAATTGTCGGCTTCTGACTTGAGGATGACAATATCTTTGTATATGAAAGATACACTTCATCAACTTCGCCGGTAGTGAAAAGATTTATCAGTTCATTACCAAGTGCACTTGCTTCCGTAAAAGTAAACTTATCTTCAGGATTTTCCATTGCCTTAAAAACTTCCTGACCGACAAACCTGAAATAATTCGCACCTTTTTTGCCAACATTGTATACCAGTACTTCCTTTCCTTCTTCGATTGACAACTTACGTTGAAAGTTTATGGTGTTTTCAATCATATTAGTATTAAAACCACCGCACAACCCTCTATTCCCGGAAAGAGTTACCACCAGTATCCGGGAAGGATTGGTCCTTTCAGCAATAAGCGGATCGTATACATCATCAGCAGCTGAATCACGAACGTGCGATATTATTGTATCTAATTTCCCAGCATAAGGTCTTGTCATATCAAGCCTTTGCTGCATTTTCTTCATTTTAGCAGTCGATACCATCTCCATCGTTTTTGTAATCTTACGGGTGTTGGTTACCGACTTAATTCTTAGTTTAATTTCCCTTGGTGTTGCCACAGCACATTACCTTCTTTTAAATTTAGTAGCACATTACACTTGCGTCTTAACCATTTTTGCAAGATACTGTTCAGTAAACTGTCCGGTAATTCTATTAACTTCATCAAGGCTCTTTAATTCACCTGTTGATGTCATCTCATCAAGAATAGCACTTTGCTGTTCTCTCATGAATTTTAAAAACTCTTTTTCATAATCACGAACATTTTCAACAGGTACTTTATCGAGATATCCCTGTGTCGCGGCATATATTATTATAACCTGCTCAGCAACATCCATCGGCTCATACTGCTTCTGCTTGAGGATTTCAACCATCCGCTCCCCTCTATCAAGCTGCTTCTGTGTAGAAGCGTCAAGTTCCGTTCCAAGCTGAGCAAACGCTTCAAGTTCCCTGTACTGTGCGAGGTCAAGCCGCAGTGAACCGGCGTATTTTTTCATAGCCTTGATCTGGGCATTACCACCAACCCGCGATACCGATATACCGACATCAACAGCCGGACGAACACCGGAAGCGAACAAACCCGGCTGCAGATAAATCTGTCCGTCAGTAATCGAAATAACATTTGTCGGGATATATGCGGAAACCTCACCTTCCTGAGTTTCAATGATCGGAAGCGCGGTAAGTGATCCTCCGCCATTTTCATCGGAAAGTTTAGCTGCTCTTTCAAGAAGACGCGAGTGACAGTAAAAAATGTCACCAGGATACGCTTCACGTCCAGGAGGACGTTTAAGGAGCAGTGACAACTCACGATATGCATTAGCCTGTTTTGAAAGGTCATCATATACACAGAGCGTATGTTTGTGCTCATCATACATGAAGTACTCCGCCATTGCGCAGCCAGCATATGGAGCTATGTACTGTAATGGAGCCGGATCTGATGCACTTGCGTTGACAACAATGGTATAATCCATTGCCTTCATCTGTTCCAGCTTTTCAACAACAGCCGCTACCGTTGATGCTTTCTGACCAACAGCAACATATACACAAATAACGCCCTTACCTCTCTGGTTGATAATCGCGTCAACAGCAATTGCAGTCTTACCGGTTTTCCGGTCTCCAATTATAAGCTCACGCTGACCTCTACCAATCGGGATCATAGAGTCAATAGCTTTCACACCAGTCTGAAGAGGCTCTTTAACCGGCTGCCTTTCAGCGATACCGGGAGCATTAAACTCTACAGGGCGGATATTACTTGTATTTATCGGACCCTTGTTATCAAGAGGCATACCAAGAGGGTTTACTACACGCCCGAGAAGCTCTTCTCCGCAGGGAACAGCTAAAACCCGGTCCAGTCTTTTAACCTGAAAACCCTCTTCAATTT
>ERZ795057.3634-NODE-3634-length-10399-cov-4.195186_pt1 | contig 10399 bp, 10 predicted proteins | sample MGYA00375141_ERZ795057 | MGnify/ENA primary metagenome ERZ795057 (study PRJEB30186, sample SAMN05720163) | activated sludge metagenome | isolation source: Anaerobic digester | place: Hong Kong | collected 2015-01-26 ... | reverse complement strand
GTCCAACCGCTGAATTCAGGCCGCCGCCAATGAAGCCGAGCGACAGCCGCTGCGCGAGTTCGTGCTCTGCCATGTTTCCCCTCATCTTCAGACGACGTGGCGCCAGTGGCGCCTTTGTGTCAAAAAATTGTTGCGTGACCGCGTCGCTGCATATTCCGTACCAGAATGGGAAATCCCTTCCCCGGTTCTGCCGGTGCGGATGGGTGCGGGGTATCGGACGTGAAGCCGACGCTCAGGCGCCGACCACGAGTTCGGCGGCCATGTGCTGGTAGCTGTCGAGGCGGCTGCGATGGATCTTGCCGGCCGCGGCGGCAGCGAGGATCGCGCAGTCGGGCTCGGCCAGGTGGGCACAGTTGTGAAAACGGCACTGGCCGAGATAGGGCAGGAATTCGCGGAAGCCGCGTTCCAGCTCGCGGCGGTCGAGCTGGCTGAGACGGAAGCTGCGCACGCCCGGTGAATCGATCAGTTCGCCGCCGCTGTCCAGGGGATAGAGGGTGGCGGCCGAGGTGGTGTGGCGGCCCAGCCCGGTGGCATCGGACAGCCTGCCCTCGGCAATATCCTGCCGCGGGATCAGGGCGTTGATCAGCGATGACTTGCCGACCCCGGACTGGCCTACCAGGATGCTGGTGTGACCACGCAGTCTTTGCTGCAGCGGATCAAGGCCGTGTTCGGTCTTGGCGCTGATCTCGATCACCGGATAACCGATGTCTTCGTAGTGACTGAACGCCGCGCGAAAGCGCGTGCGCCCGGCGTCGTCGAGCAGGTCGGCCTTGTTCAGGCACACCAGGCCGCCGACCTTAATGCGCTCGGCGGCGACCAGGTATTGATCGAGCAGGTAGCCGGTGGGCTCGGGCTGCGAGGCCAGGACCACGACCAGCTGGGTGATGTTTGCGGCGATGGTTTTTTCCTGGCCGCCGAAGCCCGGTCGTGAAAGTGCCGTGTGACGCGGCTGCACTGCGACCACCACGCCCTCACCATTGGCTGTCGGTTGCCACACCACGCTGTCGCCACACACCACATCACCGAGGTTGGCCCGGAACATTGCGTGCACCGTGTTGCCATTGGTGTCACGGATCAGCAGGCTGCGTCCATGCCGCACCACCACGCGACCATCCTGTTGCTGCCCGTCGCCGGCCGTCGACAGAGCGTCTTCGGCACGCGCGGCGGCATCCTGCCGCCGCTTCTCCTGAATACCCGCGATGCGCGCCTTCTGCTGATCGTTGAGCCTGCGGCGCGCCATGCGTGTTACTTGGCGAACCTGTAGTACTGGGTGTTGAGGTGTTCGACCAGCAGCGAGAGGTCATCGGGAAACAGCTTGGTCGCGAGGTTGGCGTCGCAGCGCGCGACCTGCGCCTCGAGCGCCGGGTAGTTGCGTACCCGGCGATCCTCGCGCGTATAAACCGAGGTGTCGTGGCAACGCATGCACTGCGCATCATGGTAGGGGCCGGCCGCGAACTCCGCATGCACCGTGGTTGCGGCGAGACCGAACAGGGCGGAGGCGAGGGCGGAACGGGCAATCGTAAGCATCGTGATCACTCCAGTGTGAATTACGCGGGAATCTTAGAGGACAGGTGCGCGATACGCACAGGTGCCGGCGGGTGGCTGTGGTGAAACGCCGAGTACAGCGGGTCCGGCGTCAGTGTACTCGCGTTGTCGCGGTACATCTTGACCAGGCCGCTGATCAGGTGTTTCGGGTCGGTCTGCGCGGCGGCAAAGTCGTCCGCCTCGAATTCGTGGCGACGTGACAGCCGCGCCAGCAACGGACTGACAAACACCGTGAACACCGGCATTACCAGCATGAACAGCACCAGTGCGGCCGCATTGCCGGGGCGGGCCACTCCGAGCCCGGCGTAAAACCATTGCTGCCCTGCCAGCCAACCGAGCAGAGCCAGGCCCAGCAGCGACATCAGCGCCGAGATCGCCAGCATCTTCACCACGTGGCGACGTTTGAAGTGGCCCAGTTCGTGCGCCAGCACGGCCTCGACCTCGTCGGCCTCCAGGCCATCGAGCAGGGTGTCGAAGAACACGATGCGCTTGTTTGCGCCGAACCCGGTGAAATAGGCATTGCCGTGTGCAGAGCGCCGCGAACCGTCCATTACAAACATGCCGTTGCTGGTGAAGCCACAGCGCTGCAGCAGCCCTTCGAGACGCGTGCGCAGCGCGGTGTCGTCCAGGGCCTTGAACTTGTTGAACAGGGGCGCGATCCAGATCGGGTAGGCCCAGGTGATGAACAGCGAAAACGCCATCCACAGCAGCCACGCCCACAGCCACCACAGATCCCCGGCCCGCGCCATCAGCCGCAAGATGGCGGCGACCAGCGGCACGCCAAGGATCAGGCCCAGCACGAGTCCCAGCAAACGGTCTTTGGCGAATCCGCCCGGGGTGGTGCGGTTGAACCCGAACCTCGCCTCGACGCCGAAGGTACGCCAGATCGAAAGCGGCAGATCGATCAGCGAACCGACAAGCACCACACCGATCACCAGGGCGACGCCGTGCCAGAGGGTGCCCAGGCCGATCGATGCCATCGCGTTATCCAGCCATCCGAGACCGCCGGCGAGCGTCCAGCCGAGCAGCACAGCGCTGCCGAGCACCAGGTCCCAGCGCTCGACGCCCAGCCGGGCGAGGCTGTAGCGTGCGGCCGTCCGGTGCTGTTCGAGAGAAATGTTTGCCGCAAACGCCGGTGGCACCGTGCCCATGTGGCTGATGATGTGTGCGGCCTGACGACCTGCCAGCCACAACTGCACGGTGAGCCCGGCAACGACAGCGAACAGGAAGATCATGGTGAAAGTACTCATGGCGCCGATTCTACGACAGCCGTTGCCGGGTCGGGGGTTTCTCCCAACGGTTACAGGGTTGTCGATGTGTGTGTTGACCGCGGTGCCTGGCAGCGGTCATTACCGCTAAACTCCACCGATCAACTGTTGCAGCACGAGGAGTGGCGCCGATGGCGGTTTCTGAGAACAACCTGATCTGGATCGACCTGGAAATGACCGGGCTCGACCCGCAGAACGACCAGATCATCGAGATCGCCACGGTGATTACCGACTCTGAACTGAACGAGCTTGCCGAAGGGCCGGTGCTGGCCATCCATCAAAGTGACGCGGTGCTCGGCGCGATGGACGAATGGAATACCCGGCAACACGGCAATTCAGGACTGACGGAACGCGTGCGTCTGAGCAAGGCCGATGCGGCCGCGGCCGAACGTGAGACCCTGGCGTTTCTCGGGAACTGGGTGAGCAAGGGTGCGTCGCCGATGTGCGGCAACTCGATCTGCCAGGACCGGCGCTTTCTGGCGCGCCTGATGCCGACGCTCGAAGACTTCTTCCACTATCGCAATCTCGACGTATCCAGTCTCAAGGAGCTGGCGCGCCGCTGGGCGCCCGAGGTGTACAAGGGCTTCAGCAAGGATTCGACACATCTCGCACTGCAGGACATCCGCGATTCGATCGCCGAGCTGCGGTATTACCGCGAACACCTGTTGAAGGTCTGAACAGCCACGCGACGCGGGTAAGCGTTGCATCAGGAGGGCGGGGATGGAATACGCCGTGTTTCTCAGCTACAGGCGCGCGGACACCGCCGGTCATGCGGGCCGTATCTGCGACGATCTGAAGCGGCGTCTTGGCTACGACGCGGTGTTTCGTGATATCGACGCGATTGCCGCGGGCGCCGACTTCGTGGGCGCATTGCAGAAGGCCATCGGTACCGCGCGGGTGTGTATCGTCCTGATTGGTGACACCTGGCTGCAGGTGCAGGCGGCGAACGGTGGGCGGCGCCTGGATGATCCTGAAGACCATGTGCGCCGGGAAGTTGAGTTGGCGCTGACGACACCGGGTTTGACCGTGATCCCGGTGCTGGTCGAGGGTGCGCAGATGCCGCAGGCACAGGATCTGCCGGCCTCACTGCAGGCGCTGACACGTCTTCAGGCGATCGAACTGTCGGACAGCCGTTGGGAATACGATATGGCGCGACTGATCACGGCGTTGCAGCGGGTCGGCATCGGTGGCGCGGCAACGGCCAGGCTGCCGCGTTGGTTCGCGCCGCTGATCGGTGCGATGGCGGTGCTGGTGATTGCCATCACGGCATGGTGTCTGCGCGATACCGCAGCAACTGTCGAGCATTACAGCGGGCTTTGGTATCTGCCAAACGGCAGCTACTGGACGGTGCGCCAGGATACCCAGGGCAAGGGGCTGTGGGTGGAAGAGACCCACTACGAATCGCGAGAGGTGTGGAAACGCGGTCCCGCGCAAATCGACGGGGATGGGCTGGCTGTCGATCTGCAACTGGTTTTCGACAGGGAACCTTTCAGTTACCGCTACCGCCTGAAGCTTGCAGATGACCGGCAGACGCTGCTTGGTTCGGTAACGCGATCGGACCGCTCGACGGAATCGTCGCTGGCGCTGACACGCGACAGACGTTGAAGCGGCCCTTGGTCTTGTGCGTCACCACCCCCGTTGGATTCAGCGTTGCGGACGTGGCGAATTATTTTCTCGCGTGTCGATCCACGTGATGATCTCCCGCAGCTGTGCCGCCTCCCGCACGCCCTGGCCTCGATGAACGATGCACGAGCGGGCCCCATCTGCCCCATGTGCAGGTAGGCCATCCCCGATCGGCTTGGCGTATTTCTCGTTGTAAAGCACCACCACCACTTCGAACCTTGCGTCACTTGAATAGATATCAGCTTGTGAATTGGTGGCGTCTTGATTGCGGCTGGTTTTGATCTGCATCAATCCTTCGGCGGGGACCGATACGACAAAAGTCAAGTCCCGCCGTTTTCGTTTATTAGAGAATCTTGATGAACCGACGCAGCCGTACCGCGTTGCAATACGAATTCTCAGGGTGCGGGGTTACGATGCATTCGACGGGCATACCTCTGGATGCCGATCTTCTGGCAGGGCTGTCGCTGTTCACCGACCTGGACAGGGGCCAGGTCGAGGCCATTGCACGTGGTGGATGGTTGCAGGAAGAGTCGCGGGCGACGCGTATTCTGAGCAGAGGCGACTATCTGGACGGCCTCTACACAGTGCTCGAAGGACACCTGAAGCTTTACATGTTGTCGTGTAACGGCGATGAACGCGTCCTGCGCGTTTTGGGGCCGGGAGACAGCTTCGGTGAGGCCATCATGTTCAATTCCATCCCGAGCCCGGTATTCGTTGAGACCCTGTCGGTGGTGAATCTCGCTTATCTGCCACGCCAGGTGATCAGCGATGCGCTGGCGCGCAGTCCGGATTTCACCGCGGCGATGCTCAGGGGGATGAGTGCCCTGATGCGCGAGTTGATTACGGATCTGGAGACATGTTGCCTGCAGAATGCGCTGCAGCGTACTGTCAGCTATCTGTTGCGCAACGCGGCTGATCGGCCACCACCGCATCTCGAGGTGTGCCTTCCGGCGCCCAAGTCGGTAATCGCCAGCACCCTGAACATCTCGGCTGAGACGTTCTCCCGCGAGCTGCACCGCCTGCAGGACGAGGGCTTCATCGAAATCAACCGCAGGACCATCTACCTGCGAGATCGCGATGGGCTGCTCGCGCTGGCGGAAGGTACGGGTCGCGTCGGCGCGGGGAATTGATCGGGCTTGCTCAGCTGTGCCCTTCGTGGCGCCGCAGTGCCCATTCGATGTGTTCACCGACCAGCGGATCGTCGATGTCGCGGCGCGCCTGCAGCGCCGCGACGGCGCTTGCCGAGGATGTGGCGTTGCCCAGCGCCACCGCGATGTTGCGCAGCCAGCGCTGGTAGCCGATGCGCCGGATCGCCGATCCTTGGGTACGTGCAAGGAAAGTATCCTCGTCCCAGGCAAACAGCTCGCACAGCGTTGCAGTATCGAGCCCGTGCCTGGGCATGAAGTCCTGTTCCGGCGTGGCGGTGGCAAAGCGGTTCCACGGGCAGACCTGCTGGCAGTCGTCGCAGCCGTAGATGCGGTTGCCGAGCAGTGAGCGCAACGCGTGCGGAATTGCGCCCTTGAGTTCGATGGTCAGGTAGGAGATGCAGAGGCGCGCGTCGACCTGGTAGGGCGCGACGATCGCCTGTGTCGGGCAGCAGTCGATACAGGCGCGGCAGTTGCCGCAATGATCGGTAACGGGGTGATCGACCGGTAATGGCAGGTCGGTGTAGAGCTCGCCGAGAAAGAACCACGATCCGGCTGTGCGATCGAGCAGATTGGAGTGTTTGCCGATCCAGCCGAGCCCGGCCTTCTGCGCGATCGCTTTTTCCATCACCGGTGCCGAGTCGACAAAGGCGCGATAGCCGAACGGTCCTGCCTCCGCCACGATGAGGTCGGCCAGGCGCTGCAGGCGTTTGCGTAGCAGCTTGTGATAGTCGCGGCCGAGCGCATAACGCGAGACGAAAGCGCGTGAAGGGTCGTCGAGAATGGCTGCCGGGTCGGTCTCGTCGGGCAGGTAATCCATGCGTACTGAAATGATGCGCACGGTGCCGGGTACCAGTTCAGCGGGGCGCGTGCGCTTGCTGCCATGCTGGTGCATGAAGGCCATTTCGCCGTGAAAACCGTTCCCCAGCCAGTGATCGAGGTGCCGTTCCGCGTCATGCAGGTCGGTGTCGGTGATCCCGACCTTCTGAAAGCCCAGGGCCTTGCCCCACGCCTTGATGTTTAGGGCGAGCTGATTGAAATCGATCGTCGATTGGGGTTCCATCGTATAAATAAGATAAACCGATAAGCTCCCCGGATGCCGATGAAGTTTCGAACCCTCCCCGCCACCGACGACTTGCCGCGCGCGCTCTATACCAGCGAACAGGTGCGTGGCTTCGATCGCCTGGCGATCGAGAAGTTCGAGATTCCGGGCCTTGAATTGATGGAGCGCGCCGGGCGCGCCGCCTTCGATCTGCTGCGCCGTCGATGGCCACAGGCGTGCAGTGTCGCGGTGCTTGCCGGCACCGGCAACAACGCCGGCGACGGGTTCGTCGTTGCCCGTCTGGCACGGGAGGCGGGCCTGGATGTGACGGTATTGCAGCTGGGCGATCGTGAGCGGCTGCGCGGCGATGCGGCCGTCAATGCCGCGCGCTGGCAGGAGGCGGGCGGCGACTGGAGACCGTTCACCGGGATACCGCAGGCCGTCGACCTGATCATCGATGCGCTGCTGGGCACAGGGCTCGACCGCGCGGTCACCGGATACTGGGCCGAGGCCATCGCGGCGATCAATGCGCACCCCGCACCCTGCCTGGCGGTCGATATCCCGTCGGGGCTTGATGCCGACAGTGGGGTGGTGTTGGGGGATGCCGTACGCGCCGCCGCCACCATCAGTTTCATCGGACTCAAGCCGGGCCTGTTCACCGCCGACGGGCCGGACAACGTCGGCGAGGTCGTGTTCGACAGTCTCGGCGTACCGGCCACGGTGTATGCCAGCAGCCTGCTGTCCGCGCGCAGGATCGATTGGCGCAAACAGGGGGCGTTGCTCGGTCCGCGGCGGCGCAATGTACACAAGGGACATTTCGGCCATGTGCTGGTGATCGGTGGCAATCACGGCATGGGCGGGGCACCGCGACTCGCGGCCGAGGCCGCGCTGCGTGTGGGTGCCGGCCTGGTCAGCCTGGCGACGCGGCCGGAGCACCTGGCACCGGTGCTGGCAATGCGTCCGGAGGTGATGGTGCACGCGATTGACGACCCGGCCGCGTTGTTGCCGCTGCTGCGCGCCGCGACAGTGATTGCGATCGGCCCTGGCCTGGGTCGTGACGCCTGGGCGCGTGCACTGTGGGATGCTGCGTGCGGTGCCGCGCGGCCGCTGGTCGTGGACGCCGATGCACTGCATCTGCTGGCTGAGGCGCCGGTACGACGCGACGACTGGGTGCTCACACCACATCCCGGCGAAGCGGCCGCATTACTGGCGGTGTGCAGCGCCGAGATCCAGGGTCAGCGCCTGCAGAGCGCGCGGGACCTGCAGCATCGGTTTGGTGGCAGCGTGGTATTGAAGGGGGCTGGCAGTGTGGTCGCCAGCACCGGCAGCACACCGCCTGCGATCTGTAGCGACGGCAACCCGGGCATGGCCAGCGGTGGCATGGGGGACGCACTGACCGGCGTGATTGCCGGACTGCTGGCACAGGGATTCGGGGTGCGCGATGCGGCCGAGGCCGGTGTCTGCCTGCACGCAGCGGCCGGTGACGTTGCGGCCGATATGGGCGGTGAGCGCGGTCTGCTCGCCGGCGATCTGATCAACTGCCTGCGCGGCCTGGTGAATCCCCGATGACAACGACTGCCGGTTGCCGCATCGAGCTGCCCGACGAATCCTCGCAGGAGATGCTGGGCGCGCGCCTCGCCGATGTCTGTGTGGCGCCGATGCTGATCTTCCTCGAGGGTGACTTGGGCGCTGGCAAGACCACGCTGGCGCGCGGGTTCCTGCGCGGCCTGGGGCACCGTGGCGCGGTCAAGAGCCCGACCTATACCCTGATCGAGCCCTATGAGATCGACGGCAGGAAGGTCTATCACCTCGACCTGTACCGGGTGGCCGATCCGGCCGAGCTGGACTACCTCGGTCTGCGAGAGATGCTCGCCGAAGAGGCTGTGCTGCTGATCGAATGGCCGGAGCGTGGCGCGGGATGGCTGCCGCCGGCCGACCTGCGAATCGTGATCCGGCATCGTGCCGCGGGACGCGAAATCGTGCTGGCGGCGCCCGGGTCGCGCGGTGAGGGGCCGTTATCGATTTTGTGCCGACACTTCCAGTGACTTTCTAGAAAGATGGCCTAGATGGCCGGATTATCTAGGAAAAACTTTTTTGCTGTGCTAACTTCAAGACACTGGCTCAGGGAAAATTCAGACCTCTGAACCCATGAAAAAGCTACTGACCCTAATTGCATTGTTGCTGTTCGTATCCCAGCTCCCTGCCGCGAAGTTGGCTGGCGTACGCCTGTGGACAGCCCCTGATCACACCAGACTGGTGTTCGATACGACGGGCCCTGCCGAGCACAAGGTGTTCTCTCTCAGCGGGCCGGACCGCCTGGTGATCGATTTCGCCGATGTCACGGTGGCCGACGGTTTTTCCGCCGCTGCGATCGAAGACGTCCATCTTGGCGGTTTGCGCCACGCCCCACGGCCTGATGGCGGATTGAGGGTGGTGCTCGACCTCAAGCAGGCGGTCAGGCCCAAGACCTTTCTGCTGAAACCGAACGCGAGTTATGGGCATAGATTGGTGGTGGATCTGTACCCGGTCGAGGCCACCCGCGTGCCGCGGGTGGCCAAGTCGACCACTGACATCGAGCGCGCGCGCGACATCGTGGTGGCGGTCGATGCGGGTCATGGCGGTGACGACCCCGGTGCCAGCGGTTCACGTTTCCGCACCGAAGAAAAGGACGTGACGCTGCAGATCGCGCGTCGCCTCAAGCGTCTGATCGACGCCGAGCCCGGGATGCGCGCGGTGCTGACCCGTGATGGCGACTATTACATCGGCCTGCGCAAGCGCATGGCCATAGCGCGTGAGCAGCGCGCCGATCTGTTCGTGTCGATCCATGCCGATGCGTTCAACGACAAGCGGGTGCGGGGTTCCTCGGTGTACGTGTTGTCGCAACGCGGTGCGTCGAGCGAGGCGGCACGCTGGCTGGCGGAGAAGGAAAACTCCTCTGATCTGGTCGGCGGGGTCAGCCTCGACGACAAAGACGATGTGCTCGCCTCGGTATTGCTCGACCTGTCGCAGTCGGCCACCCAGCATGCCAGCCTGAGCGCCGCCTCGCGCGTGTATGGCGAGTTGGGGAGGGTCGGCCGGGTCCACGGTCGGCGGGTACAACAGGCAGGCTTCATGGTGCTGAAGTCGCCCGATGTCCCGTCGATGCTGGTCGAGACGGGTTTCATCTCCAATCCCGAGGAGGAGCGCAATCTGCGCGACCCGCAGCACCAGGAACGCATGGCCAAGGCGATCCTGTCCGGAGTGCAGAAATTTTTCACTGAGGCGCCGCCGCCCGGAACCCGGCTGGCCGAGCGTCAGCGCGCGATACTCAAGCACGTGATCAGCAAGGGTGACACGCTCTCCGAGATCGCGGACCGCTACCAGGTGAGCCTGGGTTCGCTGCGCCGCCAGAACGATATCCGCAGCGACAACCTCATCCGCATCGGCCAGGTCCTCGTCATCCCCGATACCTGATCCCATCCGGCGGGAATAACCGCCGTACCTCCGCGTCTTACTGGGGAGCCGGGCAAATTACGATTAAGCAGCCCGGACCCGATTTGCAATTGAGCAGGAGAGAGAGATGCGGTTTCTTACCCTAATGACGGCGTTGTTCCTTGCGGCCACGGTGAATGCAGCCGACAAGCATCGGATTGTGTTGCACCTCGACGAGGCCGATCCGGAGCGCCAGGAGCTGGTCCTCAACAACGCGTCGAACATCAATAAGTATTACCAGGACAAGGGTGAAGAGGTCGAAATCGAGATCGTCGCCTACGGTCCCGGTCTGACCATGCTGGTCC
>ERZ795057.3630-NODE-3630-length-10405-cov-9.387923_pt1 | contig 10405 bp, 9 predicted proteins | sample MGYA00375141_ERZ795057 | MGnify/ENA primary metagenome ERZ795057 (study PRJEB30186, sample SAMN05720163) | activated sludge metagenome | isolation source: Anaerobic digester | place: Hong Kong | collected 2015-01-26 ... | reverse complement strand
CTAAAACTTTTTTCATTAATACTCACCTCCTATCACCAGGCACTCTATCGTGCCGTCATTTCTAATGACTTCGTAGAGCCCATTGCTGAGCTCCGCTTCTATCGCTGCGTAAATATTGCCGAACTCCTGATCTTTTACAAGGACCAGGTTCTCACTCAATCCCACTGGCCACAAACCATTTTTAGCGGCCTCAAATACCTTTTCGCTTAGTTCTTGGTTTAACATGTGCTGGTTAAATCTTTCTCTAGTCATATTCATACCTCCTGCCAGTTTTACGTGTTGGCGCACGAGATTTTGTGATGCATGATATGTAGATGGGTGGGGCACAAATCTCGAAAAATTTCACATAAGCCATACATCACACTATCCTCCATCCATCGATTTTCAATAAATCAGCTCAGACTTCCAGCTCAAAAACCCACAACAGCCATACACTATCCTCCATCCATCGTTTTCTTGCCTCCATCAATCGTTTTTTCATCCATTGTTTTTCATACTTATGATTTATATCGACTGTACAAAAGGGGTGGGGCAGTTTTAGAGGATAAATCAGTTTGTGATATCTCGACCTTTAAAAATTTAAAATACAATTTTTAGGGTATATGGTTGTATATAGGTAAGTGGTATACACACAAGTATTTATTTCTATATATGGCTTATATGGCCAAATAGGATAAAAGTGATATAAATAATGGGTGTATAAGACCCATTATGGCTCATATTTTGTCCACATATATGGATATATCGCCGAAAATTGTGGATAGTTAAACGGATGATTAGATGTATTTGGGCTATTGAGGTATTGAGTATAGGGTGACACATATGACTTTGACGCGTCGAATGTGTGCGTCAAACTGTGAGTATAAAGCAATAATAAAGGTTAAGCCATGCAACCCTCATCCCTGCGCTCTTTATGTGAAAGATACACATGCAAGTGTTATATCTAACCTATGGACAAGAGCAAACACAATGCACATTTACCTTCAAAGACGACTGTAGAGATTATTCAACCGGTTAATAGTCCTACCTATGTGAAACCATATGTAGACAAATTAGAGCTGTGGGAGATAGAAGGTTATATAGACGGTTTAGAAGAGTTTAGCGATGAGGAAAAGATAGCGCTGGCGCAGCGGCTTGAAAAGTTTTCAGGCGGTTCTGTATATACGGCCGTACTGACCTGCAGGGGTATAGAACGCTGTCCTTACGCGCCAGAGTGTCCATTTGCACCAAATTATCCGGAGGGCAGAAAGTGTCCTGTGGAGCGTGCTTTGGCCTCTAAATGGTTTAACGAATACCGTGCCAGTTTGGGCGTAGACATGGGCAACAGGTCAGAAGTCAGTATGCTTCACACGATGGTGGGCATAGAGCTTCAACTAATGCGCGCCAATGCTGAATTGAGTTATCAAGGTATGCAGCAAAAGGTATATAAGACCTCTTCTGATGACAGCACCATAGTGGAGCGTAAGGAACATTCACTGCTTGGCACGATAGGCAGGCTTAACGATCAGAAGATAAAGATCATAAAGGCCTTTAATGCTACTAGGGAAGGCAGTAACGCGCCGCCGAAGAAAGATCCTATAACCGAGCTGCAACAGGCCATGGAAAAATTAAACTCGAAAAAATAAAGGGGTAGGTTTACATGTCTGCTGGAACAAGTGCAATAAAACAGCTAGTCGAGACATTTGTTGGTTCGTTTAAAAAGTTGCCCAAGGCCGGTGATGCGGCCAGTGATTTGATACAACAGGCCACAAGAAACGTAGACTTCAATGCGGTGCATGCCGGGTCTGATGTGGGCAAGCTAAGAAAAGTGGCGCAAAGTCTAGTTGGTCTAAACAAAGGCAACGACGAAGTGGTGACCAGACGTTTTGCGGGTGATGTATCTAAAAGGGTATATAGTGCAGTACAGTCCAGAAATATGCTGGAAGAGGCTATAAAAGGTACTGACGCGTATAAAATTACTTTTAAAAAGACCGGAGGCAATATAGATATAGAAAACAGTATAGCCGGTCTAATTTCCGGCAACACACCAAATTATTTAAAAGACGTCAAAAGCGAGGTCCTAGATCAGGCTGTGGCCATACATAAGCATGGTTTAAGCAATCTCGGCATAGATGTTTCCAAGGCTGAAAACGTTATTGGTATAGACAAAGCTCTTGGCCAGATAGGTGCAGACACAGAGATCATGGGTATGCTCGGCAGAAATATAAAGGATGCAGGTATAAGGGGTCAGGCCGGTGCTATGTTTGGCGCTAGATTTCTTAAAGACGGTAAAGCAACACCCGTCAGAGGAGTACTTGGTATGGCCGCTCCAGCTATAGGTATCACTTTAGGCGCCAATGCACTTTCTATACCGAATAAAGTTTTAGATGTGGCTACAGAGGACGCTATAAGGAGAGGCAGGATCTAATTTGCCTTCATATTCTTACTATTTAAACAACGAGACTAACGCGCAGAACCAGATAAGTTCATTGAGTTTTGCCAGCGACTTTTTAGGCGGTGCCGTCGGCATTGCCGCGCGTTACGGCGTTGAGACCGCGTTGTTTGAAAATATGGAGTTTGCCGCGTTAAAGGGACTGGACAACAGCTGGTGGCAGAAGAACGTTGTATCCAGAGTGGGCGGTGCTAAAGGTTTAAACGCGTTAGACGATTTAGGCCTCGATACAGTTTTTAAGAAGAAGGCCAATATAAACATGTTTGGCAGGAACAAGTTTGCCAGGCAGGCCGCCAAGGTGGTTAAACAGAGGGCTTTACAGGAAGGCATGATAGTGCCAGAGAGACTTTTCTTTGGCGAGAACAGCATGACCAAGTTTCTTAAAAACATGTACGGCAAGGGTGGGTACGTGTCGCAGGGCGGAACCAAACAGGTGCTAGGTACCGCCGTGTTAGGCCAGTCTGTATCCAGTGTCATAAATGCGTTTCAGATATACGGCATGGTGGAGCTGGCGTTTACACTTGGCAAGGGCGCGTATGACTATTTTTCGTCCTTAGGCAGTTATGCAAGGTATAAGAAGGCGACATATGTGGACGAGGGAGTACCGGTTGCCAGACTCGAGGAGTTTGTTGACTCAAAGGCCGCGTCTTCTATGCGGGAAGTGGCGTTAAACGCACTGGTACAGTCTAGGGAACAGTATATGATGCAGCAGCAGAACGAAGCACAGATAGTGTCAGAGAATCCTTATCGGTTTTACAGGTATATGGGGGTATAGATATAAAGCCCAATCTACTTCAAACGGTGATGTTGAATCTCTCGAGCGGCAGGCACATTATAACTTCCGGCAGGGCTTTGGGCAAAACCACCGCGTGTGAGATGTTTTCAGACAAGTACGCTAACGAAGGCTACAGGGTGTGCATAGCGACGAAAAATGCTCAAAGTCTTTATTTGCACAAGAGGACAGAGGCATTGGAACCGAGGTATATGATGGGAAAATACTTCGACTATGTGCTGATGGATGAGGCCGCGACATACGACGAACGTGAGTTTTTGAGCTGTCTGACGGCTTCAGAAAATATCATAGCTATATCGACGCCAAGGTCCGGTTCTTATTTCAACGACTTTTACATAAACTGCGACTGGCACAAGTTGAGGTTTTATCACGACCCGTCTACCAACCTGATAAGGTACTACACCGACGAGCTTTATAAGGAAGAAATACTGGGACAAGTAAAATAGGGTGGTAGTTTGATAGACAACAGAGAAAGGCGCGCACGTGAGATAGCCGGCGTAGATTACGAGCTAGATCCCATGTGCGTTAACTGTATTTTGAACCACGTTGAAAACGAAGGCAAGAAGTTTAAGATACAGTGTAATCCTTTGAGAAAAGAAGAAAATGAAGAAAATCACAACCTTTCAGATAGAGAATATGCGCTTTACAGGATGATATCTGACTACGATATATTTGCGGTATCACAGCTCGACATGATGCTGAGAAGGTTTCAGTCTGAGATACTGAGGTGTACTTCAAGGCGAAAGGTGCTGAGGTTGCCGCGTAGGGCCGGCAAAACCGTAGTTATGGCCATACTCGGCCTGACGTTTGCGATGAAGCACAGCAACGCCAAGATACTCGTGGCCGCGCCTTACGTTGTCCAGATAGACGTCATATTCAAACAGATGAACGAGTTCATAAAAAAGTCCGAGCTGCTGATGTCCGGTGTCACCAAGAGTTCTAACTCAAAGCACAAACTGTATAAGTCCAACCCGCATCTGTTTACATTTGTAAACGGGTCAGAGATAGTCGGTCTGACAACAGGCGCACAGGAAGCCGCCAACATCCGTGGACAGTCAGCCGACCTCATAATACTGGACGAAGTGGACTACATGAACGAGGGCGACATAGAGGCCATATTACCAATCCTGGCAACCAGTCCGGATACAATATTTGTGGCGGCTTCTACCCCGGCCGGTAAAAAGTCTTACTTCTACGAGTGGTGCCATTCGGATTCTTATAAGCACGTGCATTATGTTTATCAGGAATTGGAGCACTACAACCCGGAACAGGATCAGGAGTTCAAGGAAACGTATCCGTTAGAACGGTATCAACGTGAGATACTGGCGGAATTTACACTGCAGGAATCCGGGGTGTACAGGCCGGATTTCATAGAGCGAGCGTTAAGGGACTACAAGTTTGACGATTTACAGATGGTGAGTGAAGGCATATACACTTTCGGCGTCGACTGGAACGAATCGGCCGGTGTCCATATAGTGGTGTCTAAACTGGATAAGTTAGACGGGCGCATAGTCGTTTCAAACATAGTGGTGGTCCCGCCATCCAAGCTCACACAGATAGTGGCGGTTGAAAAGATACTGGAAATGGACTCAATATACAATCCGAGGAAGATAATGCTAGATGCCGGGTACGGTAATACTCAGTACCAGATGATGTTACAGACTGCGCATCATCAGCCCGAGAGAAGGCTTGAACAGAGGATGGAGATGCTGCCGTTTCAATCGACGATAGAGTTGTACGATCCAGTAAGCGGCGGTATAACCGTACAACCGGTTAAACCGGTTATGGTTGACATATCTGTAAGGTATCTGGAAGAGGACAAGATAATATTGCCCGCTTCCGAGGATTACCCTTCAAAGTTGATCGGTCAGATGCGCAACTACGTAATAGAGGGATATGGTGCAAAAGGTGTGCCGAATTACACAAAGGGCAACGTACACACCCTTGAGGCGTGGCAGCTGTCTGTCCTCGGCATGTGGAAACTGTATTCTAAAGACCTTGTTGAAAACGTGGTTTCAGACAGACTTTTTAAGGCCAAAAAGAAAGAGTCATCAGACGTCATGTACACATCAAGGCGCAGATTTTCGCGTGACAGGGGCTTTCTAAAAGACTACAACTTCGGCAAGAGGAGACGATTCCTTGTTTAAAAACCTGAGAAATAAAGGCAAATACATAGAGCACGATGTTAAAGAACACATAGGCTCTCCTGAGGATGAATTGAAAACTCTCGTACAGACGAGACAGGATAGTGACGACAGAAACGAGACTATCAAACAGGCCATAGACAGGAACGTCGAGGTCATAGACAAGGTATCCGAAGGGCTTATAAAGGAACTGTTCGACTCTGCCAAAAATCTGTCCGTACCAATACCGCCGACCCGGCAGGACGTCATCGACGCATTGAGGATACTGAGATCGGCAGGCGGTGCGTTGTACAAGTCTTCGACGATACCATACGGTATGGAACAATATGAAGAGGGCGGTTTTTACCCCGGTAAGACAGACGAGGAGTCTAGCGGCATAAAGGAATACGAACCGACTTCTTACAGTGGCGGTAATATACCCGGTCCAACAAACTTCACGTTTGAGGGCGATGAAGTAGGAGACATAGACGAGCCCGGCCCGAGGAAGTATATACGTAAAAATCCGCTTCCGCCCGACATAATATTGGAAGACGACGCGCGTTACGCGATGGACATAGTAAAGATAGGACTGCCAAATTCAACCGCCATACAGGAAAATGTAGACCTCATGCCAAACTTCAACGGTGACAACATATCGTACGGTGACGAAGTGTTCGTTACCGACGATGAGGTTATATACGTTGAAGACCCGGAAGAGTTAAGCGGCGTCAAGAGAAAACCTTGCAAGCAAAATACCAACTGGTTCCTGTACTTCCTGCTAGGAGTCCTCATGACCGAGGACGAGACCATAGACCTTGCGTGGGTACTTGGCAGGTTTATACTTTGCCCGCTTCAGACACTTTTCAACACATGGGTGTTAAGGTGGAAGGCAGTGATATTTCTTATACCTTTCATAGGCCCGCTCATAGCTAACGCCATACCGTATCTGTACGTTGTAGAAGAAATGATGTATTCGATAGCCAAGGCCAAGTCCGACCAGCTGTGCGGAAGACGTCTTATTCTGACGAAGAAATACTCGTGCGTGCTGTTTTCAGAGCAGTACTTTATGAAGGGCAAGGAAAATGACTGGATAGCAAATCAGCTCGTTTCCGAGATAATATCGCCGGAAGTCGAGAGGCTGCAGGCGTCTGAGTCTTACGAGAGGCTTTTGAACGACAATAGACAAATAGCCATATCCTTATCTGCCTTTGTCTACGATTGCCCGGCACTGTTCGCGAACATAGAGTTCCCGGACGAGAGTTTGGTCGATACCGCCCTTGAATACATAACGCAATATGTGCAGATAGACTACGACATGCTCATGATACTCGGCTCAAACACTTTAAATCAGATGGCTTCAATATACGAAGGCAAAGACGATTTTGTGTATATGGGCGACGACACAGAACACGCCAACGAGTATAACCCGATATTCGACACGATTTCAACGAGGCTTATAAATGTGTTCAGGATGAAAAACTACAAGATATATGCTGGCCTTACTCCTCTGAAGAGGATGCAGAAGGTAATTACCTCGATAATGAACTTCAGGATGATGGAAAGCAGGTATTACATCTACTTCGACGAAATATTTCCCGAAAAGAGAATAGTCGACGGCAAAGAGGAAGGCGGATACTATGAAGACCCGGAAACCTGATACAAAACAGACTTATGGCATTCTGAAGGATAAGTCTAACTACAACATATCTCCGATGGAGTCGTCAGTAGACCCGCGGGTGAGAATAGCGGCCATGACTGTGGCCGATTACTACCAGTCGCACAAGTCTGATCAGAACATAAAAACAGATGACCCAATAAACCCGGTTGTGGCCTCTAACGCCATAGACCAGATAGATACGATAGTGACCGAGAATCAGGGCTTTTACAACAACATGCGCGATTTCGAAGAAAACGGCAGGGCCGCATTACCTTGGTTCGGTAAAATGGCCGCCCTTATTCCAAATGTGATGGATAAGATAGGCCAGTATCAGGAAAGACAGTCCGCACTTGCCACAGACGAGAATGCCGGCTACCTGGATATGGTTTATGGTTATTCCGAGATGATACTCGATGCGCTTGTTGACCTTGTCGATCTGGCCTTCACAGATACCAGAGAGGCCGCGCAGGATATGCTTTGTTGCATGATGTTCTATGGAAACATAGAGGTACCGCAGAGGAACGACATAGACAAATCTGGCCTTGAAAAAGTAGTCGAATGGCTGAAAACAGTTAAGGACTTTCTTCAAGAAACGGAGCAGGAGGTCAACAAAGGCATAGGTTTCGTTAACGGTATAGCCAAGAGCCTCAACGACATGCTCTCTATAATCTTGAAGGTTGCTATATATGGCATCATTTCGATTATTTCAACGAAGGCAGAAGAGATGCTGGGTAATATAGGCGATAAGCTCAACGTCACGATTTGTGGTAAGTCCCTTTCAGACTATATACACCTCGAGTTTGTGAACAATTATGATGAAGTGGCCGTGTTCGGCACCATGCTCGGTAACATAGTCGAAAAGTTTGAAAACAAGGAAGAGCCCGTGGTCGTGCGTAACCTTCTTGCACTTGCTGGTATATCCAATACCGATGCATATGAGTTCATAAATTACTCTCACGAAAATTACATGAACAGACTTGAAGACTCAAAGAAAGGGCCTGATGCCAACGATCAGGATATATGCAGGATGTGTATGCCTGTGTTTGAGATAATACAGATGTCCATAAATCAGGGTATAAACTCTTCGGTCAGCTGGCTCACCGATCTCACAAAAAAGTTGTTGGCGTCAGTCGTGAACTTTAAACTCAATTCCGTTGACTTCAAGGTCATAAACATCATAGACAAGGCCATAGATATCGTTGAGGACATAATAGCGATAGACTTTTCAACCGCCAAGTTAGAAGACTGCTATAAAAAGGTAAAGTCAATAAAGGAAGATGTGGTGCCGGTAATAGATCCTGTGCCGGGTAACGAAGATCCTTCGGATATAGGCAAGGTATTGAAGAGTATAGGCTTCATAGACAGGGTAGTGGATTTGCCTGAGACCTTCCTAAATAGAATACAAGAGCGTTATGAACCCAAAACACCGGTCCAGCGCATAAACGACATAATTAATGAAAACTACATTAAGGACAGTCCGGCCTTCAATCCAGATCAGAACACCGGCCAGGAATCGGAAGAAGACGGGACGTACAGTGGCCATACAGATAATTATAATTCTTACACTGATGTTACAAGGGGCTGGAATACAGACCCTTCCAGTAAATCGGATAGAGGCCTTGACTCTGGCTATGAAATCGACAACACTGACGCGGTTGAGATCATAAAACATATAGTGTCTAACCCAGGAGCGTTCGACGATATAGTCAATTCTAACGATCCCAAAAAGATACTTGATGAATTGACAAACAAGTACAGGAACGCCGCGAGGGGAGTCATAGGGAAACGTTCCGTTTACATGAGATATTTCGATGATGTTAAGAAAGCACTGGAGTCCCTGTCTAGATACGAATAAGGGCTGTTATTTTTATTTGGGGTGAAAAATGGGCATATTTGACATATTCAGGAAACATGAACAACTCGTTAAACAAGAAGACAAGATATCCGTAGAACGCACTAAGGCCGTAACTCCGGATTACGTTAACAACAGTGCCTTTACTAATGCTCCGCTGTACAACTCTACCGCGCTTGAAATAAAAAAGGCCATAACAACCGATGCTTCTATAAGACAGATAGGTGCAAGGTTCAGGGAAGTAGCCCTGCAAAACGGCTTTAAGATAGAGTCTGGAGACCCGGCCATAGACAAGTATATAAAACAGAGGATAAGGGAAATAGAAACAGCCTCATCTAGAAAGATGAACATGATAATACGCAGGGCAATGGGCGACCTTATATACTACGGTAACTTTTTTATCAACACGCGCAGGACCGAGAACAATTCTACCGGAAGGCCTTACGAGTACAACGGTAAAAAAGTGAACCCCATAACCTCCATGTTCTGTATAGACCCGGTATCGATAATAGTGTCTACGGACAAACACGGAACCATAACGGAATACAGGCAGGACGTGCGTTACCACAATGAGAGCATGATGTTTTTCTATAACTACGAGGAAGATATCGTGACCACGCCGAGCGTAAAGGGCAAGAACTTTCCAAAGTTTTTGCCGATCGAGATGATGCACGGTAAATATGACGAGTCTGATTCCGTTTTCGGACGCAGCTTTTTCCTTGAATCGTTAGAGGATCTGATGGTTTTAAGAATGATCGAGTCTGTTATGTCACATTTACTCGAGACCAACCAGTTTTATGTGCCCGTTATTTACGTAGGCACTAAGGAGTCTCCCGGCACACCGGAACGGCTAGCAAGGGTAAGGGCCGAAATAGAGAACGCTTCTGACGATGGGTTCCTAATACTGCCGGGCAACTGTGAAATAGATTATAAGGAAGTTGCCAACCTCAGCGACTTAAAGGGTTATGCCGAATACTTCAGAAACAGGTATTACGGTTCTTTGGGCGTATCACCCATTGTGATGGGCGAACCCGGTGCCGCAAACAGGGCTACCGCGATCGAGACCAGTCAGGGCGTGTACGACAAGGCAAGGGACTTTCAAAAGGTGTTTGCCGAGACTTTCGAGACCCATTTTTTGGATCATATACTTATGGATATGGGTATAAGCCCTGAAGAAGTGTCTGAAGACGAGAGGCCGAAACTCATATTCCCGGATCCGGATATAGAGTCGATGGTCAAATTTGAAAATCAGGTAGTTTTCCTGTACGAGCATAACGCGATAAACGAAGACGAAATGCGCGAGATGTTAAAGATGAGGCCTCTGACTGAAGACCAGCGCAAAAAGATGCACTTTGAACTTATAACGATGAGACAGTTAAAAGAATCCGCAAAACTGGCACAGAAGAGTACACAGGAAACGGACAACAGGACAAATCCGCAAAATCAGCATACTGGGAGTGGTAACAATGGGAAATCATAGACTGCCAAAGACGGTAGAACTCAACGCCATGTTCGTCAAGGGCGACAAGCTTATTGATTCCGAAGGTAA